>ERZ842401.1798-NODE-1798-length-29683-cov-50.885851_pt1 | contig 29683 bp, 27 predicted proteins | sample MGYA00521270_ERZ842401 | MGnify/ENA primary metagenome ERZ842401 (study PRJEB31892, sample SAMEA3878208) | bioreactor metagenome | biome: Moose rumen | place: Sweden | collected 2011-10 | study: EMG produced TPA metagenomics assembly of the PRJEB12797 data set... | reverse complement strand
ACTGCAAATATAGCAAATTTATTTGAAACTTGGAAACTTTACAACCAATTAATAAGCACGGAAAGCACGGAGTGGCTTTTCGAACACGAATGACCATGAATTAAACACGAATTTACACGAGTTCTATGTGGCCTCCGACTAAACGGACTTCACTTCCTTCATCACCTAAATAGGTTTTTCCCTGATAGGTTACTATGTGATTGACATGACCACCTATATTTACATGGATGTTGGTATGAATGACTCCCGGGGCTATTCCTTTGAGGTCGTCAGTAAGATGGGACTCTGACTTGAGCCTCCTCATAATAGCAAACGGCTCGCCATATTGGGCTTGAAGAACGTCGCCACGGCTGTGGGTGCCGTCATAGCTGGCACCGAACTTACTATGGTACAACCCGTCGCCAACGATGCGGGCTGCATGGGTCCAGCCATCAGCATTGTGATAAAGGGCCACCTTGTCGTAGCTTTCGTCGAAAGTATCGTCCATGCCACACTCCTCGAATCCAAAGTAACGGAAGGCATCGACCAAGTCGGACTCACGCCATCCCTTGCTGACAGGAGGCCACCAATGCCAAGGAAGGTCGGCATTGTCAATCCAGCGGTCGTGCATCCCCATTGCATAGGCTATGCAATTGTATTGGTAGGATGCGGGGCTTTTCAATACGAAGTTGCCATCATGCTCCAGCCTCTCGCCAAAAGCATCTTTTCTGGTCAGGCTTTCCCGAGCGCCAGGAGTGTTATAATCCATGTGTTGCAAACATCTTCTAATGAAACATAGCCCTCGTATGACATATAGCCAGGGTATATCAAATCGAGTGCATGAACTATCGGGTCGGGATGGTCTTTAATAATCTCCAGTATCCCCGGCACTGCATCTTCTCCCATTTCAACGATACGCGCGAAGTCGGCATTGTTATAGTTGTCGGAAGACATGAAATTTGAACTGCGGTTCCAATATTCATGGTTCATGCGTACCATCTGGATGTTCATCTCACGCCTGGGAACATCAAGCATCCGGGCATCGCGGCTTACCGATATATCTACCGAGAAGCCTCCATCTGTTATGTTCTGACTCTGTTTCATGACTGCTTGATCTCAAATGCGTAATTGTTCAAACGTGTGCCATCCAACTCCAAGTGGACGTCGTATTGTCCCGGCTTTTCGAAAAGCACATTCTGCAGGTTTAGCGCCAACGCTATGTGGCTGGCATTCTCGTAACGGTCCAGGTGAAGTCGGGCGGGTATAGGAGGTATGATGCTCTTGCCCTCCTTGTCCAGAATGGAGATGGAAAGGGTCTTATCGCCTTCCTCCTCGGGCAGTATATAGAACTTCAAAGCCAGGCCAAACGAGACTCGCGCCGGGAATGAGGGTGCCTCGAAAATATCTATCGTATTAACTATGGTAAGCTGCCCATTGTTGTTATGGGCACCTTGGCATAATGCATATAATTCAACTTTCATAACTTCTAATTTTTTGCAAAAATAAGCATTTAATTCCATATTTGCAAGAATTATGCCAATTATTTGCATTTGTTCATAGGATGGCAGCGTCGCTGGTAAGCGTTCGTCCCTATGGGGTGAACCGTGGTGTGTTTTCATCGCCGTGCGGAGACTGTTGACACGCCTGCGGCGCCGCCAGTGCCCATCACTGTCGTGGTGTTATGGAAATTGCCAAATTCCTCAGACATTACGTCTTCGATAGTTTCAATGTGCAAAGATAAGGATATTTTTCGGAATAAAAAAATTTATGATGTTTTTTTTCGTAATCCCCCGTCCCCTTTACCTAAGGGGGGCACCTTTCACTGTAGTACTCCTTCGAGGACCCCCGTCCCCCTTTGTCCTAAAGGGGGTCCACCTCTCCCTGTGGTCCCTCCCCTCAGGGAAGGGACAAGTTGACTGCGAGGGAAGACCCTCTACGTCAAAGTTTCTGCATGATTCACAAAGCTTTCGCCCTAACGGGTGAATCATAATTGTTTATCGCCTGCGGGAAGAAATTTCAAACTTCAAACTTTCTTTGTGAGGTTTTCGGGATTGATTTCGAGGTAGGCGCAGCCGAGGGCGTCGATGCGGACACCGATGTAGGGGGTCTTGTCACCACGGAGTCGGACGACATGACCGGTATAGTCGAAATTGCCGAAGCCCTTGACGGTGACTTCCTCGCCAATGGTGTAGTCGGAAGCGGTGAAACGGACCTGGACGTCGGTATGGCCGAGCATGCGCTTCAGCTGGTACATCTGGGCGTCGGTGACGGTGGCAAAGGTGCGTACCTCGTAGCTACGGTCGACGAGGAAGCAGCGGATGAAGGGCAACTCGACAACCTTTCGGCGCTCCATCTCGGTGATGTGCAGGAAGACATACTGGGTGATGACGACGCGCTCGACCTTCTTGCGCTTCTTGCGGGGGCCGTTCTTGTAGAACTTGATTTCCTCTTGCGAGGCGACAAAGGCCTCGTAGCCCAACTGTAACAGGTGGTCGCGTGAGGATTTCTCGCTATTGGGAGAAACGCGTGCAATAAACCATTTCGGAGCCTTTTTCAAGTCTCCGGAACTGCCTGCTACGTCACCAGTGTCCGTCACTGTCGTGGTAATTGTTTGCTTGTCGGCTTCCTCAGACATTTGTGCCCTGGTATTGTTTTCTTTTGCAAAGGTAAAGAAAAAGATTGGAATAAAAAAAATTTTTCATTTTTTTATTCCTGCATAAGAATAAAGAGGGTTTTTCGTAATCCCCTGCCCTTCCTTAAGGGGGTCCACCTCTCCCTATAGTACTCCTTCGAGAACCCCCGTCCCCCTTTGTCCTAAAGGGGGTCCACCTCACCCTGTCATCCCTCCCCTCAGGGAAGGGACAAGTTGACTGCGAGGGAAGACCCTCTGCGTCAAAGTTTTGGTACGGCTCTCAAGCTTTCGCCCCTACGGGGTGAGCCGTGGCGTTTTTTTTCGCCTGCGGGGAGCGGGAGGCGGAATTGACTTTGTCGAACCCTTAGCCCTGCCACGGGCTAATGGTTACAAGAGTAAAAAAGAAATCCCAAATGAAAGTAAACTTTCTCTGGGATTTCTTTTTTACTCTTGTGATTCCGGCGGGATTCAAACCCACAACCTTCTGATCCGTAGTCAGATGCTCTATTCAGTTGAGCTACGGAACCTCCGTTCCTGCTGTTCAAGTGTAATTTTCTTGAAAGCGTGTGCAAAGGTACACAGTTTTTTCGATTCCACCAAATTTTTCCGCAACTTTTTTACTTTTTTAGACGATAATTCTTGTTTTCTGGTAGTTATCACGGAACTCTGAGGGTGAACAGCCCTTCTTTTTCTTGAAAATACGGTTGAAATTGCTGAGGTTGTTGAACCCGCTCTGGAAGCTGATTTCGGAGACGCTCTTGCTGGTATCGACGAGCATACGGCTGGCATAGCCGAGGCGCATCTCGATGATATAGTCGCTGAGGTTGCGACCGGTATGGAGCTTGAAGAAACGGCTGAAGGCCGAGGGGCTCATGCCGGCAATGTCGGCCAGGGTGTTCAGTCGGATTTCGTCCATATAGTTTTTGGCGATGTAGTTTTTCACCTTCAGCACACGGCGCGAGTCGCTCTCCACCTCGACCTTGGCATAGCTGCTGGTGGCCAGGGTATGCATGGTGCGCGACTTGGACAGTTCGTGGAGGATGGTCAGGAACTGTGTGACGGCATAGAAGCCCTCCTTGACCTGACTGAGCGTGTCGAGCAGCGGATAGACGCGCATGATGTCCTCCAAGGAGAATGCCAAGCCCTTACGAGCCTCGAGCAACATCTTTCGCATGGAGTGGAAAGGGGTGCGCGACAGGAAGCCGTCTTCCCCCAGGTCCAGGTGGAAGTGTACGGTAATTTCGCGGATGTCGTCGCTGCTGCAGGTGTTCTGTTCCCAGACATGTTCCAGTTCCGGTCCGGTGATGACGACCAGGTCATAGTCGCCGATGATTTCGTTGGAGTCGCCTACGATACGTCGCACGCCCGAGGCATGCTCCACATAGTTGAGTTCAAAGACCTCGTGGTTATGGATGGGATAGGTAAACTCCTTCTTACGCCGCTCAGCAATGTAAAGAGCGTCCTTGCCCATCAGCGGTGTAATCTCATGTATAACTCGCGAATCTTCCAAAATCAAAACTAAATGTCAAATTTCAAATTTTGAGTTCCTTCATGATTTCGCTCATGCGCTGGAGGGTGGAGATGCGAGTGGGTACCAGCGGCAGGCGCAGCACGTTCTCGATATAGCCCATCTCATGGAGCATGGCCTTGACGCCGGCGGGGTTGCCGTCGACGAAGAGCAGCGAGAAGAGGTCGATGAAGCGGTGGTGAATCTTGCGGGCAGGGTCGTATTCACCCTTCATCTGCAGACGTATCATCTTCGAGAACTCCTTGGGCAGTGCATTGCCGATGACGCTGATGACGCCGACGGCACCGCAGGAAATCATGGGGAACGTCAGGGAGTCGTCGCCAGAGATGACATCGAAGGTATCGGGTTTGTTCTTGATGATTTCGTCGACCTGTTCCAGATTGCCCGAGGCCTCCTTGATGGCCACGATGTTCTTGCAGTCGCGGGCCAACCGGACGGTGGTCTCGGCCTTCATATTCACGCCCGTGCGCCCGGGAACATTATATAATACTACCGGGAGCTTGGTGGCGGCGGCAATGGCCTTGAAGTGCTGGTAGAGTCCTTCCTGCGACGGTTTGTTGTAGTAGGGACAGACGCTCAGGATGCCGTCGATGCCGTGGAAGTCGCCCGTCTGCAGTTCGCGGACGACAGCAGCGGTATTGTTGCCTCCGCAGCCCATAAGGATGGGGATACGTCCGCCCACCTGTTCGACAATCATGTCCTTGATTTTTTGTTTCTCGTCAGCCGTCAGCGTAGGCGTCTCACCCGTCGTGGCGAGGATGCATAGGAAATCAGCCCCGTTGTCGAGTTGATATTGCACCAGACGGTGGAGTGACTGGTAGTCTACGGCGCCGTCCTGCGTAAAGGGCGTTACCAGAGCTATACCTAATCCTTTGAAGATATTACGTACCATATAAAAATAAGAATTCTCAATTTCGCGTGCAAAAGTACTAAAATTAATCGGAATAGGATAGCATTTTGCAAAAAAAAATGCCCAAACGCAATCATTTGGGCATTTTTTATGGATTTTACTGTTTCTTCAGCACCACTGCCGAGCGGGCGGGGATGTAGAGTTTGAGCCACTCCTTGTGGTCCTGCACATACAGCGGGTCGTAGTTGGTGATGTGTGTCACGCTGTCGTCGGCGAATCCGTTGCCGCCGAACTCCTTGGCGTCGGTGTTCAGCACCACCTCGTAGCTGCCTGTCGGAACGAGGAAGCCATAGTCGGTATACGAGCGCGTCGGCGAGAAGTTGAAGACGAAGACGAGGTCGCCGCGCATGTAGCACAGCACCTGGTCGCCGTCGTCGTGCCAGATTTCTGTGACCGGTGTGGCCTGGAAGTTCTTCTGCGACTTGATGACCTCGAGCATCTTACGGTCGAAGTCGCCCAACCAGTGGTAGCACAGGTCCTGGTTGTCGACGAGGTTCCACTGGCGGCGGGCATACTTGTACGACCAGCCGTTGCCTTCGCGTGGGAAGTCAATCCATTCGGGATGACCGAACTCGTTGCCCATGAAGTTGAGGTAGCCGCCATTGATGGCACCTGCCGTCACCAGGCGTATCATCTTATGCAGGGCGATGCCGCGCTGGGCGAGGTCGTTGACGTCCTTCTTGGCGAAGTGCCAGTACATGTCGGCATCGATGAGTCGGAAGATAATGGTCTTGTCGCCCACGAGTGCCTGGTCGTGCGACTCGCAGTAGGAGATGGTCTTCTCGTCGGGACGGCGGTTCTTGACCTCCCAGAAGATGGAGCACACGTTGATGTCCTCGTCGCGTACCTCTTTTATAGTCTTTATCCAGTAGTCGGGGATGTTCATGGCCATGCGATAGTCGAAGCCGTAGCCGCCGTCCTCGAACTTCGCTGCCAGGCCGGGCATGCCGCTGACCTCCTCGGCGATGGTGATGGCGTTCTTGTTGACCTCGTGGATGAGGCAGTTGGCCAGTGTGAGGTAGCAGATGGCGTTGTCGTCCTCGTGACCGTTGAAGTAGTCGCCATAGCCTCCGAAGGCCTCGCCCAAGCCGTGCGAGTAGTACAGCATGGAGGTGACACCGTCGAAGCGGAAGCCGTCGAACTTGAACTCCTCAAGCCAGTACTTACAGTTGGAGAGCAGGAAGTGCAGCACGTCGTCCTTGCCATAGTCGAAGCACAGCGAGTCCCAGGCGGGATGCTCGTGGCGGTCGCCGGGATAGAAGAACTGGTTGGGGTCGCCGGCAAGGTTTCCCAAGCCTTCCACCTCGTTCTTCACGGCATGAGAGTGAACGATGTCCATGATGACGGCGATGCCCATCTTGTGGGCGGTATCAATCATCTCCTTCAGGTCTTCTGGCGTGCCGAAGCGCGAGCTGGGGGCGAAGAAGCTGGAGACGTGGTAGCCGAAGCTGCCGTAGTAGGGATGTTCCTGGATGGCCATCACCTGGATGGCGTTATAGCCGTCCTTTTTTACACGAGGGAGGACATTCTCGGTAAACTCCTTGTAGGTGCCCACCTTCTCGGCATCCTGGCCCATGCCTACATGGCACTCATAGATGAGCAGGGGAGCCTTGTTGGGCTTGAAGGTCTTCTTCTTCCACTCGTAGGGTTTCTCGGGATTCCACACCTGAGCGGAGAAAATCTTTGTCTGGTCGTCCTGCACGACGCGGCGGCACCAGGCGGGAATGCGCTCCCCTTCTCCCCCATTCCACTTGACTTTCATCTTGTAGAGCTGGCCATGCTTCAGGGCTTTTTCGCTGAGTTTCAGTTCCCAGTTGCCCGTGCCTTCAATGCGCTTGCATTTATACTTGTCGGTCTCCTGCCAGTTGTTGAAGTCGCCAATGAGGTAGATTTCTGTGGCATTAGGTGCCCACTCGCGGAACACCCAGCCCTTGGCGAGCTTGTGGAGGCCAAAATACAGGTGACCGCTGGCAAACTGCGATAACGTCGACTTACCATTACGCGTCAGCTGACCAATCTTCCACAGGGCGTGGTCATGACGTCCGCGGATAGCCTGTTCGAAGGGCTCCAACCATCCGTCGTTCATCACCAAACCGATGTGCTGTGGCTCTTCTACTTTCTTCACCACTTTTTTTGTCGTGGTCTTCTTGGCTGTTGTCTTCTTGGCAGGAGCCTTCTTGGCTTCTGTTGCTTTCTTTGTTGTTGCCATAACAATATGATTTAAGCCTTAACTTTAAAAATTGCTTTTTTGATTTCGGGAGCGCCAGCGATACAGGGAGCATGTCCGTCCTGTGGGAAGAAGATGGCCATCATGCCCGGCTGGCAGGTGACGTAGCTGTCGGCGGCCAGGTCGGGAATCTTGGTAATGTCCTTCTCCTCGTTGTAGGGTGCCTCGGGCAACTGGTCGCGCTGGGTATAGCCGAAGGTCTCGGCACAGGAGAGGGGTATCTGAATGTCAATCATCCGGTTGTGGGTCTCGATGACAGCCTCCGCCGGCGTACGGCCCTTGGCCATCTGAATGTTCACGAAGAGGTCCTTGCCTACAATCTCATGTTTTCCAGCCTCCAAGGCGTTGAGGTCGTGCTGCTGGAGGAACTCCACCACCTTCGGGAACAGCGGGTTCACCGAAGCGTAGTTTTTCAGGTTCTCAAGTGTGTCGATAATCATAATTGTGTTTGTTTTATAGGGTTTTTAAAATAGACTACCTTTTATCTCTCATCTCTTATCTCTTATCTCTCATCTCTTATCTCTTATCTCTCATCTATCCACCTGTCGCCGCCCCCGGACGTAGCTGCCCTGGGCTGTGATGTTGCCGTTACGGTCCTTCTCGATGAAGCGGCCGTCGCGCTTGTCATCGACGTAGGTACCCTCGAAGCGCTTGCCGTCCTTGTCCTCCTCGATGGCAGGACCGTTACGCTTGCCCTGACGGAAATGTCCCTTGAACTTAGAGCCGTCGGCATAGCGGGCAATGCATTCGCCATGGGGCTGGCCATTGCTGAACTGCCCTTCTATCTGGTCACCGCTCTTATAGACCACCTTCGCCTTGCCGTTGAGCTTGTCCTGACGCCACTCGCCCTGATAGGTGTCGCCGCTCTTACGGACGAGCATGCCCTGTCCCGACTTGTCGCCATTGAGGAACTGCCCCGTGTATTTGTCGCCGTTGGCATAGCGGAAGATGCCCTGGCCCGTGCGCTGTCCATTGGCGTAGTCGCCCTCATAGACGTCACCATTCTGGAACTTATAGATGCCGCGGCCATGCTGCATGTCGTTCTGGAACTGGCCGACATAGACGTCGCCATTGGCATACTGATAAGTACCCTTGCCCTGCTGGTGGTCGTTCTGCCACTGACCATCGTAGCTGGAACCGTCGCCCCAGTCGAAACGGCCATGGCCGTTCTTCTTGTCCTGTCGCCACTCCCCCTGATAGAAAGCGCCGCCCTTGAAGGTGTAGGTGCCCTGTCCGTGACGCTGGTCGGCACGCCAGTAGCCATCGTACTTGTCGCCATTGAAATAGTACATCACGCCATGTCCCTCACGGTCGTCGCGGAACCAGAGGCCATCATAGCGGTTGTTATTGCTGTAGTAGTAGATGCCCCGGCCATGCTGGTGGTCCTGCATCCAGTCACCTTCGTATTTCTCGCCGTCAAAGAAGGTGTATACGCCATAGCCCTGGCGCTTGCCCTTGACATATTCGCCCTCGAAGGTGTCGCCATCCTCCCAGGTGGTACGTCCCTTGCCATGCGGCTTTCCGGCCTGCATTTCGCCCTGGTAGACGCCCCCGTCCTTGAGGGTGCAGGAGCCAAGGGTGATTTTCTGTGCTGCCGCCGCCAGCGACCATGCTGCTATCGTAAAAAGTGTGATATATCGAAGTTTCATTCTTTGCTATTTCTGATTAATTTGACAAAGGTATGAAAAAAATCCGATACCGCAATGCGTTTTAAAAAATATTCACTATCTTTGCAACCAAATTAAAGAGATTTTACGACCGCATGAAGTTTATAGCCATCATTCCCGCCCGCTTTGCCTCGACACGCTTTCCTGGCAAGCCACTTGCCCTGTTGGGTGGCAAACCCGTCATCCAACGCGTCTACGAACAAGCCGTCTCCGTCCTGGGAGAGGCATACGTTGCCACCGACGATGAGCGCATCCGGCAGTGTGTGGAACAGTTTGGAGGCCGTGCCGTCATGACGCGCAGCGACCACAAAAGCGGCACCGACCGCATAGAGGAAGCTGCCGAGGCCATCGGCACCGATGCCGATGTCATCATCAACGTGCAGGGCGACGAGCCGTTCATCCAGGCCAGCCAGATTAACACCTTGAAGGAATTGTTTGAAGACGCTGACACCCAGATAGCTACACTGGGCAAGCGCTTTGAGCGCATCGACGCTGTCATGAACCCCAACTCACCCAAGATTGTCACCGACCTGCGGGGCTTCGCCCTCTACTTCAGCCGTTCCGTCATCCCGTTTGTCCGGGGACAGGAGCAGCCGACATGGCTGGAACATTACCCCTACCTGAAGCACTTAGGGCTGTATGCCTACCGCCGCGAGGTACTACGCGAGATTACCCAGCTGCCCCAGTCGCCCTTAGAGAAGGCTGAGAGTCTGGAACAGCTGCGCTGGTTGGAGAACGGCTACCGCATCCGCGTGGGTCTGACCGATGTGGAGACCGTAGGCATCGACACCCCCGAGGACCTGCAGCTCGCTGAACACTTCCTAAGCCAAATAACGACCTGACTATGAAGATGAAAAAGACGATTATCACCTCACTGGCACTGTTGTGCCTTACCACCACCACGATGGCCAAGAAAGAACATACCGTCACCCTGCGACTAATAGAAACCTCCGATGTACACGGCGCCTTCTTCCCCTACGACTTCATTGAGCGCAAGCCCATGAAGGGTTCGATGGCACGTGTCAGCAGCTACCTGAAGCGGCAGCGGGAGCAGTTTGGGAAGAACCTCATCCTCATGGACAATGGCGACATCCTGCAAGGACAGCCCACCTGCTACTATACCAACTTCGTCAAGACAGACGCGCCCAATATCGCCGCTGAGGTCATCAACTACCTGCAGTATGACGCCCAGACCTTCGGTAACCACGACGTAGAGACGGGCCATGCCGTGTATGACAAGTGGATCAGCGAGTTGCAGTGCCCGACCCTCGGTGCCAACATCATCGACACCAAGAGCGGCAAGCCATACGTGAAGCCCTACCTGATGGTAGAGCGCGACGGTGTGCGCCTGGCCATCTTAGGTCTGCTGACCCCCGCCATCCCCAACTGGCTGCACGAGAGTCTGTGGGAAGGGCTACGCTTTGAGGAGATGACAGCCTGTGCCCGTAGGTGGGTGAAGATCCTGCGGGAGGAAGAGCACGCTGACGTCATCGTAGGACTCTTCCATAGCGGCTGGGACGGTGGCATCGTCACCGACGAGTATGACGAGGATGCCGCGAAGAAAGTAGCTGAGACGGTAGCGGGCTTCGACATCGTCTTCTACGGCCACGACCACCGTTCCCGCCATGAGGTGCTGTCGAACGGTGTGCTCTGTCTGGACCCCTCGTGTAATGCCACCCATGTGGCACAAGCCACCATCACGTTAAAAGAGAAGCAGGGAAAAGGAAACGACGGCAGGCGCTATGAGATTGTGGAGAAGAAAGGCGAGATTGTCGACATCACCGGTGAAGCCCTGGACGAAGGCTATATGCAGCATTTCCAGTCGCAGATAGACAGCGTCCGCACCTTCGTCGAGCGTCGGTTGGGCACCTTTACCATTCCCATGTACTCCCGCGAGGCCTTCTTTGGGTCAGCAGCCTTCACCGACTACATCCACCAGCTACAGCTGGAACATACCGGTGCCGACCTGTCGTTCAACGCCCCGCTGTCGTTCAACACGGAAATCAACGCCGGGCCCGTCTATATGAGCGACATGTTCAAGCTATACCGTTTTGAGAACAAGATATACGCGCTCCGCATGACTGGAAAGGAAATCCGCCATTACCTGGAGATGAGTTACGACCAATGGGTGAACACGATGAAGACGCCCGACGACCATATCATGCTGCTGAACGACGAAGCGCTGACTGACAAGCAGCGCATGGGGTTCAAGAACTTCACCTTTAACTTCGACTCGGCGGCAGGAATCGACTACGAGGTGGATGTCACCAAGCCCGACGGCCAGAAGGTCAGGATTCTGCAGTTCTCTGACGACCGCCCGTTTGACGAGAACGCCTGGTACCGTGTCGCCATGAACAGCTATCGCGGCAATGGCGGCGGTGAACTGCTGACACGCGGTGCCGGCATCCCGAAGGACTCCATCCCCGGCCGCATCGTATATATGAGTGAGCGCGACCAGCGCCACTACCTGACCAAGAAGATTGAGCGCGAGGGCGATGTGACACCTAAGGCGCTGAACAACTGGAAGTTCGTTCCCGAGGCATGGACCAAGCCAGCCCTGGAGCGGGACAGGAAGCTGATATTTGGATTTTAAAGTTTAGAGTTTAGAGATTAGAGTTTAGAGATTAGAGTTTAAAGATTTGAAATGCAGTACTTTGTTTTTTGCCAAAGTGACCTGGTGTTAGAGCAGGCTGGCGATACCTTCCAGATTCCCACAGTCCCGCCCACGGACATCAAGCCTTGGACAACGGTGATGGACATCGACGGGGCAAAGGCCTATCGCATAGACCACCCCCTGACCGACGGCGGGCACTACACGATGTGCAGCCTGCGCCAGAGCTACTACAAGTTGGCGGAAGCTGACTACCTGATGGCCGGCAAGTGTCACGAGCTGCTGTACTGGGACCAGAACACCAAGTTCTGTGGTGTCTGCGGCGGACCAATGCGCTTCGATACGGCCATCTCGAAGAAATGCGAGCATTGCGGCAAGGAGATATGGCCCCAGCTGGCCATAGCCATCATCGTACTGGTGCGCCGACAGGTGCTGGACGCTACCGGGACGGAGAAAGACGAGGTGCTGCTGGTTCATGCCAACAGTTTCCGCGACGACCACTACGGACTGGTGGCAGGCTTCGTCGAGACGGGCGAGACGCTGGAAGAGGCTGTCCATCGGGAAGTGATGGAAGAAACGGGTCTGCACATCACCAACCTGCGCTATTTCGGCAGCCAGCCCTGGCCCTACCCCTGCGGTCTGATGGTGGGCTTCACGGCCGACTACGACCATGGGAAGATACACCTGCAGCGCTCCGAGTTGTCGAAGGGTTCGTGGTTCGACCGCGACCACCTGCCCCACATCCCGGAAAAGCTCTCCATTGCCCGACACCTGATTGACTCATGGCTGGAAGAGACAAGATAAGGAACTGGCAAGTGGCAGGCGACCTGGGTGTCGTCGTCGTCCTCACCCTGCTATACGCGCTCTACTTCTTCCGCACGCCGCCGCCACACATCCCCGACAAGGTGGAAGTGCATATCTGCCGGCAACCTGCGACAGACTCCGTCGTCATCGACGGTCAACTCAGAGAGATGCAATACTATCTGCGCACCCATCAGGTCACCGACGAGGGCTATCACCTCGTTGCGCAGTATCACACGCAGCTGTCCGGACTGTCCAAGCAGTCGGGGACGCCCCTTCCGTCCAGGATGACCTTGAAGACCATCGCTGCCAAGGACAGGTTGCTGCCGGCCGTCAAAACCGCCGGAGGCTACTGGAAGGCCGGCCATTACCTTGTAACCCCCGTTCACGGACCAGGCATCGTACGCGACTGGCAAGGGCGTATCGTCTGCGGCATCTTTGCCAACGACACCATCGTGACAGCCACCCGCAAGGACAGCCTCGGCACCTATCGGGGCGGGATGGACAGATGGCTGCAAGCCTGCGGGCAAGGAACCTACGACGGCTATGACGGCTCTCACTACGAGGGTTTTTGGCAGGACGACCGCCGCCACGGCTTTGGCTTTGAGTCATCGCCCCATCATGCCGTGCAGGTTGGCCAATGGAAAAGTGGGAAATTCTTGGGCGAGCGGCTGCGCTATACCTCTGAACGCATCTACGGCATCGATATCTCGCGACACCAGCACGAGAAAGGGCGTAAGCGCTACCGCATCGACTGGCGCAAGGTACGCATCACCTCGTTGGGGCAGAAGCACCCTACCGACGGGCAGACGTTCCCCGTCTCGTTTGTCTACATCAAGTCTACCGAGGGCACCAGCATCCGCAACCGCTACTTCCTGAGCGACTACCAGCAGGCCAAGCGCCAGGGACTTAAGGTGGGGGCTTACCACTTCTTCTCCATCCGCACTTCGGCAGAGGCCCAGGCCAACTACTTTGTCAACCATACGCTGTTCCGGAAAGGCGACTTCCCGCCCGTACTCGACGTAGAGCCGACCCATAGCCAGGTGGAGCAGGCCGGCGGCACTGACGCCCTGTTGCAGCGCATACGCACCTTTCTGCAGATGGTGGAACGGCGCACGGGCATGCGGCCTATCCTGTATGTCAATCAGATGTTCGTCAACCGCTACATGCAGCATGCCGACGACCTCAAGCGGCACTATAACGTATGGATAGCCCGTTATGGTGAATACAAGCCCGACGTCAAACTGGTCTACTGGCAACTCTCTGCCGACGGCCGAGTGAGCGGCATCCAGGGCCCCGTCGACATCAACGTGTTCAATGGTTACAAAAGCCAGTGGGAGGAATTCCTGGCCACGGGCTTCCACAAGTGAGAACGCTGTCTGTCAGAGATAGAAGTCCTGGGTCAGCAGCCGGTAGGCTTCAGAGCCTATCGTAAGTTCGTGCTGCTCACAGGTGCAGGGATGTTTCCTGAAGGCCAACAGGTAGCGGCGCGCTGGTTTTCGTTCCGTAGTCTTGACAGCACACACCCTACTGGGGAAGAATCCGACAAACGTAGCCTCGTCACTCATCCGCCTGCAATAGTCGAAAGGCACGACGACACTCAGTTCGCCGTCATCGTCAAGCAGCCGCCAGGCATGCCGCATCAGGTCTGAATAGGTCAGCGTCACGGCATGTCGGGCTATATTTCGCTGCGCATCAGGAGCCTTCAGCGAGTCTATGAAGAACGGAGGGTTGCAGACGATGGCATCATACTGCCCCTCAAGCTGTTGCATCGATGTCTGCACCACCCTTATCTGATGTCGGAACGCCGACTGCTCCACATTCACCACCGCCTGACGGACAGCGCCCTCGTCAATGTCGACGGCTGTCACCTGACCCTGAGGATAGCGCTGGGCAAGCATCAGCGCAATGACGCCTGTACCCGTGCCGACATCCAGCATGCTGGAGCCCCCGTTAGCCCATGCCCCCAGCAGCACGCCATCGGTACCCACCTTCATGGCGCAAAGCTCCTGTCTGACGACGAACTGACGAAACTGGAACATATCTCCTGTGCGTTGTTGTTTTATAAATACGACTAACGGCAAACCACGTTCTTGTTGCCTTTTGCCGCTGCAAATTTAGTCATTTTTCTCAGAATTGATGCACTTTTGCTGTTTTTTTTCGAATGATGACAACAACACCATACATTATTAAGCAGCAGGTGGAACCATACTTGGCTGACAAATAACATATTTTTTGGGGATTTCTTTGTTTTCTCACGAAAACATCGTATCTTTGCATGCGAGATATTAATGATATGGGAGTTACATTCGACGAAAAAGAGAAGAAGTTCATGTTCGATTTCGAGCATGACGGGGTTGAAGATATTGGCCTTTCCATTCAAAGGGCAGTAGATAGCGCTCACAAGAAGATAGATCTCTATCATTACGATATTGTTGTTATGCCCCAAAACAGGACCAAGGTTAATCAGTATATGGTGCGCTACATCTACAGATTCAATCAACCCAGGCTATATAGCGTAGAAGATATACTGGCAAAACCGATGGACGAAAAAAAACGTTCAATGATTTGCCTACAAATGCAGGCAAGGTGGCAAGCTCTACCCAAGGTGTAGGCATACCCTAGCCATACTCATGAGTAAGCTTAGAAGCAGTGTAGAAGCAGCTTAGGAGCAGGCTAGAGTATGGGGAAAGTGAGTCACATCTTTCATGCTTTTTAATCGAAAAAATGCTTCCACAAGGCTTGTGGAAGTGTTATTTTTGCATTTTTTCGCTCAAAAGTTTGGTATGTTAAAATAGTTTTGTTATTTTTGCAGTGTCCTTTCTGAATGCTGAAAGCCCTTTGGGATAGATGACCATCGGTCACACGGTGAACTTTGGGCAATCACAGGAGGGCGGGACACATACATACTAAAGGCGTTTTCTGAACGCTTTGGGTTTGACGCTTTGAGAACTTCGCAACCTCCCAAACTGTCTGTCAAAGCCAAAGCAACGGGAACGCCCCTTAGAGGTGTAGTATTCGTACACATTCATTTATAATAATGTGTAGTCTACATACATCGGCGTGGGGCTTTCAGCGTTGCTCGGTTGGACGGACAGGGTAATGCGAAGACCTTCAAAGCGTGGACCGGGCACAGAACTGGCTCCACGTTTTTTGTGTGTATGCTAAACCTGAAACAAAAAACAGGTCAACAGAGGGAGTATGTTGGCGCAAAAGTTTAAGAATGAAAAAGGTAATAACCCCTTTAGTGCCATTATTATTGATTACTGTTGTCATTTCCTTATTTCAAGGATGTCGTGATTTCAATATTTCATGGACTCCAATTGAATATACTTCATATACTAAAAAGCCAATAATCAAAGTGTATATTGAGAATTCTGGCAGCATGGATGGATATATGTGTGACGGTTCTGAACTTAAAGATGCTGTATATGGCTATGTAAGTACGCTCGCAAGTTATTCAGATACCGTTCAACTGAATTATATCAATTCTCAGATTGTTCAATACACAGGTAACTTAAAGAGTTTTATTAAAGATCTCACTCCAACAAAATTCAAGGCAGTTGGGGGAAACCATGCAAATTCAGTCATTGGTGAGATGCTCACACAAATACTGGATGCACAAGATAATCATACCGTGTCTGTTTTTGTCTCTGATTGTATTTTGGATGTACCCCAAGGCGATGCTAAGGATTTCTTAGTAAACAATCAAATTGAGATAAGGAATACCATTGTTAAGCAGTTAGAGGAGGATTCCAATATGGGCATTGAGATTTTCCGTATGGAATCAAAATTCAATGGCCTATACTATTACACCAAAGGGAGCGAGCGTCTTACAGATGTACATCGTCCATACTATTTGTGGGTGATAGGCAATAAGAAGATATTGGCATATCTTAATGAAAAAGTCCCTTTCTCTGAAATTCCCCATGGTTACAAGAATTATTATGCTTATTCAACGTATCAAGAAGTTCCATTTGAAATAACTAATCAGTTCGGTATGGTTCAAAATCCCTGCGTATGCAAAACCTCAATTAATGGACAATACATTGTAAAAATTAAAGCAGACTTATCTACCATGCTTCAAGAAGAAGCAATGATAAGTGATGTAAACAGATACCAAACACAAAACGGTCAAGTCAGAGTTGTTTCAGTGGAAAAAATCAACAATGCCCAAGACAAAAACACACATGCTTTAACTTTGAATATTAACAAAGGAGTATCATCATGCGGTATTAACCTGAAATATGTGTTGCCAGATATTCCCAACTGGATAGAATCTGTCAATGATGATACCGGACAGAATGTTACAGAGAAAATAAGTAAGACAACTGGCATCAAAAATATCATAATGGGAATATCTGATGCATATCGTAATCACCGGGATCTTGCAGGTGCAAAATTTGTAATCAACAATTAAATTTAAGAAATATGATTGGACAATTTTTTGGAAGTTTCTACTGTTGGTTTCTTGAGGACTTGTATGGCCTTGACTTAGCCAACTATCTATGGGGGCAAACGTCCCCCAACATGACTTCAAATATGTTTATCCCAATTGGTCTAAGTATGTTTGGAATCTCACTACTGGTAATGCTCCTCTATTACTATGTAATAAATCATCCAAGATTATGTAGTTTGTGGGGATGGCTGTTGTTTCTAGGAGTAAATTTTGTACTGAACTTTCTTGTTGGCTGGCAATGGGTTCTCAGCCATTTATATGAGGGTAAAATGGTTTATGAAAACCTAGATCACCAAATGGTTCCCTTACCCATTGACGAAACGAACTGTCTGTGGTTTGGCCTTGCTAATAGTTTATTATCTATTATTGTGTTTATTGCCTTTACGTATATGTTTAAGTGGTGGAGTACAAATTGCTGGGTAGCCCCAGAAAATTCTTTTAAAAGGAGATAAAGATTATGGCTAAGTTATATATATTTGGAATAGGGGGTACAGGTTCACGTGTACTTCGTTCGTTAACAATGATGTTGGCCGCTGGTGTCAGCGTAGATGTTGATGCAATAGTTCCTGTTGTGATTGACCCTGACCAGTCGAATGCAGACCTGACAAGAACTGTAACTCTGATAAATGAATATGCCCAAATACATAACAAGTTGACGTTTGCAGACGGGAATAACAACACCTTCTTCAAAACCAGAATTGAAAGGATTCTCAACAATTACACTCTTGTCATTAAAGATACCAATAACAAAGAGTTTAGGCAATTCATTGAGTTGTCTTCGATGAATATGGAGAACCAAGCAATGGCCCAGATGTTGTTCTCTAAGAAAAATCTAAATTCCTCAATGAATGTTGGGTTTAAAGGGAATCCAAATATTGGAAGTGTGGTGCTGAATCAAATATCCAATTCATCTGATTTTGATACATTTGCCAACTCGTTTGAACAAAATGACAAAATATTCATTGTTAGTTCAATCTTTGGCGGCACTGGAGCCAGCGGTTTTCCATTGTTGCTAAAAACGTTGCGAACAAGCAAGTCTATTCCAAATTATGCAAATATCAACAGCGCAGAAATTGGAGCAATTACAATTCTTCCCTATTTTCGTCTAGAAAATAGCGATCAGAGCGAGATAGACTCATCCACTTTTATATCAAAGACGAAGTCTGCACTCGCCTACTACGAGAAAAATATTAGTTCCAACCACCAAATAGATACTCTATACTACCTTGGTGATGACTTGACAAATACCTACGAAAATAACGAGGGCGGTGCAAGTCAACAAAACGATGCGCATCTGATAGAATTTATGGCATCATCAGCCATTATCGATTTCTGCAATAATGAGCATAAATCTGGTTCAACGACTCACAAGGAATTAGGATTAAGAAAAGCAGGAACTTCTGTTACATTTAATGATTTCTATGATAATTTGACAGACATGCTTCGTGCCCCTTTGACACAATTTGTGTTGCTTGCAAATTGTTTTGAAGACAGGTTTGATATGCTAAAGTCTGCCGACGTTGCCGCCAACAAGACATTAGGCCTCACATCTGACTTTTACCAAGGAACCTATGTGCGTAATATAAAGAAGTACCTTGAAAACTACAAGGTATGGCTTAAGGAACTAAAAGGGAATAAACGTTCTTTGGATTTGTTCAACCTTACACCAGGTAATGCACCCTTTAATGTAGTTACAGATGTTAAGCCACACTCTGTCCGCAGCATATTGTCAAATTACAGTCTGTTTTTTGGACGAGTCAATTCTGCTGCAGAGAAATGCAATAGCAATAGCAATGAGGATAAGTTGCTGGAGACTTATGCTATGGCAACTAAATGTTTAATAAAAGAGAAATTTAATTTTTAGGAACTATGTCAAAGATATTAAGATTATATAAGGGCGGAACCGATACCTATCAAGATTGGAATAGTGTAGCCGCATTTCCCTATGATTCCAAAAATAGAGAGACCATTCAAGATCCTGAGGGCGCATCTGCCAAGAATGAAATAACTTCTATTCCGTCGCCTTTTGCACGGATAGACCTTATTAAAATGGCTTTTGCAGAAGTTTGCCGTTCTAAGAAACTTGATGGAAATACTATATTTCACAAGATGGTTTCCGATACATTAGACGTTGGCGAGATATTTTTCAATTTGGATAAACTATACGATAAAGTAGAGATTATTACATGGGATTGTGCTAAAGAGATAAAAAACTTAATTAATTCAAATGTAGAAGGCATTCGATACTATGGCGATGCTTTAAGCAAATACTTGGAGTCTGACGGCAAGACGTATAACTTTGACACATTAAGAAACATCTACTTATTAAATTACAAAAATGGCCCTGCTCCATTAAACATTATAGGAGCAACTTCTCCTGCAACTCTTTTCTTTGCTACAGCCAATGACTTAGATTATGTCGATGACATATTCTTTGCTCATGACAAGCCATTTGATGATGAGTATCAACCATTGTACTCCCGTGCAGATGTTGAATACATCAAATCATGGTTTATTCTGAGAAATTCTATAGATCGATTTGCAACTCTTTTCCCAGAGATTGACGATTATTTGGAATTGACATATAAAGAAATTGAAGATAATCAATTGAAGCAAATTCTTCGTACTATTGATGACAAAGCATCTGGATTTGGTCCGATAAACATAAAAACTGCAACATTTAGTAATATTGTCGAGGTACTAGGATACAATTTGTATCAAAAGAAGTCTTCTGTTGGAAGCAGTGGTTTTGAAATAGAGTCTAATATCTACCGAGATGAGAGACCATTTGTCCTTCCTGTTGAAGCTGGTGGTAGATATGCCGATATTCCATATACAACTGGAAAATGGGGCAAGACGAACAGAGCACCATATTACGATAAAAAGGATGACGTTGACACACGTACGCTTCCTTTCGATGGGAGTGTCCATCCATATCTAACAATCTGTGACCTTCTTGAAGATAACATAGTCAGAGTACCACACAAATTAAATAGTATTGCGTATTTTAATGGTAATTGTAAACTTGAAAATGACTATAAACTTTCATATTTACTACCATTGAAGACTTTATTCTTTAAGTTTTTTACAGCAAAGGAATTACAAGATAGTTTAGATAGCGGAGAGCCAATGATTGAAATGGAATCTCTTGCAGGCGATTCAGTCAAGGTAACATTAAGAATCCCCATTATAGGCGATGGTCGTAATGTGAACTTTGTGGAATACACTCGTATTTATTATGGAGGCAATAACAAAGCAGACATGGACAACAATCGTGGAGGAATAATTGATTTTGACTTTGCTGGTTTCATCATGCCTAATGTAAAGTTTAATAATCCTTCCGATGCATATTATACTATAGGATGTATTAGCAATAAACCCTACACTATCAATTTCTTCAATGTAAATCAAAAAATTCAAAACATTAATACTGATTGTCGCAATCAGAATGATACTGCTAACAAAAAAGAAGAAACTTACACAATAGAAAAAGAAAACTTTGATTATCTCCAGATTTCAAATAAGCAAGGTGTATCAGCAATTATTGTTCCTAAGTTCAAACCTCAAGCAAGTAATTGCGAATTCTCTTTTGCCGTTGATTTGGGGACTTCTAATACACATGTTGAGTTCATTAAAACCCCTAGCAATAATAGTAATCCGATAGAGTTCGCTTATACAGAGCAAGAATGTCTTCTTAGCAAGTTCTTTGTGCCTTCATATAATAAAGACACTGGCAATCCTGATGACCTCATCATAGAAGAATCAAATCTGAGTAAAGATTATTTGCCTTCCATTGTAGGTGAACAATCAGATTTCAAGTTCCCGTCACGTACAGTATTATCAGTTTCAAATGATATCGATTGGCAAAACTCTATTCGCCCATTTGGTATGGTTAATATTCCTCTTACGTATAACAAGAGACAGCCACTTGCATACAATCACCCAGAGGATAATATCAAGTGGGGAAAAGACAATCAACAACGTATTGTTGAAGCTTACATTGATTGTATAATGCTTATGATTCGTAACAAGGTAATCATGGAAGGTGGGCAATTGGAAAAAACTAAAATTACATGGTTCTATCCCATTAGTATGCCACCTAAACGGAAAAATCTGCTTAAGACAACATGGGATGCTACCTATAATAAATATTTTGGCTCAGGTTCCACATTGTCTATGACAGAATCCGAGGCACCGATTCTATATTACTTCCGTAGGCATTCTAATGCAACTAATCTCGTAAACGTAGATATTGGGGGTGGTACAACTGATATAGCATTCGCAAAAGATAAGAACATAGAATTCGTTACATCCTTTAAGTTTGCATCAAATGCTCTGTTTGAAGATTCCTTATCAGAAGGTGAGCCAAGTAATGGCATTATTGACCATTACAAGCCAATATTTAAGGCTATATTGGACAAAAAGAATCTTCCAGAGTTGCCTTACATATTCTCTACCAACGAGAACAAACCTGCCAATATGGCTATGTTCCTATTCTCTTTGAGTAAAAATACTATCGCGAAGGAATTGAACAAGAACGAGATTGATTTCAGTGCGAAACTTCGCGATGACGATCACTTTAAGATCATTTTCATTCTGTTCTATTCTGCAATTATCTATCACATTGCTCAAATTGTCAAATTGAAAGGTCTTGAGACTCCACGGCATATAACATTCAGTGGCAACGGTAGCAAAGTTTTGTCAATCTTGACAACTGAGAGTAAAGATCTTGCGGTTATGACAAAAAAGATTTTTGAGTATATTTTAGGCAAGCCTTACGGCAAGGAACTCGATATCCTTGGTATAGGAGATGATACAAATCCAAAGAAATCTACCTGTAAGGGGGGATTGATGGATGGTACTCAAAATGTAGGTAGGGACAAGATTATCATAATGAAGAGTGATGCGTCTGGTTTTATTACTGATGATGACACATATGAGGCAATTGACAAGGAATACATAAAGAGAGTCGTATCATCAGTTGAGAGTTTCTATGATTATGTGTTGCAAGACTTAAATCGTGCATTTAATTTTGATGATTATTTTGGAGTATCAGAAAAGTCACTCAATATCGTAAAAGAAAAATGCAAAGCAGATATTGAGACGTATGTAAACAAGGGCTTAGCTCTGATGAAAGAAGAGGCTGACGGAAAGAATCGTCTTGATGAAACTCTATTCTTCTATCCCATTAAAGGAATTCTACAGGCTTTGTCAATAGAATTAAACAACAATGCATCATGATAATAAGTAAAAATATTTATGTCGCAGCTATAATTTGTTGCTTATTGATGACCTCTTGCGTAAAAGACAAAAGAACTGATTCACAAGTGTATCGTGAGAGACAAACTCTATCTGAAAACACATCTCAAGATAGTGTAAAGAAAGATAGTGTGAAGGCAGAGCCAGAATCAATAAAGCAAGACAGTGTAGCTAGAGACACAACTAACGTGTCAGAAGAAGGCGCTAACAGCGATGGTAATGCAATCGAACAAACGTCCTATGTAACAAATACAGGACAAGAAAGAGACGATGACCTTCCTTTATGGGAGATTATTTCTTTTGCTTTAGGAATTCTTTCAGTAACTTTGTGTGCAGTTATTTGGCAAATATGCTCTCACCGATTCAAGGATTATGATTATCTTCTAAAAGAATCAGAACATGAAACTGATAAAAAGTTGATGAATGCTAATAGGCAAGTCTTAAATTCAGAGAAAGTGACAAGTGAAAGCATGATAAAACTTCAACAACGAGTTGATGAATTGGAAGAAAGAATGCACAAATTAGAGAAAACACCTCGTAGCAGTACCATACGGAATCAGAAAGGTGACGAGGACATTCCTTCACAGTCAAATGATGAAACTATTCAACGATATGGGTATTTTGGAATGGTAAAAGCTGGTAATGGTCTTGCCATATTCAATGATTACCCCAAATCCCGAAATGAAGATGCATACTTCGAGGTAACGTATATTGATGAGGAACATTGTGAATTCGCCCCGTTTGATTTGAATAAGATTCGTTCTGTTGATGCAATCACAAGTGCGGTTGATTATAAAGGTAGTATGGTATACGCAAAAGACATGCGAGTGTTAAAGAAAGGAACTGCAGTATTTGATAGTGAACGGAATTTCTGGAAAATTACAAAAAGGGCTATTATTGAATTAATTGCATAAAATCATGACTGCTTTTGAATATTGGGTACCTGTTATTGTTGTTTGCATCATTTGCTTACAGATTTTTTTCTTTGCAAGGAACTTGCAAAGAATGTATGTGTTTAGAAATATCTTTTCTAAATCAGAAACATGGAAAGTAAAAAAGGACAACGATACGGGGTTCGTAAATGGAATTGAGGGATACGGAAATAATGTTTTTTATTCTATCCGAGAGTCTATTAACAAGTATTTGGGAAATATGGCAGGCTCAGTAATTGATTTTCAATTAATGAAGGATGCTATTGACCGTCATTGTGATTCTGTTGAAGAAGAAATTAGTACGCAGACTCCAGTTCCTCTTTATTGTGGTTTAGCGGGAACAATGATAGGAGTTATCATTGGACTAGGATCATTGTTATATTCAGGTAGTATTGATGCTCTCATTGGTGGTTCTGGTACAGGAAATGTCACACCTGCACAAGCCCAATTGATGATGGCGGCAGCAGCCTCTGGAATTAACGAATTACTGACGGGGGTCGCATGGGCAATGGTGGCAAGTATTTGCGGTATTGCCTTAACAACGATTAATTCCTTGCTGTTTAAGGGCTGTAAATTGAACGAAGAGAAAGAGAAGAATGATTTTCTTGTATGGATACAATCACATCTATTACCAGAATTACCAGGTGACACCTCTGATGCATTAACCAAATTAGTCAGGAATCTTAATGACTTTAATACAACATTCTCAGAAAACACTAAAAAACTTCGAGATGCTCTAAAAGGTGTTAATGAATCTTATGCATATCAAGCAGAAATAATTCAGAACGTACATGACATGGATGTGATGAAAATGGCACGTGCAAATGTTAATGTACTCAGAGAACTTCAAGAGTGTACAGACAAGTTGGAGACCTTCAATACTTATTTGGATAGCATCAAAGGGTATACAGATTCCATCCAGAAGTTTAATGAACAATTCAACGAGGAGGCTGAACGATTGCATGTGATGGAGGAAATACGTGACTTCTTTGAGCGTAACAAGGCTGAAATTGCAAGAAGTGTAACAGATGAAGATGATATGCTTAAACGAGCTCTTGATTCTTTAAAAGAAACGTCCTCACATGCTGTTGACGAATTGAAAGTTTCGCTTACAGAGCAGTCAGATAAGTTTAAGACCCTGAATGAGCAGATGTGCGATGAATACACTCAACGCTTAGGTGAAATGCCCAAACTTCAAACACAGCTGGAAGAGATCGCTCAAATACCAAGACATCTTACAAGCATGGCTCATAGGATAGAAATGTCGAACCAAGAATTGGTAGAAAAAATAAATCGGACCTTGAAATCTTTTGCAAAATCTTCTGAGAATACTATCGGAACGACTCTAGCTAATACAAGTACAATACCTGCATGGATGAAGATGATATTAACTCTGTGTACTATTATTGTAACTATTTGCGTTATGGGAATGGCATATCTGATGTATGAAAAAGAGTCTGCCAATAGCAATCAAGAAACTTCTATTACTCCTTCTGAAGAATATTATGAGGTGCCGAATGATAGTATTATGTCATCCAACAAGCATGTACAACAGGAAGACGGGCAAACAACAGATAGTATAAACTGATGATATGACAAAAAGAAGAGAATCATTCTTTTGGACCAGTTATTCAGATTTGATGACAAGCCTCTTTTTCATCATGCTGGTTTTGTTCGTGTTGGTCATTGTCTTGCTCTATAAACGTATGGAAGTGACCCAACGTCAGTTAGATGAAATTCGTAAAGTTGAGGCCTCTACGAAAGATCTGAATCCCAAATATTTTGATTATCGGCCTGAATATAAGAAATATGTCTTGAATATTGCTGTTAAATATCCAGCTGGAGTTAGTTCTCTTTCTAAAATAAATAGTGAGAAACTTGACTCTTTGTACGAAGCAGGTAAGGAAATTGAGCAATTTCTCAAGGATCATAGGGAATATCAATATCTACTGATTATTGAGGGGCAAGCATCAAAAGACCACTACTCTAGGAATTATGAATTAAGTTACGAAAGAGCGTTAGGACTTATCTCTTATTGGATTGTTGACAGGAAACTATCCTTTGGAGACAACTGTGAGATTCAAATAGCCGGTAGTGGTGATGGTAAAATTCCTACCAATTCAATGAGAGAAAAGAACGAGGTCACAAACCAACGCTTTCTTATACATATATTACCTAAAAACATTATAAAAGATGAAAATAAGAAATAATATAACAATCTCAATCATATTATTATGGTTCTGTTCATGCGCACATAAATCAGGCCACAAAAGTAAAGAATATTCATATCAAGGTAGGTCTGTTGAAAACTCATATAATCAGAACAGTGAGAGAAGAGAACGTAAGGTAGGCGGTCACACCAAGGTCAGTATGCGTAAGGAAGGTGGAGTATATCTTGTTCCGATTACTGTAAACGGTTTAAATCTTGACTTCATATTTGATACCGGTGCGTCTAGCATCAGCCTGTCATCTGCAGAAGCAATGGTAATGCTAAAACAGGGCCAGATAACACAAGATGACATAGTTGGTCAGCAACAGTTTCAAGATGCCACAGGTAGCGTTTCTGTAGGAATGATTGTTTTGCTTCGTACAGTTCAGATTGGTGACATCACTCTAGAAAATGTTGAAGCATCCATTGTCGACAATATTCAAGCGCCATTACTCCTTGGCCAGACTGCATTGGCAAAATTTGGCAAAGTGACTATTGATTATAATCATAATACGATAGAATTCAACTAGTTCGCGTAATTATAAGGAGGAAGACAAATGAAAAGATGTGTTGTTCTGTTGAGTATATTGAACGTTCTTGTTGTTTCGTTGACTGCATGTAGTCATTCAAGCGGTAAGAACAAAAGGTACTCGACAGGAAACGATCAATTGCCTATAGAAAACTCCATAACAATCATAGGACAGCCTGATGCAGAAAATAGTGAGTCCTTGGTGATAAAGCATTCTTCAGATTCTATTTTTATAATATGTAAGCCAGCACTGCTAACTCATATTTCCGAGCAAATACTGGAAAAGTCGTCCTACATTGTTTCATATAATAAAGATACCAAGATACCAAACTGGGTGGCATGGCATCTGACTGCTGATCATACAGACGGTTATGTCAGAAGAATGAGCAATTTCTATGAAGAAAACGAGGTACCCACTCCAAGGGCAACGCTACAAGACTATCAGGGTAGTGGTTGGTCGAGAGGACACATGTGCCCTGCTGGAGACAACAAATGGAATGAAACTGCAATGTATGAATCGTTTAGCCTCGTTAATGTGTGTCCTCAAAATGCGAGTTTAAATAGTGGATTGTGGAACAGAATAGAGATGGACTGTCGTAAATGGGCACAAATGTATGGAAGTGTGTATGTCGTATGTGGCCCATTGTTGTACAATAAAGAACATGAAACAATTGGCACAAACAAGGTGGTTGTTCCAGAAGCTTTCTTTAAGGTGATACTATGCCTACAAGGGCAACCAAAGGCTATAGGTTTTGTTGTCAAGAATAATGCAGGGACAAAGGAAAAAGACCATTACGTAAACACCGTTGATGAGGTAGAGCGCCTAACTGGCTATGATTTCTTTCCTTCACTGCCTGACAGCATCGAGAATGTGGTTGAGGCTACGGCCAACATAAATGAATGGTGAACAGAGGTAAAAACAATAGACGATGAAACTGAACAGAAATAACATTGTGACTGGATGTGTCGGAGCGGCTATGGGAGCGTGTTCTGTTTTGGGAATACATTCCCTTTCTGAAAGTAATGGTATTTCTGGTTTCTTTTCACATGGGTCAAAACAAACGATGTATGAAAGGGTCGATGCCGACGAGGATGGTGATGTATTTGTAACTCCAAGCGGAAAGAAATTCCACAGAGCAGGTTGCTTTATTCTCAATCATGCAAAAGAGGTGAAGCAGACTTCACGTTCTGCTGCTGTTGATGTTGGGTATAAGTCTTGTGGAAAATGTAACCCTTAAAACTAACCAGCATGAAACAGGTCTATCTTATTCTTGCAGCGTTGATGCTGCTGTGTCTGGCTCCGATGCCATATGGATATTTCCAATTGGTGCGGTTTGTGGCGATGGTGGCGTTCGGGCTGATGGCCTATCGGTATTATGTAAGTCATAAGGCGATTGCGGCTGTGGTATTTGGTGTGCTGGCAGTGTTGTTTCAGCCTATCTACAAGATTGCGCTGGGAAGGGCGACGTGGAATGTGATTGATGTGTTGGTGGCTGGGCTGCTCGTGGGACTGTATGTTTTGGAGAAGCGAATGGAGAGGAAGGCGACCGTGGGCTATCAGCAACTGCCACCGCAAGAGCAGATAAAACTTGAGGACAACGAGATTGAATTCAAGATTGATGGCAGACTGTCGCCAAAGGAACTGGTGTATGTAGCCAGTGAGGAGGACAAGGCGCTGACGGAACTATTTGAGACACATCCGGAGGTGCTTGAGGGATGGGGGCAGATGATAGGGTTCCAGATTGTCTATCTGCCACTACTGATGAAGAGGCTGAAGGACAAGCGGGTGCTGCAATACAGGGCACCATATCTGAGCGACGCTGAGTTAGAGGATGTTGCGGTGGGCAATGACTTCCTGCTTCAGTATCTGGAGAATCCTTCAGACAAGGAGAGGATAAAGCAGGGATTCATTCGCACTGAGGACATCCACAGAGGGGACGACGGAAAGGATAAGGCAACGAACCGTTTCTATCCGCTGTCGTCGACGAGCGGAGAGCCTTTGGCAGACCAACTTCATAGGATTGGTAAACAAATATCTGTCGAAAAAGCAAGATATGACCGATATCTGGAGAGCAAAAACCAAAGTTTCGATGATTGGGGCGATGCTGGGGACAATGAGCTTCCCGCAGAATCAGGCTTTAACTCGCAAGGTGATGATGAGACCACTGATGACTTGATGGAGGAAGTTCGCGAAAGGGTTGCAAAACTGCGCCAAAGAGGAATAGCGGAGTATATTCTGGAACAGCTGATACATCCAGACAACCGTCTGAGCCGGTTGGTTGTGACAAAGGAATGGTGCATCGTACTGCCTGACTATAACAACATGGAGATCAAGATGGAGCCACTGGTGAAGGCTGTGTATTTGCTGTTTCTGCGTCACCCGGAGGGAATAGCATTTAAACAGTTGCCTGACTATCGGGAAGAACTGGCGACAATTTATAGTAGGTTGAAACCTGCCGGAATGTCAGACAGGGTGATGCAGAGCATTGAGGATGTGACAAATCCGATGCTGAACTCTATCAACGAGAAGTGTGCCAGGATTCGTGCTGCCTTTGTCGGACAGTTTGATGACTATATGGCGAAGAGCTACTATATTGATGGACTGCGAGGGGAAGTGAAAAAGATCTCTTTGCCACGCGACTTCGTGACCTGGGAATAATCTACTGTGAGGAAATCACAAAACTATGCTACCCTTGCTACAAGCAGTCGTAATACGCTTGTTTACAAGTTGTTATCCTGTAGCAGGGTTTTATAAAACCCTGCTACAACTCTGCTACAACTCTGCTATGGGGGAGGCTATTTCTCTTGACGGAGCATCAGATAGTAACCTCGCACACCCGCGATGCCTACACGTTGCCAGCCCACGTTCTTCAGCGCCTTGCCGAGAACGGTGAGGTTGGGTACATCGGCAGCTTTCAGGTGCTTGGCGAGCTCGGCCTGGATGTCCTGCGTCCGCCAGAGATGCTCGCGCTTGTGGTCCTTGGTGGGCATGAAGAGATTGGTCAGCACCTCTTCCACTGACGACTGCTGCTGATACTGTTTGTTGTGCTGCTGGATGATGCGCTCGTCGTCGCTGGTAAACCAGTAGACGCAGTCTCTGTCGCGCAGCTCGGCAACAGCCTGTGCGTACATCTGCTTGTAGGGGATGCGCCCGCTCATGTCGGCCTCGCCTGTGACCTCGACGCAGAGGTAGCGGCGCGAGCCGTCGCCCGAGGGCAGGGGCGTCAGGTCGTTGGTGGTGGCGATGAACGAGCAGAGTCGCGGCGTCATCGTGTACTCCGACGAGCGCATCTTACGGATTTGCACGTCCTTCTCCGTGAGCAGTCGCTTGATTTTGGCCTGTTCGCGGTCCGTCTTGGCATTGTACTCGTCGATGCAGACGAGCCACATGCGGCCCAGCACACGCTCCACCTGTTCGGCATTGTCCATCTTGATGTCGTCCATGTAGTATTCGCGCATCGTCGGCGGCCTTGATATGGTAGCGAGGCATGCCCTGGGCCTGAGCCAGCCGCGAATGCAGGGCTACGGCAGCCACACGCTTGGCCGCATCCTTCGTGGCGTCAGAGCGCATGCGCTCCACTACCGCTTCGAGGTCTGTCGTGACGGGCGTCCCGAACATACCTATCCTCGTCTTGATTTTCGTTATCTTCGTCATGTCTTTCATTATATAAAGGGTTAGCCGACACAAAGGTACGAAAAAAGTTGGAATAACGGGTCATTGTTATAAAAAAATCTACGTACTTGAGAAACTTGAGTCATCGGGATAAACCAGGGGAAGTGGCGTGCGGATAGGGTTCGAATGGCGTGCGGACAGGGGCAGAATGGCGTCCGGACAGGGGCAGAATGGCGTCCGGACAGGGGTCGAGGACGGCACTTGAAACCTTTCGGGCATACGCAAAACACCTTACGGGCCTACGCAAAACACCTTACGGGCATACGC
>ERZ842401.1797-NODE-1797-length-29715-cov-5.114329_pt1 | contig 29715 bp, 28 predicted proteins | sample MGYA00521270_ERZ842401 | MGnify/ENA primary metagenome ERZ842401 (study PRJEB31892, sample SAMEA3878208) | bioreactor metagenome | biome: Moose rumen | place: Sweden | collected 2011-10 | study: EMG produced TPA metagenomics assembly of the PRJEB12797 data set... | reverse complement strand
CCATGATTATGAATCTTTGATAGTGCCTGCAAAAAAGAGACTTTTTCAGCAGGCACTAAGTAAGCGCTATATCCTTCCTGTGAAGCAAAAAATCCACGATGTTCAAGTGCGCAATGCCGTCTCGGCTCATATCAAGCTTGTCCAGGCTCATGACGTATTTTGGCGAGGCATCGCTGATGGGCTTGAAAGCACCGAATTCACGTTCTATGGTCGAGGCGGCAGCCAGAAGGTAGCAGACCTGGATGAAGCATTTCTTGGACTCTTTGATGGCAACAAAATCAACCTCGCCCTTATACGTTTTTCCTGCATATACTGTATATCCCCGAAATTTCAGCTCGTTGTACACAATGTTCTCCAAAAAGAAGGTGTCCTCAAAATTCACGGTATTTGTATTGATGATTCTAAAGCCCATATCGACCGCATAATATTTTTCATGTGCCTTTAATGCTTCCTTCCCTGAAATATTGTATTTTTTTACCGCGTGAAGCAGATAAGCCTTCTGCATTTTTTCCAGATAACTGTAAACAGTCTGCCTTGTAAGGGATTTCCTCCCCTGCGCCTTAAAGCTGTTCACAACGTTCTCCGCTGAAAACGCCTTGCCCGCATTCGCCAAGATATAAAAAGAAATATCTTTGAAGAGTTTCTTGTCAAAGCGGGATGATTTCTTTGCAATGTCTTTGCTTATAATGCTTTCATACAGAGTATTGAGATAGCGTAAAATATCCTCGCTTCTCGTAAAGTCAAAGCGGAGGGGAAAGCCGCCCCATTTTATGTAGTCGTATATCAAATCGTCATTATAGGGGCGGTTGTTTGCTTCAAGATAGGATTTCATCTCCGCGAAAGAAAAGGGCAGCACTTCAAATTCCACCGCCCGCCCCGTCAGCAGCGTGGCAAGCTCCCCGGAGAGGAGCGTTGAATTGCTTCCCGTCACGAACACGGAGACATCCAGCGTAGCCCTCAGCGAAGCCAGGACCTTTTCAAAACCTTCTATATGCTGAATTTCATCGATAAAGATATAATAACGCCCGCCAGCAGTGCAACGCCCCTTCAGTTCTCTGTGCAAATCCAAAGAGGTCTTTATAAACTCATAGTCAAAATCTTCAAGGTTTATATAGATGATACGTTCTCCGCAAATCCCCCGTTCAAGCAGTTCGTTCCTGATGGAATCCAGCAGGATGGATTTTCCCGCACGGCGCACGCCGGTAATGACTTTTATCAGGTCAACATCGTAATAGGGGCGAATCATATCAAGGTAGAACGTTCGTTTTATAAGCATAAAGCCTCCTCTACGTTGACATTATACGAAAAATTTTCAATTTGTAAAGATTGAAGCACCTTGCAACTATACAAATTGAAAATTTTCGTTTTACCGCGCAGCCGAAGGCGAAAAGAAAATTGCGCAGATGGAGGAATTCTATACCGTTTGAATTGGACTGCGAGAGGAGCGGGTTCATACATACTACGTATTTAGGATAGTTAATATTCAAGATATGCAAGCACACTTTCATCGCTGTCCGTCCGGTCGTGAAAAAGCAGAAACTCGCTATATGAAAGGGGATCTATTTGGAATTCGACATAACGCCCCGCAAGATAGGTTGCGAGGTCTCCTGAAAGCATTTTTGCATTGCTCCCAGAGATAAATATATCGCAGCTACCTGTAGAGAGAAAGCTCCGCAAAACGTTTTCAAAACCGGACACATTCTGGACTTCATCAATAAAAAGATAATTATTTTTGCCCTTTATGAGACGGGCTTTCACATATTCATATACATCTTCATCCGTCTTGAGCTTACGGAATTCCATATCCTCCATATTGATGAAAATGATGCTCGCGTCTTTATCCTCCCGTGCAACATAGTCACGCAGCTGCAATAAGACGCAGCTTTTTCCGACGCGTCTCTGACCGGTGAGGACTTTTATGAGTCCCTTGCCTATGAAGGGCAGAATGCTCTGGATATACTGCGGGCGAACAATAATGCTGTTTTCCATTTTATAGTTTATAAACTACAGTTTTTCACACGTACCGCGGGGGATGCACAGTGTCTTACGCACAGACGGGAAGCACAGCTGTCATCACGTTCGGAAACATTTTCTCCACAAAAAAAGGAGCATCCAACGATGCTCCTTACTCAATCTATGCTATTTGGGAACGCTGCATAGCAGGCGTACTTATACTATATATATGGTTTATACCCTTCGTCAAGTGGCTCGCCGCCGCCTCAGCGGTTTATGGAAAGCACCGTGAAGTTTGTCCCCTCAACAAAGCCGGAAAGCGTCGCACGCTGGCCGGAGAGGGCGCGGAGCTCGTCCATGCTCACCGGCTTGGCAGGGGGATTACCGCCCGCGCTGCCTCCCATGCCGCCATTGCTTCCGCCAAAGCCACCAGAGGGGGGATTGCCGCCCATGCCGCCGTTACCGCCGCCGAAACCGCCAGAGGGAGGATTGCCCCCCATGCCGCCATTGCTTCCTCCAAAGCCGCCAGAGGGGGGATTGCCGCCCATGCCGCCGTTGTTGCCAGACGGGGGCTGCCCCCAGTCTTCCATCACGCGCAGTGTGTACTGCGTGCCGTTGTCGGCAACAAGCACTGCGGAGGAAGATGTCACCTTTACCACGCCTGTGAGTGACTGCGGAGAAGGCATTGCGCCGCCCTGCCCCATACCGCCCGACGGGAAATTGCCGTTACCGTTACCAGAAGAATTATTTCCGCCGTTGTTGCCGCCAAAGCCACCGGAAGGACGATTGCCACCATTGCCACCAAAGCCGCCAGACGGAGGATTGCCGTTGCCGCCGAAACCGCCGGATGGGGGTGCGGGACGGGTGCTGTCAGTGCCTGTGGAAGAAGAAGCTGCCTCTGCGCTTGAGTTCCATTCCTTGAAGGAAGAAGCGGAAATACCAACCGCCTTGCCGCCGCCGGAAAGAGAGATGGTCTTTCCCTTAAGGTAGCTGTTGGCAGACGCATCCTTGTTGTAGTAGAGCGTATGCCCGTTGGAAGCGATATTCTTGAGCTTCTTGTTCGCATCAACAAGCTCGTTCACGTAGGAATCTCCCGTGAGCGTTACGGAAGACTTCTTGTCAAGGCTGAGGTTCACCGTGCTCACGCCAGCCGCATTGATGGTTCCCGTATAGGAAACCTTCGTAAAATCAAGGGCAATGCTGCTGATGGAATCGCAGACAATGTCGCCGGAAAGCGTCTGGGACTCAGCGCTAAACGCGAGCGTGCCCCCGTTTGCGCCAGCCTTGCCCCAGCCGCGCTCGCTGTTGTTGCCGCTCGCACGGATAAGGACAGAAGAAGCGCCGTGGACAAGCTTTGTATCGCTTATGGCAATCTTGGACTGCGTGTTAGTAATATAGAAGAAAGGACCATCGGAAAGGCTCGTCAGCGTGGAATCCTTCACCGTCAGGGAGCTTGTACCGATATTGGCATCCCCGCTCATGCTCTGGTACAGCATGATCCCCTGCTTTCCCGAGCCGGTGAGCGTGCTGTTCGCAATGCTGATGGAATTCTTTCCCTCGATGACAGCAATCTCGGAGCCGGTCGCCACGCCGGCAATGCCGTCCACAGAGATGTCACCTGTGGAATAGATGACGGGGGAACCGTCTCCCGCCGTGTTGGCAGTGCCGGAGCGAACCTTTATGGTGCCCTCTCCCCTGTCCGTGGCAAAGGCTGCGCAGTGATCGCCCTGCGTGCTGATGGCGACGTTTTCCGCAGTTATCTTTCCGCCATAAGTGGCATCAAGCCCGCGGGAAGAATCTTCCGTGGTCGCTATCTTTATATTCTTTACGCTGATGCTTGTGCCCTCGCCCGTCGCAAAGACGGCATTTGAACCGTCCGCGCTCGACTTTACGCTTATGTCCTGCAAGTCAAGCTTAGCCCCGTTTGCGGCGACCACAGCGGCGTTCAGGCCGTAAAAATTGCTCTGCCCGTCATTGCTCGTGTCTCCGCCAGCCTTTACAAATTCGCCGCCCTTCACGCGCACCGAAGCGCCATCCTTCGCAAGCAGCACGCTTTCATCTGCGGCAGTGCTCGTGTATGACATATTGGAAAGCTCAGAACCATTTTCAGCTGTCACCACGGCGCTCAAATCCGGCGCCTTTTCATCCGGCACCGTACCAAAGCCGGGAAAGTCCTGCGCGACAGCAGCCAGCGTCAGCGCCAAAGAAAACAACATCGCACCTGTCTTTTTCATAGTGAACCTCGCATAAAAAGTATTTCCCCCAGTGTACGGGAAGAAGTATAAATAAAACTTAAATACAACAACTTATTAATCTAAATTACAATATATTAGCAGGGGTCCCAAGGGGCGGCAGCCCCTTGAACCGAAGGCGACATCATGCAATCACTGCGGACAGCTAAGATTCAGATTTCTTCTATGTGATATACGTAGTCCAGCGTGCGGAGCGCCTCTATAATCTCGCAGTGCGTCTTGTATTTTTTCAGCTCCTCACTGCTGATGGAAATGGAAACGGAATAGACGCTCAGCCCGGAGTTTGCGTACGCGGGGTTCATCTCTATGGCATCAATCTTCAAGCCCAGCCGCCTGATGGTGGTGACAAAGTTCTGCAGGCAGCGGCTGTTCTTGAGCTCCAGATGCACCTCAAAGTGGTTAGAGCGGTCCTTGAGGTAATTCTCAAGGGACGGCATGACGGAAAGGCAGAAGAGCAGGGTAAAGGTTCCCGCAAGCGAAAGCGTATAAAATCCCGCCCCCACGGCAAGCCCGAGCAGGCAGCAGCCCCACAGCGCGCCGGAAGTGGTGATGCCGCGTATCTGGTTCCGCGAGCTAAAGAAGAGCGAGTTAGCTGCAATGATGGTGGCAGAAACCACCGATGCCGCAGAAAGCAGAAAGAGCGTGCCGCCGAACACCGTGTTGAGCAGGATGTCCAGCATCATGGCGACTGTGCCCGCAAAGGTGACGACCATAAAGGTGCGGAGCCCCGCAGAGTGCCTTTTGCTTGCCCGCTCCCATCCGATGACAGCGGAAAGCAGTACGGAAAGGCAGAGCCTCAGCGTGGCGGAATAAGTGTTGAGCTCAAGCGACCACGCCCCCAGCAGACGGGCGATTATATCTGACGGAACAGTCATTTCCGGTGCCTCCTCTTTGCATTGCGGCGGAACGAGGAAGCAGCATCCTCTGCGAGCAGGGAATAGTGCCGCTCAGCCTCTTCCGTGTACGCGCTCTCTTCTTCGTTTATGTTCCAGGAAGGAATCTCTTCCTGTATCTTCTGGATGCGTTCAATCAGCAATTCAAGCTCCGTCTTGGGCTTGCCTTCGGGAGTCTGTTCGCTTACCGGCACAAGGTCTTCAAGCTTTGTCGAATAGGACTTGGAAAGATAGAGCGACAGCTTGGCACAGCCGGGACCGATAAGCTCATAGAGCACGCTTGAAGCGAGGATGATGGTCTGCAATGCCTGCCCCGCCTCCCCCTGCAGGGTTCTGGCTCCGAGCGCGGCAAGCCCTATCGCCACCCCCGCCTGCGGGATAAGGGCAAGCCCCAGATAGTTTCGCGTTTCGCGGGCTTTCTTTGCAAGCAGGCAGCCGGTCCATGCCCCCGCATATTTTCCCACGATGCGCGTCACAAAATACAGCACGCCTATAAGCAGGAGGGGAACAGCCCCCACCGCGCCGGAAGGATTGACCAGCGCGCGCAGGTTGAATGACATACCGGAGCGCACAAAAAAGAGCAGGAGGATTGGCGGACTAAAGTAGCCCAGCTGGCGGAAGAGCTTATCATCCCCCGTGGAATTGATGTATATCGTTCCCATGGACATACAGCCAAGCAGGGGGGAAACATCGAACATCGTGCAGATGCCGCAGAACGCAAAGAGCAGGGCAATCGCGATGATCAGGCGGTTGTCGGTGGAGCGCTTTTTCTGTATCATAAGCTTCATGACAAGCCCGAAGACTCCGCCAAGGGCGAGCACGAGCGCATTCGTGAGCACCGGCACTGCTATGCGGGAAAGGGAGAATGCGCCTCCCGTAGCGGAATGCACGGCAACGGAGATGGCGACGCTGTAGGCAAGCAAGCCCACAATGTCGTCAAAAGCGACCACCTGCAGCAGGGTTTCAACAAAGTCTCCCTTTGCCCCCGTCTGTCGGATTGTCATCATCGTGGACGCAGGGGCAGTCGCCGCCGCAAGGGCAGCAAGCACAAGGGAAAAGGCAAGGTCAAGGCGCAGCACAACGCAGCTCAGGATAAAGACAAAGAGGGATGCCGTAAGGGACTCAAAGACGGTAATGACGATGACCTTTGGCCCGTTTTTCTTCAGCGTTTCAAAGCGGAAGAATTCCCCCGTGCTGAACGCTATGAACGCAAGGGCAATGTCCGGCAGGAATTCCATGCCCGTGATAATCTCCGCAGGAACAAGGTTCAGGCAGAACGGCCCGATGAGGATTCCCGCCACAATGTACGCCGTCACATTGGGCAGCTTAAGCTTCTTTGTTACCCGCGTCATCAAAAAGCCGGAAAGCAGGATGAGCGATACGGATATGATGGCAGCCGCCGCAGGGCTTGCGCCGTCATATATTGCAGAAAAAGCCTTCATGCCTCCAGTCTAGCATAAAATATCATTCCTGTCAGTGGGATTGGTTCTTCCTGCTGTATACGTCGAAATAATTGCAGAGGAACTGATAGAACAGGCGCACACGCGTGTCGTTCTGCCCCGCCTCGCCACAGCTGATGATGATGTCGCGGCTGCACACCGGCTTTTCTATTTCAAGGAGCAGGATACGGCGGGGGTCAATGCGTATCCAGGAAAACGCGGGCCAGAACCCCACCCCCATTCCCGCGGCAATCATATTCATCACGGAAGCGGGGCTGTCGCTCTCAAAGACAAAATGCGGACTCATTCCCGCAAGGGCACAGAACTGGTCGCAGATAGAACGGAAGTGCTTGATGCCTGAAAGCGTGATAAAGCGGCTGTCCTTCACGTCTTTCAGGCTGATGCTTGTCCTTCCCCTGTAGCGCGGTATATTGGGAACGGCAAGGAATATCTGTTCGCGGAACACACGCACGTCATCGCGGCTGTTCTTTGCCGCAATGCGGGCGGAATGCCGCGTGGTGATGCTGATGTCCGCCAGCCCGGGGCGCTCTATTTCCATCTCTGAAAGCTCTATGGTGAGCGTATGGTCAATGCGCTGATACTCCATGATGGCATTGGTTACGAGCGTCCACGCAGCCAGTATGCTCATGCGCACGGTAATCCCCTCCTGCCGATTCACCGCGCGGATTTTTTCAGGCAGTGAGTCAAGCTTTTCCATGATGGGGAGCAGCTCCCCGTAGAGAAGCCTGCCGCTCGCGGTAAGCTCCCTGCTCCTGCCGCCCCGCTTGAAGAGCTCTGTGCCAAGTTCCGCTTCCAGCCTGCCAATCGCCTGCGTAACGGCGGGCTGCACTACATTCAGTATCCGTGCACTCTTTGTGACGTTTTTCTGTTTCGCCACCTCCATAAAGTATCGGAGTTGTGTAAGTTCCATTATTTTTCCTTGCTGTGCCGATGTATTATATCCGTTTTGCAAAGCAATGAATAATAATTTTTTATGTTAGTTTGCCATAACAATAAATAATTGGAAAAAATAACTGCGCCATGCTATTATACTCGCGGACTTCGTGATGGAGGTTCGCACTTTTTCTCATTTGCCGCCCCGCAGATTATACCATCAGGGGGCGGTTCCTCAAATATAAAAGTTTCACAAAAATACCAGGGAAAGGAGATTTGCTTACTATGGCAAAGAAAGAATTGGACAGGTTTGACAAGACCGCCAGGCGTGACATGCAGATCAAGACAAAGCTCATAGCCATCGTTATCGGTGCTATTCTGGGCTGCGTGGTCGGTACGCTTGCGCTCACGCTGGTCATCTTTAACAACGGCCTCGTGTCCGATACGGAAAACGGGCTCACCTATACAGCGCAGGGAGTAGAGGGGATATTGACAGACTGGCAGGCAACGCTTACAAGCGATGCGGGACTGCTTGCTTCCCAGACGGAACTGCGGGAAGCAGTGGCAGAACGGGATGCCTCCGCGCTCGGCGAGGCGGTGAAGGCTGCGCTGCCCCATCTCGACGTGGACTTCCTTGCCGTGCTCGGTGCAGACGGCACGGTGCTCCGCGGCGGCGGCTACAAGGTGGACGAGGGGAGCAGCTTTGGCAACAATGTGCTCGTGCAGACCGCGCTGCGCGGGGAGCTTGCGAAGGGCTTTACGGGCTTTGCTCCCTATGACTACACGCAGCTTTCCATTGCCCCTGTGCAGGTCAACAACCGCACCGTGGGCTGCGTGGTTGCAGGCTACGATGTGAGCGGGGATGAATTCGTGCAGCAGGTGAAATCAAACTACAATGTCGAATGCACTATCTTGAAAGAAGACACCCGCATTGCCACCACGCTGGGGCGGGAATTCATCGGCGTAAAGGTGACTGACCAAGAGGTTATCCAGACGGTGCTGAGGCGGCAGTCGGAATTCAAGGGGCACACGAAGATTGCGGGCAAGCCGTATTCCGCCATCTACCGTCCCATAAAGGCAGGCACCGAGGTGACGGGCATGGTATTCGTGGCAAAGAGCATGGAGGTGATAGAAAGCACCCGCAACAGGACGCTCCGCGTGGTGCTCCCCATCATCGGCATGGCACTGGCAGTGATTGTCATCGCGATGTACCGCTTTGTAAAATGGCTCATGTGGCGCATCCATAACGTAACCGAATTCCTGTCCGATCTGGAATCCGGCGATGCGGACCTGACCAAGCGCTGCAAGCTCTTTATCCGTGACGAGATAGGCGACCTCATCGTGCACTTTGACGCTTTCCTCGACAAGCTGCAGGAAATCATCAGGCAGGTGAAAGGCTCTAAGGACGCGCTTGCAAGCTCCGGAACAGAGATGGTGGCGAGCATGGAGGATTCCACGAGCACCATCAAGCAGATGGTGGCAAGCATAGACGATGTTCACGGGCAGATCAACGAGCAGAGCGAAGGCGTGCACAAGACCGCCGATGCCGTAGATGACATTGCAAACAGCATCACGCATCTGGACCAGATGATAGAGACGCAGAGCGCGGGCGTGGAAGAGGCATCCAGCGCCATTGCCGAGATGATGGGGAATATCTCTTCCGTAAACACTTCCGTGGACAAGATGTCCGTATCCTTTGAAACGCTTTCAGAGAATGCAAAGACGGGCTTTGCCAAGCAGGAAGCGGTGAACCAGCGCATCAAGCAGATTGAAGGGCAGAGCGTCATGCTTCAGGAAGCAAACAGCGCCATCTCCAATATCGCCGAGCAGACGAACCTGCTCGCCATGAATGCCGCTATTGAGGCTGCCCATGCGGGAGAGGCCGGCAAGGGCTTTGCGGTGGTTGCCGATGAAATACGCAAGCTTTCCGAGACTTCCACAGCCCAGTCAAAGACCATCGGCGAGCAGCTCAACAAGATACGGGAAGCCATCACGGAGGTTGTGTCTGCCTCGGCGGAATCCAGCGCGGCATTCTCTGCCGTATCCCAGCAAATCCAGGAGACGGACCAGATAGTGATGCAGATAAAGAGCGCCATGGAAGAACAGAATGCAGGTTCCCGCCAGATAAACGATGCGCTCAAAGAGATGAACGACAGCACGGGCGAGGTACAAAAGGCGTCGAAAGATATGTCCGGCAAGAACACGCTCATCCTGAAGGAAATGAATATGCTGCGCGATTCGAGCGCGTCCATGAAGCAGAGCATGGAAGAAATGGCAACGGGCGCGCGCAAGATGGGCGAAAGCGGCACCACGCTCACCAACATAGCGGGCACCGTGCGCGAGGCTATAAACAAAATTGGCCTGCAGATTGACCTCTTCAAGGTCTAGGGAACCGCGCAAAGTCCGTGTGGGCAATGGATAAATGGCACCTCGGGAAAATCACCACGAGTGAATTTTCAAAGGCGCCATAAACAATCTTCAATCATTTCTTTTTTCCTGATGGCGGAAATCCAGCCCTCCGGAATGTTGTCAAAGCCATAGATGATTCCTGCAAGCCCGCCGGTAACTGCGCCTACCGTGTCGGTGTCCTCTCCGAGGTTTACGGCTTTTTCAAGTGCTTCCCTGAAGCTGTCCGTTGTCAGGATGCACCAGAGGGCTGCCTCCAGCGTGTCAACGACAAAGCCCGATGACCGTATGCTGTTTCTTTCCCGATTCGCGATTGTGGCAAGCGGGGCAAAGGTTTCAGAAACGGTTTTCGTATTGTCCTTTACGGCAGAATGAGCCGCTTTTCCCGCCAGTAAATCGCGGGCAATGTGGATGTAAATGCGGCAGGCTTCGCACGATATGGCATGGGCGTGGGTGATTGAGGAAACAGCATCTATCGTGCTGTCGTCAGCGTCCGCTACAAATGCGAGGGGGATTATCCGCATGAGCGAGCCGTTGCCGTTTGAATAGTAGTCGTCATCGCCCCAGCCGCGCAGTATGGAACCGACGCAGGTTCTTCCCACGTCAAATGCAGCGCCGTCCTGTGTATAGGCTCCCTTCATAAGCCATTGGAAGAATTTGTAATGGATGTCGCCAATAACTATCTTGCCGTTTTCCCGAATGCTGTCGCAGAGGGCAAGCGTCATGCTCGTATCGTCCGTCCATGTACCGGCAGGCTTGTCAAAGATGTCGCAGTACAGCATCTCGCTCACCCACGGATACGAATCCCTTTTTTTGAACTGCACGGGAGAGCCAAGTGCATCCCCCACGGCAAGTCCATATACAGCATCTCGTAACGAACTCATATATTTCCCCCTAAAGCTTCCGCACGTTCTGAGGGCTGGTCCTGTAAAAACTGACCCCCGAAACCTTCTCCTTGATAAGATACCCCTGCCGTACAAGATTTTCAAGTATGTTCTTCCTGAAATATGAAGAATCGGAAAGCCCCACGAAGCCTGCAATCTCGCTTGATTTTCTGGCTCCAGTATAACAGAAGGAGAGGATTTTTTCATCATGCTCGGAGCCGCCGGAAACGGGAATAAATTCAATTTCCGGGAGCGCATCATCCTTTATGCCGGAAGCAAAAGTCAGGTCTGGAAGGACAAGCGTAAAATGGTCGGATGCCGCGTTTATGAACGGCTTATGAAGCTCGTCGGCGGATTCATAATCCTGAATGATTTTGTCAAAACCGGTGCCGGCAGCTTCCATTACATTGCATTTTACGAGAATGCCGCAGATAAGCTCGTTGCGGCGTTTCGAGATTATGTTTGAAAGGTCATAAGTCCTGCCGGATACGTCGCCCTGATAAAAACTTCCGGGGGAAGATATTTCAAGCCTGTCCTTGAACATATCAAGCTGGATCTGTGTTCCGTCAAGAAAATAATCTCTGTGTGCGACGGCGTTTACAATGCCTTCAAACAAAGCCCTCTCTGGATAGGCATCGATGTTCAGACGGGAATCAGCAAGTTTTATAACCGAGTGATTCATCCTCTGCCTTACGAAGTCCATCATATAGCTTATGGAATCCGTAAGGCATCCCTTGAACCTGTTGATTGTGATAATCCTCTCGCTGCCTTTGTTAAATCCGCCAAAGACAGAACACTGGACATGCGTTTTTTCCCCGTCATAGTCATCTGCAAAGAGCTCCGCCCCCTTTTTCAAGGTTTTATCGTTTGAAAAAAATCCAAGGCTTTGTAGTGCCTTGTCGCTCAGGGTAGAAGCCGGATTATGCGCGGTAAAGAAATCCATCATCTTTGAAAAATCAGAACGCACATACATCCTGTCCGAATCCGTCATGTCATACTGGACGGCGTGGGACTTTATGCTCATGTTTATGATTTCTTCATACGTCGCACCGTTCGTAAAGCCCTCCCGCCTCATATATATAGAAGGGACATTCTTAAACTTTACTATTATGGGCTTTACGGGGGATTCGGAGACATCAACCCTTATGACAAAAAGTTCTTTTCCGTTATTTTCATATTGAATAAAGGATATTTTGAACGCGGGGCGTGGAAAGATGTGCTCGTTAATCTGGTTGTTGAAAAAATTGCGTTCATTATCGGCTTCCTGCCTTGTAAAGCCTATGAGTTTGTTTGATTTGTCTTCTACCCCTATGAACATAGCCCCGCCGCTTGCATTTGAAAAGCCTGCGATTGTTTTAAGCCAGCTTTCTGCATTTTCCCTGTTGAGGCGAGCCTTGCACTCGAAATGAAAGCTTTCAATTTTGGGGACGTTCACAATATCATCCAAAAGCATACCTGCTCCTCGTTTGAAGTAGTTCAAAGCCAGTTTGAAGTCACTTCAAAGCACGTTTGAAGTCACTTCAAAGTATACTTCAAACCAGTTTCTGTATCAAGGACACCGCGAAAAGTCCTGACCGGCAAGAATACCTTGCCGGTTTGCGCTTCCAAAAAGTAGACGTTTAGAAAAATCCGTGCTATAGTGAAATCTATGGAAGCAAGCAGAAAGTACGAATTCAAGCCCATAGACCAGCTTGTGTTCTCCGATGACTTTATGTTCGGGGCGGTCATGCGCGAACCAGACATCTGCAAGGGCGTTCGCTTTCGGGGGCAAAAATGGAAGAGCGCTGGAATCGTCTTTGCAGCACTTTCACGAAAAATTATTGCTGCTAAAGGACGAAATGAATACACAAGAAGCAAAAAGCACGGCGGAAGCCCGTCATTCATTTATGGAAGCCTTTCTTGAAGAATTTGCCCGGGAAGTGAACCAATAATTCAATGTAGCACAAAATCGCCGTCGGGTATATACTGTATCCATGTTTGGAAAACGAAAGCAAGCGGCAAAGACCTACGACAAGGAGAACACAGCGCCCGTGCTCAGGTGCAGCATCTGCACGGGAGAGCAGGTGGCAGGATTCAAAGACCTGCGCACGGGAGCCTTTGAAGACGTCGCCCTCATCAAAAGCGAGGCTGACCTCGCGGCATTCATGCGCGACTACGGCATAGAAAAAATCAGCAAAGAATATTAAACCTGAGCGGAAACAAAGTTTCCGAACAGGTCTATTGATGCCTAAAACAAAATGTCTTAACACTTAAAACAAAACGTCTCAGCGCTTAAAACGAAATGTCTCAGCGCTTAAAACAAAACGTCTCAGCGCTTAAAACGAAACGTTTTGTGCCTTCAGCTCAGAGTATGCCAGCGGAATGGAGATGGAAACGGAGAGCACGTCCGAAAGCGCCTGCGTCATCTCCACGCCGGCGAGACCGAAAAAGCGCGGGAGCAGGAGGATGAGCGGAATAAAGCAGAAGCCGCTGCGCGCGGAGGAAGCGACGGAAGCCTTTACCCCCTTGCCGGTGGACTGGAGCATCATATTCGTGATGATGATGCAGGCAAGGAGCGGCAGAGCCACTGCCTGCCAGCGGAGCGCGGGGGCCCCCACAGCAACAACCTGCGGGTCATCGCGGAAAAAGGCGATAATCTGCGGCGCAAAGGCAAAACAGCACGCCGCCATCAGCACAAGGAAGAGCGTACCGTAGCGGAGGCAGAAGAAATAGCCCTCCTTTACGCGCGCCTTCTTTCCCGCGCCGTAGTTAAAGGCACAGACAGGCTGATAGCCCTGCCCGAATCCTATCAGGACGCTCGAAACAAACATTGCGACACGGGTAGTCACGCTCATCCCCGCGATGGCGGCATCCCCGTAGGCTCCTGCGGCGCGGTTCATCAGCACCGTGGCAAGCGCGGCAAGCCCCTGGCGGAACAGGGACGGAAAGCCCCCGTTGACAATTTCCTTGAGGTAATGCGGATTCAACCTGACATTGCCTGCCCGCAGGCGGATGTTCGCCCCCTTCATCGTGCCCGCAAGCAGGAGGAAGAAGCTGACAAGCTGCGAGCAGATGGTGGCAAGCGCCGCCCCCGCAACGCCCATCCCGCAGCCGAAGATTAAAATCGGGTCCAGTGCCGTGTTCAGCGCCGCCCCGCAGAGCAGTCCCGCCATGGCATACACGGCGCTCCCCTGATAGCGCAGCTGGTTGTTGAGCACAAACTGCGCCATCATGAACGGCGCCCCCACAAGGATGATCCTCAGATAGCCGACGGTATCCGCAAGCGTCGTTTCGCTTGCCCCAAGGAAGCGCGCAAGGGGCGTGATGCACAGGATTGCGGCAGCGGCGGCGATGATGCCCACAAGCAAAGACAGCGCAAGCCCCGTCGCCGCCATCTGCTCTGCCTCCCGCTGCCTGCCCGCGCCGAGCATACGCGACAGGTAGTTGCCCGATCCCTGCCCGCAGAAAAAGCCCAGTGCCTGTATGACATCCATAACGGAAAACGAAAGCCCCACCGCCGCAGTGGCTTCCGTGGAAATGTGCCCCACAAAGAAGGTGTCCGCCGCGTTGTAGAGAGCTGTCACCAGCATACTGATGATGGTGGGCGCGGACAGCCTGAGGATAAGGCGAGGGACGGGCGTTTCCGTCAAATCCCGAAAGCGCGCCGCAGCAGCACTTTCATCTCTGTTCATCTTGTGTACCCCCGACAAAAAGATAGATGAAGAAAAAACTATTGTCAAGGACGGCAAGAACGCGCTATACTTTTCCCCATGAAGAAAAAGCTTTTCATCGCCTTGCTGCCCTTCCTGCTGTTCGGGTGCAAGGCAAAGACTGCCATAACAACAGACAATTCCGAAAGCGCAGAGATAATAGAAGAAGTAGATTCCATAGAAGAAGCTCCCGTTGCCGACAGCACCGGGGAAGAAGAACCAGCCCCCCTCGTTGCGGAAGAGCCGGAAGCAGAAGCCGAAGAGACAATAGCCGTCGAGGACTTGCCGCTTTCCGCGCTCAAATTTGGTCCCTTTGTTTCAGACGCAGCAGAGGCAGAAGCCTTTGCCCCGCCCGAAAGCCCCTACGAAGAGGCTGAGTTCCTCAGAGACCTGCTCACTGAGGATGGCGGTTCCGTCCTGCTCGTCAAGAAGGGCAAATCCTTTGAAATTCTGCCCGCAGTCTATGACGAAGTAAAAGATCCCTATGACGGGGAGTCTCCTTTCAAGATAAGCGAGGACTGGTCAGGCAGGGGAAGGGCTGTCCTTTCATATCCTGAACATCGCTATGACAGGCGATATATTCCCGTCCGCATGGGAGAGCGATGGGGCTTTGCGGACGTATGCCATAACGGAGAGCTCACTGTACCCGCAGTTTTTGAGGCGGTGCACCCGTTCAAAGAAGGACTGGGTGCCGTCAAGTACGAAGGGCTGTGGGGCTTTGTGGACGGCGGGCACATGGTGGTTGCCTCCATCTTCGCAAAGGTGCATGACTTCTTCAACGGTCTGTGCATTGTCGAATACACATCCGATGACGGCGGCTACTACTGGGGCTGCCTGAACAAGGGAAACACACTCATATTCGCCTATCCCGACAAACAGACTCATAAAAACGGGGTAGAAAGCATCGGAGACTTTTACGAACCCACCATCACCAAGGTAAAGACAAATAACGGACAGTGCGCGCTCGCACCTGACGGCACTATACTCCTTGAAGGATTTGATGAAAGCGAGCATTTGGGAAGCTCTGCGTACTTCCACTTTGACTGGGGATGCAGGACCCTCTGTATATGTTCAATCTTCGATGAAGAGCGCTTTCTACAGGCAGGGGGCAAGCACGAGTCTGACGGCACCACCTTCGGCGCCTTTGACAGGCACGGACACTGGATTTTTGAACCGGTATACAGCTCACAAAAAGAGTTGGAAAAGCTTATTGCTGAAAAAGGAGGCACCATTTCCAGCAATGCGAACAGGCTTTTCCGGCGGAAAATCGAAGAAAGCGGGCTCGTCGGCTTTGAAAACAACAAGGGAGAATGGGTTGTTCCACCGCAGTTCCTTTCTTCCTCCTACAGCTCCTATGACAAATACGCCGTCGTAGAAAAAGAGCGTAGGAAGTTTGGCGTTATCGATAAGGCAGGGAATTTCGTCATCGAGCCAATCTACCGGGACATCAATACAGAGTATTTCGCGGGAAAGACCTGCTTTGTCGTTGAGCAAAATGACAAGCGGGGACTTGCCGATGAACGGGGCACGCTTATTCTGCCCATCGAGTATGACCAGCTTTACATCACGACACATGGCTATACCCCTTCAAGCGATGATTTCCCCCTCGTCGTGCGGAAGGACGGCACTGACAGCTTTATCAATGCGGACGGCAGCGAATTCCTGCCCCTCGGCAAGGATGACAAGGTGCGCGTCGCAGACGGTATTGCGCTCGTTTTCTCTCCGGCACCGGAGCGTCCCGCAAAGCGCGCCTATGCCCAGAGCTACCGCGTCCGCTGCTACCTCCCCGACGGTACCGAGCTTTTTCCCGACACGTCATACTACGAGGAATTCTATATGGATATGCCGTGAAATTGCTTCTGGCAATCCTTCCCCCGCAGTGCCAGAATTTGTTGACCAATGCGCCGGAGCGCCCTATAATAGCTGTATATGCATGAAAACGGAAGATCTAAATCCATAAAGACAAGCTTTTTGCTGCTGATAGGCATCGGGATGCTCTGCATATCGATAGTGATGACCACGCTGATAGGCAGGACGGTGTTCAAGATGAATACCGAACAGGCGCAGCTGCTCATAGCCGCGCTTACAGAAAAAAAGGCGAATTCCGTAGAGCAGGAGATGATGGAAAACGTCAGCGCGGTGGAAGCCATTGCGGGAATGCTCGGGGGCTCCTGGGCAATACCCGATGAACAGCGGCGGAGCGCCTGCGAACAGGAACTCCGCTCGCTCGTGAACAACACAAGCATAAAATCATCCTGGGCGGTCTGGCTCCCCACCCGCTTTGACCGCCGGGACTCCTTCGACGTGGACGAAGCGACAAACCCCACCGGACAGTTCAGAATCCACTACATCACCGATTCTGACGGCAGGATAAAGAACGACAGCATAGCCGCCATGCAGGATATGAACCTTGAAGCCATGGTGGACCACAACACCACCATCACCGACCCCACGCAGGTTTCCATAGACGGCGAAAACGTGCTTTCAGCCCAGGCATATTCGCACATCACCAACTCCATAGGGCAGAACGTGGGCATAGCGGGCATAGACATAGTGCTTTCAAACATAGCGGAAACGCTGGACGGCAGTTCCATCTTCCAGGGCACCACCACCCAGTTCATCAGCTCCTCAGGCATCGTCATGGGGGCAACCGACGGCACGGCGACGGGCAAGAAAAGCCCCCTCTTCAGCGCCTCAGACAGCGCGCGCTGGTTTTCTGAAGAATACGCGGAGCAAAGCTCGGTGAGCTTCTTTACCGGCAGCGGCAACAGCAGCCTCTTCACCGTGATATCCCGCATCCATCCGGACAGGACGGGCTCAAGCTGGTACTTTGTCTCCCAGACAAAGCGCTCCGTCATGTATCAGGGAGCTGTAGCCGCGCTGTGGACGGTCATCTTCGCCTTCGTCCTGCAGATAGCCCTCGTCTCCGTGCTCACGTTCATAACCGTGTCCCGCCTGACAAAGCCCCTGCTTGAAAGCGAGCAGGCGCTCAGGAACATAAGCGAGGGAGACGGCGACCTCACCGTGCGCCTTGAAGTGACGGAAAACAACGAGATAGGCGCGCTCTGCGGCAGCTTCAACAAGACAATGGAAAAAATCAGCTCGTCAATCCAGAGCGTCAAGAACACGGGCGGCAGGATAGAGGAAATAGGCGCCGCGCTCGGCAGCTCCATGAGCGAGACCACTGCGGCAGTCAGCGACATAACGGGCAGCATCACCGCCGTGCAGGAACAGATGCAGAGCCACGCGGAAGGCGTTGCGGGGGCAAAGTCCGTCGTCGATGCAATCGTCAGGAACATAAAGACGCTGAGCGAGAGCATAGACAAACAGGCGGAGAGCGTGGGGCAGTCTTCCGTTTCCATCGCGGAGATGACGGCAAGCATAGATTCCGTGACGCAGATCCTCAAAACGAACAAAATCACCATGGGCGCGCTGGAAAAGGCATCCGAAGAAGGCCTCGCCGTGGTCAACAAGACGGCGGGCATAGCACAGGGCATACAGGTCAAGTCAAAGAATCTTTCAGAAGCCTCCGCAGTCATCAAAAACATAGCGAGCCAGACGAACCTGCTCGCCATGAACGCCGCCATAGAGGCAGCCCACGCGGGGGAAAGCGGGCAGGGATTCAGCGTGGTGGCGGAGGAAATCAGAAAGCTCGCCGAAGAGTCCGCTTCCCAAAGCTCGCGCATACAGCAGGCGCTCAACGAGGTCTACAATTCCATAAACGAGGTGTCCGCTTCCAGCCAGACGGTGCAGGAACAGTTCGGCAAGATTTTCTCGCTGACAAAGACGGTGAGCGAGCAGGAGCGCGTCATAGACAAGACGATGCAGCAGCAGAACGAGGGCGGCGCGCAGCTGCTTGAAGCCATGAGGAAAATTACCGCCATCACGACGGACGTAAAGGAAGGTTCCGGCGAAATGCTTGAAGGCAGCGGCAAGATTTCCGCCGAAATGGACAAGCTTGCGGGCATGGCGGAAACGGTAAACGCCAGCATGACCGAGATTGCCGACAAGGCGGACACCATCTCCGCAGCCTCGCGAAAGGCAAACGAAGGGGTGAACGCCAGCATAAAGGCCATCGGCAGCCTGAAAGACGAGATGAACAAATTCAAATGCTAGGAAAGAGCAAGGAGCGTTGATTTTATGAAGAAGCACATTGTATATGCCCTCTGCCTTGCCATCTGGGCGACGGCAGCGCAGGCGGCAGACATCATCGGGGACAGCGACAGCATTCCCGCCGGAGCGTCCACCGTCATAGATGATTTTGAGCGCGGCAACTACTGGATATGGGCTGCCTTTGACTGGGAGCTCTACGGCCCCGCAAAGCTTTCCACCTCTGCCCGCATAAGCAACCGCTGGGCTGCCGGCGGCAAGCAGTCCCTCGAATGCAAGATGATGCCGTCCTATCCGGATTCCGCCACTGACGGTATGTATTATATGGACTACCACTGGGATTTCAGCGGCGCTCGCTATATGGTGATAGACATAAACAATCCCGAAGAGCAGGATTTCAGCATCAGCCTTGCGCTCCAGACCACCGACGACTGGAAATGGGACGAGCTTACAACGGTGCGCATCACGCCGGGGACGCACACCGTTGTCTTTGACCTCTCCGAATACGCGGCAGACCTCTTCCTTGTCCGCCGCATAAACATCTGCTACCGAGAGATAGAGCCGCTGGAGGGCCATTTCTTCGTGGACAACCTGCGGATTATCAGATAAGGCATAAAAAAAGCGCTGGAGGGTTTCCAGCGCTTTTTTGCGGAGTGCTTATTCTATTCGTCTTGCAATCTGTTTACCATAGCAAGCATTGCCCCTGCACTGTTAAAATTTGCAGGGATTATTTCTGCGGCAGGAATATGTATATCATACGCCTCATTCAAGGCACTGATTATCTGGATAATATCAAAAGAATCCAGAATGCCGCCGTCAATAAGGTTGCTGGCAGTTTCAAAATCCACATCCGCCTTTGTTTTCTGCAGAACAGACAAAAGTTCTTTCATAAAAAACTACTCCTTTTCATATTCTTTTGGCGTATTTAATACGCTTGTTTCCGTAACATCGCGGACCAGTACGCTTCCGCCGCCATTGCCGTCATGCAATATCACCCGCGGCAACGCCCTGCTTAAGAACAGTCCCATGCCCTCCGTCACGGAATAGGCACCCGTATTGCAGAATGCCAGCACATCATCAAGTTCCAGATGATTGAACTCCATCCGCCGTACCAGGACATCGGCAACAGTACATAGGCTTCCGCACAGCGTCCATGTACGCCTTTTTTCTTCATTACCAGGCATTCCGCGCATCCGCAGGTGCCGAATGACGGGAAGCTTCATGCCCATAACCTGCCCGTAATATGAAACATGGTGCATTCCGCCGTCCAAAACGGCATAGGCAATGCCCCTGTCTTCCTTAGTATCCACGACCTGCGTAAGATAGTATCCCCCAGGAGCCGTGAAGAAACGCCCCATCTCCACAGTCAGTTCCACCCAATCCGCCGTCTGCACAATCACGGGCGCCACATTCCTTGCAGGACGGAGCGTATCAGAAAAATCATCCGAATCAAAATACGGACAGGGCAATCCCGGACCATATTCCAGACGGGGCAGGGGAATTCCATATTCCATTCGTAACGACGAATATAATTTCCGAAGCATTTCCAGTTCTTCCGCCTGCATGACAGTTTTCCACCTTTGCGTTCCCGCAAAATAATGCAGTCCTTCTATATTTACATTGGCGTACGTTTCATGCTGTTCCAATACATTCCGGAGGTCTGCCTCCGACATGCCGAACTGGCTGCCCGCGTTAAGCCTCAGCAGGACGGGAAGCACAAGACCCCGCCTCGCACCTTCCGCATTCAGCAGGCAGAGCTGCCGGACTGATTCCGCCGTATACACCATGCAACCGAAATCAACGGCACGGGCTATATCTCCGGCTCCCTTGCTGATGCCGGAATAGACAAGCCTTCCTGCCCCGATGCCGAGGGTCCTGCATATATCAAGTTCTCCCGGACTGCATACTTCAAGCATATCCACAACTTCAAGCATGGCGGGAATGACGAAAGGGTTCGCCTTTACGGAATAACACAGGCGTACGTCCTTTCCCCAAAGTTTTCTGATGAGCAAAACACGCTCCTTCATTGCCGCTACATCAAATATATACGCGGGAGTTCCATACGTTCCTGCAAAAGACGCAAGCATTTCATCCGTCATGGAATCATCTCCTTAAGTCTTGCCCTGTCTATTTTTCCATTCTTATTTAAGGGCATTTCTTCTACTTCTATAAGGGTATTCGGCAGCATGAACGGAGGGAGCTTTTGCCGGAGTTCGCGTATCAGCACTGCCTTATCACAGCGTCCCTGATAAAATAACACAAGACGTTCCTTTTTCCCGTCATACAGGCAGCATACACGCGCTATGCCCGCATATGCCGAAGCTGCAGCCTCTATCTCCCCCAGCTCAATCCTGTGCCCCATGTGCTTTATCTGGAAATCCCGCCGACCGGCATAGACAAGGTTTCCTTCTGCATCATACCTGCCGATGTCTCCCGTCCGGTACATCCGCTCAGGGAAGGGTTCCGTCAACGGGTTTCGGACAAAGGACTTTTCCGTATGCTCCCGGTCATTATAATACCCTAGCGCGACACAGGTACCGCTCACACAGATTTCCCCATCGCACCCAGGCTTCGTAACCTGTGCATCATTTTCATCTAAAAGAAAGACTGACTCATTCGGAAAAGCCTTTCCGATGGGAATACAGTCCCCGTCTTTGAAATCACGGTTTATGACATAATAGCTGCAGTTGCAGGTTATCTCCGTCGGACCATACAGATTTACGTAAGCTGCATGCGGCAAAAATTTCTGCCAGACATGAAGATGTCTGACGGGCATCACCTCCCCGCTGAACATGACGAGCCTTACCTTTTCCGGCACCCGGTAGCCGAATCCGTCCATAATGGACACAAAGCACATCGCGCTCACCGCCCACACCAAGACTGTGGCAGCCCTGTCAGCCAGATAATCCATCAGCTTCACCGGCATACTGAAATATGGGCGGGGAATAAGCTGTACCGATGCCCCCGTCTTCAGACAACTGTATATATCCTTCACCGACACGTCAAAATCAAAGGGAGCCTGATTCGCAAACACATCTTCCTTTCCGATGCCGAAAATTTCTGTAAAAACAGAGATAAAGTCTATAACCGAACGGTGGCTTACCGCCACACCTTTAGGCAAGCCCGTACTTCCGCTCGTAAAATTCACATACAGCGGGTCTCCGTCCATGGCATTCCGGCGGCGCCTTGCGAGCACATCTTCAGCAATGCAAGGCGGAAACACATCATCCAACAAAAACACCGGCACATCAGCTCCGGCTTCTGCAAGGCGCTTCCTGTTCACCGCATCGGTGACAATCAGCGCAGGGCGCAATACGGAGAGCACGGACGAAGCCCGCACCGGCGGCTGGCGTACATCGATAAATGAATAGAAGCCTCCCGCATAGACGGCACCGAACATGGCACATACTGCTTCAACGCTTTTTTCCAAATAGAAAGCGACAGACTGCCTCGCAGCTATTTTCCCGCAGAAAAACGTTCCCGCACGTTTCGCCCTGTCGCAAACTTCGCCGAACGGAAGGGACATATTATCATCCGCAAAGGCAGGCCGTTCATTATCCTTGCACGCCCGCTCTTCCAGCCAGTCAAGCACATTTATACACATAATTTCTCCCTAATACTGCGCATACATAAATCCCGTGTGTCCTTGGACAAAATGAAAAGACACCATGATGATAATCATACACAGATAGCAGAAGCCCCACCGGACGGCGACATTCCTCTTGCCATAAAAAGCATACACATCAACATTCCGCTCCTTCATCACCTCTATTGCAAAGGCAATGAGGAGCGCCATTCCCGCAATGCACCTTGTTCCCTTGATATACGAGAGTCCGTTAAAGAGAACCGCCGTAGCCTCATGAAATTCTGCGGCGTGGAATTTCGTCACCGTGTTTGCAAGGAAACGGAAGCACTTCCCTATATCCGTAATTCTGTCAAAATACCAGCCGACATTCACAATCACAAAAGTCCTGATAATTCTGAACAAATAAAATGCAGCTGATGTGGTGCGCATACGAAGGCAGGAACATACCCGTGTAACCAACGGCTCACAGAGATCTCCAACGGCAATAACGATGCCATTGTACAAGCCCCAGACGATGAAATGCATTTCCACCCCGTGCCAGATGCCCACCAGAAAAAAGACAACTATGTTGGCAATGCAGGCTGGCAGGGTACGCCCCAGATGCGAGTTCAACCTGCCGCAGCGCCTGCCGAACGACTGCATCGCCTTCGTCAGTGCCAAAGGATAGAACACATAGTCCCGCATCCAGAGTCCGAGACTTATGTGCCAGCGCCGCCAGAAATCCGCAAGACTCGTGGAAAAATAAGGCTGGCGAAAGTTCGGCTGCATTTTTATACCGAAAAGCCTTGCGATGCCAAGTACCATATCTATGCCGCCAGAAAAATCCGCATACTGGTACAGCGAGTAATGCAGAATGCCAAACACGATGATGCAGCCCGGCAGATTGTCATACCGGGAATCAAATATGCGGGAAATATAGGGGGAAAGCATGTCCGCTATAGCATACTTTTTAAGCGCGCCGATGAGTATCTGTAACAGGCCGTCCCTGACATTTTCAAAATCAAAGGAATGGGGTTCTGACAGTTCCTTTCCCAGAGAATCATAGCGGTTTATTGGCCCCTGTATGAGGTAGGGAAAGAATGTGGTAAAGAGCAGGTAGCGGAGGAAATTCTTTTCTGCACCATACTTTCCGTTATATACATCAATAACATAGCCTGCCATCTGGAAAGTATAGAATGATATTCCCAGCAGCGAGAAGTATTTTGCCGGCAGGAACGGATGCGGCAGGTATTTCATGCAGGCGAGGAGGCCGAAATGCACCGCAAGGATTGCAAACAGGACAATTCTTTTTCTTGTGCGGATTCTTTTCTTAAATGCCGTAAAAAGCGCTGCCTCCGTCATGGATTTTTTTGCAGAGCGCACGAGCTGTGTGTAATGCGAAAACATACGTGCACCTGCAAAACTAACGGCAGAGCTACAGATAATAAGGGCAAGGCTTCCCATCCCTGAACACGAATAAAACACCATGCTCGCAACAAGTAATGCCAGCCAGCGGGATTGGGCAGGAAGAACATAATATGCGGACAGCGTACATATAATCAGGAGGACACAATAGGGAGATGCAATATTCACGGAATTACTCCATCAGTTTTTTTCAGTTACAACAGACAGCGTATTAAATTCCTTAGTAAGCGTTGCACATTCTATTCCGTCAAGACGGACGCAAATTTTTAACACTCCTTTCATGCCGACGGGATATGTAATCTCCCGTTCTGCAGTTTCAACAGCAATACAGTACCACTCTCCGCCATCTGGCTTGCAGGAAACATCATAAAGAATGCGCTTTTGCTTTATCTTACCAGACACAGGCTTTATTCTGCAGGCGCTGCCATCTTTTATATCACGCATGACATACCCATATATACGCTCCGGCTGGGTCTTTATCTTTTCTGCATAGGAAGCATGAAAAATGCTTTCATCCGCATCAGCTGCAATGAAACCTGCAAAGCATTTGCTAAACTTTTCGGCTCCATACTTATTAATATGGTCATCGTTATAAAAGTCTGTATCATCAAGACAAAGGTATTCAGAACGGGCAAGGTTAAAGTCATAATAGGAACATCCATACTGAGAAAGGAATGTCGTCACAAAGTCAATATATTCATCATAATTCCCCATATCTACAAGCTTGCAATCCGTTATAGGAACCGAAAAAAAGCTCACCTCAATATCATGCGCCCTACAATAGGACACTATATCCGCCACGGACTGCTTCCAGTCAGCCGTAATCTTTTCCGGTTTGAATTTGGAGACTCCTTTACTCACTATCACATCCGCAACACCGCAGTGGGGAATATATCCCTTTATCATGTGATCCCCATCTTCATTTACCACTTTATCATAATCACTATATTTCTCCCGCAGCTTCAATTCTATATTCGCCTTTATTTTTGCCGGATGAAAACTGATATCCTTATATGCACCGAACGGTGAAAAAGAATTGAACCAATATTCAGGGGCAGTCGCATGCATAAGATACCTGCATTTTATCACGGGATTTTGCAGATAATCAGAAACAATATAGATGCTCTTAAAGTTATTCCGTTCCGCATGTTCTTTCTTGATGCTCTGCCAATAATCAAGGTCTACGAACACTTTTCGCAAGCGGTTCCGCCCGCAAGTTTCCCGTAGCAAGGCATAGGAGGCATCCAGTTCCTGGCTTGCCGTTCCCGCCACAAAGCTATTGCATTGTAGCCTTTCGTCTATAATGGCAGGATTTATGGCACGGTAAATATGAGAAGCACCTAAAAACAACGTATCGATACGGGCACGGTGCAGCTGACGGGCCATAATGCGGGCATTCATGTTGCTGTCGTCACGGACAAGATAGCCCAGCCCTGTCAGGATGAGGGTGAATCCGCATATAAACAGAAAAATGTGGAAGCACATGGAGAAATTACATTTCATAATAACCATGATGCCATAAATGCAGGGAAATAATACATCTTCATTGTCCATTATTTACTCACGTAAAAATCTAACCGTCATAGAAATGAGCTTTGACTGAAACAACTTTACGTGATACAATGCGCTCAAAATTTTGTTTAAAATAGGTAATCGTATACAATAATCCTTCTTCCAACCCAATCTCCGGCTTCCACCCAAACAGCTCCCCCGCAAGCGTTATATCAGGCTTCCGCTGCTTCGGGTCATCCCCGGGAAGCGGCTTATATACAAGCTTCGATTTGCTCCCCGTAATCGCAAGCACCTTCTCCGCAAGCTCCAGCATGGTGAACTCCCCGGGATTCCCCATATTCACCGGACCCGTAACTTCATCCCCCCGCTGTCCATCAGCAGCAGGAGCCCACGCACAAGGTCGTCCACATACTGGAAGCTCCTTGTCTGCGTGCCGTCCCCATATATCGTGATGTCTTCCCCGCGCAGCGCCTGCATGATGAAGTTCGAGACCACCCGCCCGTCCTCCGGGTTCATATTCGGCCCGTAGGTGTTGAAGATGCGCACTATCTTTATCCGCGTGCCGTGCTCCCGGTGGTAGTCAAAAAAGAGCGTCTCCGCACCCCGCTTGCCCTCGTCGTAGCAGCTGCGGATGCCGTGCGGATTCACGTTGCCCCAGTATGTCTCAGGCTGCGGGTGCACCTGCGCGTCCCCGTAGACCTCGCTCGTAGATGCCTGCAGCACCTTCGCGTGCCATTTGTCTGCAAGCTCTAGTGCATGTATCGCACCATAGATGCTCGTCTTATAGGTTGCAAGCGGGTCCCGCTGGTAGTGCGGAGGAGAGGCCGGGCAGGCAAGGTTATAAATTTCATCTACATAGAATGAATAAGGGAGCATGACATCATGAGTGACCACTTCAAAATCAGGATTCGCTTTCAAGGGCTCGATGTTCCGCATCCTGCCCGTAAAGAAGTTGTCCATACAGATAACACGTTCGCCCCGTCCGAGCAGCGTCCTGCACAGGTGCGAGCCGACAAAGCCCGCACCGCCGGTGACCAAAACTGTTTTTTTCATCATTTTTATACCTTATGAGTGTTATTTCCGCAGTCCTTCCTTTAAAATTCCTGCACTTTGAGAATTGTTTATTGTTTTTTTAATACAGGTGCTACCAACAGCATTACAAAAGCTTCAGCAGCTGCACAAGTTCTTTCCCAGACGGGAAAGTTTCCCTCACATCAAACTGCCTGAAATTATTTTTCACGGAATAAAAATTCAATAGCTTGTTATTATTTTCAGCTTCCAAAAAAACAGCTATGCCGCCAGCAGCATACTGTATTTCCTTTATGACGGTCCAAGCCAGCTCCAGAAGTTCAGCGCCTTCGATACGCCTATTCATACCATCAGAATAGTTCTTTCCCAGCTGCGCGATGAGAAAAGCAGGAATCGTATAGCTTCCAGTCTCTGCGTCATAATCAGCAATCCTTGCCAGTTTTTTTCTTACGGTATTGCTTATCGTTTCTATTCTGACGGTTATTGCTTTTATGGCAATCGTAAAATAACCGAGCAAGGCCCCATCACTCGGAGAAAAAACGAAATATGTTACAGACTGATTCCGCTTCGCAAAATCAACAGCGCTGTATTTTAGGAAATGCTCGACATCCTCATTGATAGGACAGGTATACTTTTCCAAGATTTCATTCAGTTCATTCCTGCTTTCAGCATCATCAAGATATGAACGAATATTTACATAGAAAAATTTATTTTTTAGCATTCTTCCGCAGCTCCGCCAATTTTTTTAGCTCATCCTTAGATTTTAATTGGACTGCAGAAAAACCACGATATGAAAAAGGTACAGACGATTCTTCAAGTGCGCTAAGGAACTTTTCTGCCTGCGCATTGCTTGAGATTATGAAATTCTTTGAAATGCTCGAAGTCGCCATAATGCACCTCCCCATAGTTTACTGTATAACTATATTATATATGCTTACAGAAAAATGTCAACTCGCCATTCGCAGGCAGACAGGCATATCACACCAGCCCGCGCCCGATGCAGTGCAGCTCTATCCCCAGAGCTTTCATCTGCCTCGGGTCGTACTGGTTCCTCCCGTCATAGATGACGGGTGATTTCAGCATACTCTTGATTCTGGCAAAGTCAGGCGAGCGGAACTGCTTCCACTCCGTCACCAGGATGAGCGCGTCCGCACCATCCAGCGCGCTCCACATATCAGGCTCGTAGGTAACCGCGCCTTCCGGGATATGGGCATGGAATTCTTCCCTTGAAAGAACGTCTCTGTATTCATCGATTATCTCTCCATTGAATATCGGAGTAATCTTATTCTTTCCGTCAAGGGCAAGCAAAAGCACCTTGAGGGGAACAGAAGAATCCGTATCCTTATATTTTTGAGCATACATCAACGCGGACAGGACAACATTCGTGTCAATGACGACGAAGCACTTCATTTTGAAGCCCGTTTGCTCCTGCGGTAATCTGCAATAATCCCGTTAATCTGCTCAAGAGTCATGCCAGAAGTTCCATTTTTAACGGAATCGCTCCGAATCTGCATGATATTTTCCCTTGCGGCCTCGTAATCGTAAGTTTTTTTGGCACCCACAGAAAACGGGATGCCTCCGACTTTAATATGGACAACTGAACCTGCCATACTGCACCTCCTGATTTTTTTCGACACCCATTATACTACAAATGAATGACAAAATCAACAGCCCGCATACGGCCCGGAATCATCACGCAAAGCCCCGTACCACGAACACCTCCGCCCCCGCAGCTTCCGCAGCCCGTATGCCCGCATCGGAATCCTCGAATACAATGGTGACTTCGGGAGCCGCATTGAATTTCTTCATGGCAAGCAGGAAACCCTCGGGATCTGGCTTTTTCGCCGCGACATCCTCCGCCGCAAGCACGAGGTCAAACGAAGCGGTCAGAAAAAATAACATACGGAATTTTATTGCTGCTAATTTTCTCCGCTTTTCCCCCAGAGAGCATAAACTTTATTTTCATGAATAGCCGACGCCCCAGAAAAACGAGCGTGCTCACGACCCCTATTAAAATAGAAAACAACATGCTCCCTGTACCGGGATCAATATATAAAAACATAGATGGCATTTACCTTTCCTTTAAAAAGTTTATTATTTAATAATTTGAATAATACCTTTTTTGAGCCACGAAGAAATATCAAACACCAAAATATATGAAGTAATTATTAATGAAATAAAAAACGTAATATACAGAAAACTTTTTAAGCATCGTGGAAATTTAGATAGTGTATAATATTATACACTATCCAGAGCACAGCCATACACCCATTATTTTCGCTGTGTAACTACCAAATAATCGGAATGGCGATTCTTTCTTTTCTGGGTATTTTGCGTAGACAACATCGACAGAATCATTTAGAGCATTAATAAGTGCATAACAATCAGCAGGATCTGTTTGTCCGTCATCATCAAGCGTAACTATGATATCCCCAGTAACATAACGATACCCTGCCATAATAGCATTATGTTGTCCAAAATTCTTTGAAAGATTTATAATTTTCAGATTCTTTTTCCTAGAAGAAAAATCTTTTAATACATCATATACCCCATCAGGTGAGCCGTCATTAACACAGATAATTTCATATGGATTATTTTTTTCAGCAACAGTTTTTTCAATACCGGCAATAACATCTGAAATTGTCTTTTCAGAACCATAACACGGAATCACAAAAGAAATCTTACCATCCATAAGCAAACCTCTTATTCTAAATTTTTAACAGATTCACTATTTATTCTTTCCTGCATCGGAAAAAGTTTACCCCCTCTGAAAATGTCTCTGATATTTATGACAGTATAGGTCTTATTTTATCAGGTGACTCTCTAATTTTCATTTATTTGATCAAGAGGCCGAACAAGTCTATTGTCATAACCATTCGGATACACAAGCCACAAGTTTGTTTTAAACAGTTTCGCGCAAAGACGAAAAGAATTAACTACAAATCTTCCATTATTTGTAATGATATACCCATCACCGTCCGCTACAGGCATAATATTTCCCGAAGTTATTTGTTCATTAAAACGCATTCCAAATGAATCAGCATCTATGATATACTTTTGATAAAAAATATGTTCAAAATCATCTATATCAATCGATTTATCATCATTCTGTTCCATATAGCTTAACATAAATACAGAAATTGACCGCTCTACGGCAACAGGTCCCAATATAAACCATCCTAAAGTAAAACTTGAAAACAAACAAAACATAGTGACAAAATCTTTGCTCGTCATACCAATTTCAGGGAAAAGTTTTGAAGCAAGTATCATTTATAAAACAGCAAGCATTGCCGAAATGCAAAGAAAAAATACCCCCTTATAAAAAAATACATTATAATGACCAAGAAGGGGCGTATGAAAAAGAAAAATAAAGAAAATCGTAGAAATAAAAATAATTATCACATACACGACAATTGTTAGAAAAATCTTCTTTACTTGTATTCATATAGTTTACCTCTTTATTTTATAAAATTTTTTTAGTATTTGCTATTTGTTTCTCTGACTACAAACTTACTTTGATAAGTTTCTTTCATAAAGAAAGCTCTGTCCGCCAGCCGCGCCAGCGCCATATCTTTCTTTGAATCAGAAAAGAACTCCGCAATACGCGCCTCCTCCCCAAACTCCGCACGGAACCGGCGCACCTTCTCATCCCCCTCGCAGTTCG
>ERZ842401.1796-NODE-1796-length-29719-cov-8.316781_pt1 | contig 29719 bp, 25 predicted proteins | sample MGYA00521270_ERZ842401 | MGnify/ENA primary metagenome ERZ842401 (study PRJEB31892, sample SAMEA3878208) | bioreactor metagenome | biome: Moose rumen | place: Sweden | collected 2011-10 | study: EMG produced TPA metagenomics assembly of the PRJEB12797 data set... | reverse complement strand
ATTATATATTATTATATATCATATACATGGATGTGTGATTCACAATTTCTTATTGTGACTTATTGTGACACTTCTCTGCCCTACTATGCCCAGCGACTGAGGCCGAAAAATTTAAGCCTGCGCCCGTGGAAATTTAAGCAGTGGCGCAGGGGCAGAAAAAAGGCAGCGGCCATGCCCCGCATGGGGTGGTCACTGCCTACTATGCTTACTGCCTTAGTGAAGGTACACTATTGAATCTTCCTTATCAGCTCTTCTGCCGTGATGTCTTTCATAAGCGTGTTTTGGAGGGAATGTCACAATAAGTCACAATAAGGAAATGAGTGAGGCAAAAAGAACAGAATATCATTTATAGCTTTTTACTGCCAGTAGAACCTGCTGCTTCATTTGCTCCCAAGAAATAGAAGAATACATGATAGGCATTAATTGAGTCTCTGCATCAGCAAAAAAAGAAAGGCTTTTCAAGGTCTTCATAGCAGCTATTTCTCGTGGGGATGCTAAGCGCAAACCATCTTCCATGACGGGGGCGTCTATCCAAGATTAGAATATCCATGTACCAACACATGGCGCATGCCTTCTATTTGATGCCAAGGGAGTTCAGGGTGCTCAGATTTGAATTCCTTGGTAAGCATATAAGCAGCCTCTCCTACTATTTCTACATTTTTCATAGCAGAAAAATAGACCATGATATTCGACTTGAATTCTTCGAAGGTCACTCCATCCACTATCTTCATTACATTCTCTGAATAGTGAATGATATCTTCCAAACGTCCTTTATCTCTAGACCGCTCTCTCATAAACTAATAATTTATCATTATCTGCTGTCTTTTGAGCATAAGGTCTCAAAGTGCCATTTACAACTAAATCTACCTCACGCCCCAGCAGTTCACGCAAATCCATATACATGCCGCCATGTGTGAGAAGACTGAAATGCTGCGACCTATCGGGCACGAAGAGGATGTCCACATCACTATCCTCCGTCTCTTCGCCACGGGCAAAGGAGCCGAACACCCAAGCCTTGAGTACGGGCTGGGTGGCAAAGTAGTCTTGCAGGGTCTTTATCATCTGTGCATCCATAGCGATAATATCTCTAATTTCTGCAAATATAATGGCTTTCTTGGGAAATTCAAACTTTTAGGGCAGAATTATGGATTGAAAGCGTCACAATAAGTCACAATAAGGAAATGTGCAGAAAAAACAGCGGCCATGCCCCGCATGGGGTGGCCGCTGCATGCTACATCTAAGCTCTAAACTCTAAACTCTAAACTCTAAACCCTAAACTCTAAACTCTAAGCTCTAAACTAAATCAGAAGGCGAGGACAGGACGAACGCAATAGAATTGTTCTGCGTAGGTCTTAGAGTAGGAGCCCACGATGGAACCGTACTCTTTGCCTGTTTTGCGAACGTCGGTGGTCACCACCACGGCCAAGTAATAGGCGTTCTCGGAACTCGTAAGGAACCGCCAGAGAGCATTCAAAATCTTAATACTTTCATAGTTGCCTTCACCAGCCTTCTCAAGGGCAGCCTCCCACTTGTTGATAGCGGTGAGGTCATTGTCAAAACTTTTATCGCCCCAACGGATGTCATCCTCGGTCACGCCGCCTAAGCCCATCGTCATCCTTATCCACTGCTGGGCAGTAGGCAGGAACCAGCCCGTGGTGCCTTTAGGACCTGCTGGCTTGTAGTTCCATGCTTTATAGGCTGTTGGGAAGCTCTTGTCACTTCCCTTCTCTACCAACGTCATAGTGTTTTCATAGCCGCTCACATTCTCGGTGCGCAGCATGGTGCCCTACCCCATGACTAAGGGGTGGTGTCACCGTGCTGCAAGCACGCTCTGCATGAATTCCAATAACGTTTATTACGTGCAAATATACATATCACAGAGGAATTCTCAAAAGAAAATGACAAAAAGTATCAGAACTTCAAGCCGAGAAAGGATTTCTTGGCAAGAAAATGCGAATTTTAACAAAATAATTGGCGGGAAATTTGGAAGATTCAAAAATACTTTGTATTTTTGTAGCCGGAAATCAGTGCGCATTTTTGGTTTCTATAAAGCGCGAAAAGTGGGCGTTCTGCCAAACACTTTAACCAATCACACACATATAGATTATGTCTATCAGAGTAAAAGCCAAACAAACGCTTATGGGCGTAGGTGAAAACAAGGGAAAGTATCGCTTCCTGCTAACCGCGATCCGTTATAACACACTGAGTGCCGACAAGGTGATTCAAGAAGCGGCTCTGCGCTCTGGTCTGCCCAAGGCGAGCATCAGCGCCGGCTGGAATGCCATTGGCGACGTGGTGATGGCATGGGCCACCGAGGGGCATAGCGTGGCAGTGCCTGGTCTGGGCCACCTGCAGTTCAAGATCCGCGCCAAGAGCGTGGAGAACGTGGAGGATGTGGCGAGCTCGCTCATCACCAGCCGCAGGGTGAACTTCGTGCCTTGCACAGAGATCAAGCAGGCTCTGCAGAACACCAGCGTGAACATAGAGTGCTACGACAAGGACGGCCTGCTCATCAAGAACGTGACCTCGAAGGACAAGAACGACGTGGAAGACCCCACCGATGAGAACCTGACGGAGAACGAGGGCAACGAGGGCGGCAACGCTGGCGGCACTAACACCGATGTCGGCGGATTAGGGTAAGAGGGAGATGGAGAGATGGAGAGATGGAGAGATTGAGAAATTGAGAGATGGAGAGATTGAGAAATTGAGAGATGGAGAGATTGAGAAATGGAGAGATTGATCATTAATGCTGCGCAGCGTTTTCCCTCTACATCCGGATGGCAAAATATCTCAATATCTCAATCTCTCAATCTCTCAATAAATAAAAGAACAAAAGCATTAGCAAAGTGAACAGGAAAGAGATCATCAAGTATGTGGTGCAGTTGGCCATAGCCATACTCACTGCGATAGGAACCACGCTGGGAGTGACCAGCTGTATGTAAGCGCAGATGCCGCAAGGAACGTGAATCCTTACGGCATCTTTTGTTTTTCTACCCCTACTGCCACATGCGAAGTGTCACAATAAGTCACAATAAGAAAATGTGTCGCACACACATACTACTTCGTCATCTCGAAGCCGAGGCGCACACCGTCGAAGTTCTTGCTGATCTCGCCAATGGCTTGGAGCGACTGGTCGCCACTGAGCTGGGCGATGGTCTGGAGTATCTGCATGAGGCGCTGGCTCTCTACCATGAGACCGATGGTGTTGGCATTGCGCTCCACATAGCAAGGTACTGTGAGAAGCAGGCTCTGCAGCGTTATCTTACCCTCGTCTGGACTGAAGGTGTACTGGCCGCTGAAACTCTTGCCATCCACCTTGGCGGTGAAGGTCTTGTCTTCCTTGAAGGTGAACTGCGTGTTGCTGCTCTTGATGCCCACCTTGTCGTAATACTCCTTGAGCTGCGCCTTCACGCGCTGAGCTGCCACAGCACCACCCGCCTTGGCCAAGGCGTTGTCGCTGGTGAAGGCACAGCCTGGCTGACTGTACTTCCATGTGCCATAGAGGTCGGCCTCGGTGAGTTTGTTGAGTCCAAGCACATTGCCTAAGATGCTGCCTAGCACGGAGATAGCATCGTTTGTTGTAGTTTCGCTACCAGTCTGCGTGGTGCCTTCTGTGCCACTACCCGCACCCGTCATCATGGTGCCGCAGCTGTTCAAACTCATGCCTGCTGCAATGAGCAAGCAGATAATCATTGTCTTTTTCATCTTCTTGAATTATAAATTATGAATTATGAATTATAAATTATTAATTATGTATGAGCAATTATCTCAATTTTTGCATCTTTGCATCTTTTAATTTTTTAATTTTTATAAATGCGTCGCATTTATAAACACTACTCTCTTGCTCTCCACGCTGATGAGCGTCTTCTGGCGCGAGAGCACATCATAGCCCACCATGCCATCGATGCCATCATCGTCCTCAATGCCCATCTGGCGCAGGTTGTGCAGCAGGAAGTCCATCGAGGTGAAAAGGCAGTCGCCTATCTCCATGCGATGCACCTGTATCTGCGTGACACGCACGGGGATGCGTGAGATGCCCGTGAGCTCCACGGCCCCAATGGGGCGGCTGTGATTGGCCAACTGGCGGCGATAGCTCTGCGAGAGCACGCTGCCCCCTGCCCCACAGTCTATGGCGAGCTGATAGACATCATCGCCTATCTTGGCTGGCACACACGGCACATGCTCCACCACACTGGCCGCCACTTGGTGCAACTGCTCTGGACGGAAGTGGGCTGCGAGGTAGGCATCGGTATCTGCGGTGCGGATGAAGGTGAGCGTGGAGTCTGCATAGTCGTAGAGCACATCGTAGCCCTGCAGCGTCTCTGCCCCTATCATGCCCAGCGTCTCCAGCCCGTCTTCACGCGCCATCTGCGTCATGTCTATGCTGACGTACTCCGCCCCCTGCTCCACGATGCCATGGAAGTTGAGCTCATGGGAAGGATAGGTGCTGCGCTCCACCAGAGGCACACCGCTCACATCGGTGATGCGGCTGTAGCCATCACGCCGACGCACGGCATGGAAATACTTGCGATTCACCATGGTACGCGGAGCCCCCGTATCGAAGATGAACCACCCACGCAGCGAATCAAGCTCTGCCTGCACAGCGATCATCTTGTTGGGCAGCAAGCGGAAGGGCACACGTATGGCAGCGGGAGCCTTGGCTTCTGGCAATGCCTCTGCCCTGCCCTGCTCTGCCTGCCCATGACTATAGGCACACTCTGCCAGCATCAAGGCCAGCAGACAGCTACACACTATGTTTCTGAATCGTCTAAGCATGCCATTCGTGAGTTTCATGGGGCAAAAGTAAGAAAATCTTGCAGAATATCGTTCAAACTATTGTTAAAATGGTAAAAACGTGTACTTTTGCACGAAGAAAACTAAAACTGATAAAGATATGAAACGAGGATTCATCCTGAGTCTGCTCATGACTCTCTGCTGCCTGGCCGCCTTGGCACAGGCCACCAAACCTATCATTGGTATCACCACTGGTTTCAGCAACAGCATGTACACGCTGCGCTACACCTATATAGAGTCTGTGAAGCAGGCTGGAGGCATTCCGCTGATCTTGCCCTTCGTGAACGAGCTCAGCGAGGCTGCCGAGTTTGTGGCACGCATAGACGGACTCATCGTGAGCGGCGGGGCCGATGTGAATCCTTTCGAGTATGGCGAGGAACCTGAGCGGGCATTAGGGAGCGTGGATCCCGACCGCGACCGTGCGGAGCTGCTCTTCATCGAGGCTGCCAAGAATGCGAATAAGCCTATCTTGGGCATCTGCCGTGGGCACCAAATAGTGAACGTGGCCTTTGGTGGCTCACTCATCCAAGACATCGGCTCTGGGGTGCGTGGCTCCATCAAGCACGGGCAGAGCCAGCCAGGCAAGTACCCTTCACACAGCATCAAGATAGATAAGGACTCGCACCTCTATAGCTTAGTGAAGGTGGATTCTACCACCGTGAACTCCTTCCACCACCAAGCCGTGAAGCAGGTAGCCCCTGGCTTCAAGGTGGTGGCCACTGCCCCCGACGGCGTAGTAGAAGCTATCGAGGGTTTCCCTACCTACGATGTGAATGGCGTGCAGTTCCACCCCGAATACTTCGTGGCCGACAATAAAGACCCTATGTGGCTGAACCTCTTCAGCGACTTGGTGGACAGGGCTGCGCATAAGATGAAGCGCTAAGTGCCTCAGCGGGTGCGCAGGGCACGCATGGCATTGAGCACAGCCAGCACCGTGACACCCACGTCAGCAAAGACTGCCATCCACATGGTGGCCAATCCTATGGCTGCCAGCAGCAGTACGGCTACCTTTACACCTATGGCAAAGCCTACGTTCTGGCGGGCGATGCCTAAGGTGCGGCGGGCGATACTTATGGCCAGCGCTATCTTGGTGGGCTTATCATCCATCAGCACCACATCGGCAGCTTCTATGGCGGCATCGCTGCCCAAGCCTCCCATGGCTATGCCTACATCGGCACGGGCCAGCACAGGCGCATCATTGATGCCATCGCCCACGAAGGCCAAGGCATGTCCCTCTGTGCGCTCTTTGAGCAACTGCTCCACACGCTCCACCTTATCGGCTGGGAGCAGACCTGCCTCGAAGTGAGTCAGATGCAGCTTGTCTGCCACATCCGCAGCCACCTCCTGCCTATCGCCAGTGAGCATCACCGTACGCTTCACGCCCAACGTCTGCAGATCGGCTATGGCAGCAGCGCTGTCTTCCTTTATCTTGTCATTGATCACGATGTGACCAGCATAGATGCCATTCACCGCCACGTGGATGATGGTACCTATGTGGGTGCAGTCGTGCCACTTAGCGCCTACAGCCTCCATCATCTTGGCATTGCCCACGCACACCAAGTCGGAGCCCACACGTGCCTTGACACCTTGGCCAGCCACCTCCTCTACTTCAGTGACGCTACACCCATCCGTAGCCTCGTCAGGGAATGCATCGCGCAGGGCGGCCCCTATGGGGTGCGTGCTGAAGTGCTCTACGTGCGCCGCCAAGTGCAGCAGTTGGTGCTCATCGAACTCGTTGGGATGCACAGCCTCCACCACAAACTGCCCATGTGTGAGCGTGCCCGTCTTGTCGAACACCACCGTATCTACCTTCGAGAGCACATCCATGAAGTTGGCTCCCTTCACCAAGATACCACGACGCGAAGCCCCGCCAATGCCGCCAAAGAACGTGAGTGGCACGCTGATGACCAACGCGCAAGGGCAAGACACTACGAGGAACATCAACGCCCTATAGAGCCATGTAGCGAAGCTATCCATGAAGTGGCCAGAGAGCAGAGGCGGAATGAAAGCCAGCAGTACGGCTGCTCCCACCACGATAGGCGTATAGATGCGGGCAAAGCGGGTGATGAAGGTTTCACTGCGCGACTTATGCTCGCCAGCGTTCTCCACCAAGTCGATGATCTTTGCCACCGTGCTTTGGCCGTACGTCTTCGTGGTGCGCAACTTAATCACGCCCTGCAGGTTGACACAGCCAGAGATCACCTCATCGTCTACCATCGCACTTCGCGGCTCAGCCTCGCCCGTGAGCGCTACCGTATTGAGAGAGGTGGCTCCCTCTGTGATGACACCATCAAGCGGAATCTTCTCGCCTGGGCGCACCACTACAATCTCCCCTACCTCCACTTGGTCTGGGTTCACATTCAGCAACTGTCCATCGCGCTCCACATGCGCCGTGTCAGGGCGAATATCCATCAGGTGGGCAATGCTGTCCTTGCTCTTGCCCTCGGCATAGCCCTCGAAGAGCTCGCCTACTTGGAAGAAGAGCATCACGAACACCGCCTCTGGGAATTGCGTCTCAGCCCCTGGCAGGAAGCCTATGCACAGCGCACCTATGGTAGCCACGGACATAAGGAAGTGCTCGTTGAGTGCCTCGCCATGCAGCAGTCCCTCTACTGCCTCGTGCAGCGTCTCATGCCCAATGAGCAGGTAAGGCACCAGATAAATAAGGAGCAGCTGCCACGTAGGCAGGCTAAACGTATGCTCTATGATCACTGCTGCTACCAGCAAGACTACGGTAGCTACTATGAGCAGGAGTTTCTGGCGTAGACTGCCCTCCTCATGGTGATGGTGGTGATGATGCTCATGGCATTCACAATCCTCGTGGTGTCCATGTTCGTGGCAGCAAGCCTCTGCCTCGTGATGATGATGGTGGTGCTCATGGCACTCCCCATCTTCGTGATGATGATGATCGTGTGGTATCATATTCGTAAGTTTTATTATTTCCTGCTGCAAAGGTAAGGGTTATCAGATGCAACCAGGTTGCAAAGTGCAATGCCGTGATTATAAAAAAACAAACGGACAAGTGTCCGATAATGAACACTTGTCCGTTTTTATAATTTGAAAGAGAACGGGTTCTCGCCTTCTCCGTTTATTTTTTCACGTGGATATCCATGCTGCCCTTGCGATAGCCCTCCAAGTCGAGCGTCACATAGTCGATACCCGTCTGCTTGATACGAGCTACGATCTCCTTGCCATGCTCCACGAAGCGAGGCATGTCTGCCTGATCCACCTCCAGACGGCCCACGTCTCCATGCACGCGCAGGCGGACATTATAGAAGCCCTTCTCACGCATCCATTCTTCCACACCTGCCACCTTCATCATCATCTCGCTGGAAAGTTCGGTATTATATGGGAAGCGGGTAGCCATGCAAGGGGTTGATGCCCTATGGGCCGTAGATACCTTATACTCATCGGCTAACTGGCGAATCTCCACCTTAGTGACACCGATCTTAGCGTAGGGACTGAGGATGCCCATCTCTTTCAACGCCTTGTTGCTGGGACGATAGATGTGGAGGTCGTCTTCATTGGTACCCTCGAGTACATAGGCTGCGCCAAGTTCTTCTGCCAAGCCTTGCATCCTGCCAAAGAGGCAACGCTTACAGCGATAGCAGCGATCTACTGGGTTCATGCGGATACCTGCAGCATCGAGCTCATTGAGCTGCACCACTACATGCTGTGCACCAGCCTCCTCTGCCACCTTGCGTGCGATGTCTACATCACCATGAGGATGAAGGTCTGTCTGCATGGTTACTGCATAGACCTTGGAACCAGTCTTCCTTGCCGCTTCGCAGCACATATAAAGCAGCAGGCTGCTGTCTACGCCTCCTGAGAATGCCACCACAACGTCTTTGGCAGCCAGTTCCAACAGATAGTTCTGTAATGCCTGTTTTTTCTCTTCGTAATTCATAGTATGATGGTTTTATCTTATTCTCTGCACAAATATAATGGCTTTTATTGAAAAAGTCATGCTTATTCTTAAGATTTTTTTCCAAGTTGCTTCACGGGGAAGTCGAAATAGGTGTCTGGGAATGGCTCATCCTTGAGGGTGAAATGCCACCATTCTGACGTGATAGGCTTGAATCCGTGACGCAACATGGCTGAGCGCAGCACCATGCGATTGTAGAACTGCACGGAGGTGATGCTGTCGTTTTCAGCATACTCCAACGTCTCTGGATTGCCTCCAAAGTCTGGATGGCTCTCATGGCCGAACCAGTCGAACGTTCCACCCATGTCAAGCTCTTTCTCCGTGGCCATATCAAAGAGGGTAAGGTCTACCGTAGAGCCACGTGTATGGCCGCTCTTCTCAGCGATATAATCCCTAATGAAAAGCTCACTCTTGTCCACATCAGGATAGAAGTAGTGCTTCATCAGTGTATCAGGAATATCGGCTGCCCAGCGCACAAAGTGGTCTACAGCACGCTGTGGGCGATAGGCATCGTAGATCTTCAGACGGTAGCCATGGGCTTTCACATCGTCGCTCACAGCACGGAGGCTGTCAGCTGCCTGCTTGGTCAGGAGTGCCGTAGGTTCAAAGTAGCCATCTATGCGCTTTCCCACAAAGTTGTACGTGCTGAAATACCTGATCTCCAAAATGGCATCTGGCACGGCATCTGTCAGCGTCACGAAATATTCAGAACCATCGCCCTGCTGTGGTTGGGTCTTAGGTTCACTGCAGCAGGCATAGATGATGCCACCGCAAAACAGCAGAATAATGATCCATAAACAAACATCTGTAATTTTCTCAGTCAATCTCATACAGTGAGAATAACAAATTAAATCTTCAACAAATCATCGGGAAGCGCTGGCATAGCCCCGTTTTGTGTGCAGACATAGGCACTGACATCAACAGCCAACTTATGTGCCTTGATAGATGAGAGTCCCTTCAGCGTGGCAGCACAGAAAGCAGCAGTGAAGGAATCACCTGCCCCAACGGTATCAGCCACATGCACCTGAGGTGTCTCTACATAGGAGCTACGACCTTCTGAATAGACATAGCTACCATTGATGCCACAAGTCAGAATCACGCGCTTAAGGCCATACTTACCTAAGATAAGCCAGCACTGGTCTTCTGTGTCAAGGCTGGAGAAGCCAAACATCTTGGCTAAGATTTCCAGTTCTTCATCATTGATCTTTAGGATATTGCAGTGCATCAAAGACGACTGAATGATCTCCTTGTTATAGAAATGCTGACGCAGGTTGATGTCATAAATCTTCAGACAGTCGGCTGGTGTAGCCTCCAAAAAGCGATGGATGGTCTGACGTGACACCTCACTGCGCTGTGCCAATGTGCCAAAGCACACAGCGCGACAATTATGCGCCACCTCTTCCATCTCTGGCGTGAATGGGATATTGTCCCATGCCACACCCTCCTTGATCTCATAAGTAGGCACACCATTAGCATCCAGCTGCACCTGCACAGTTCCTGTTGGGAATGGCACACGTGGCATGAGGTAACGCAAGCCATGCTCTGCCAGTGAGGCCTCCGTCGCATCTGCCAGTTTATCCTCACCTAGTGCACTGACAGCCAATGCCTGATCCTGACCTAAGAACAGCCCCACATGATAAGCAAAATTAGCAGGGGCACCACCTAATTTCTTTCCTTCGGGAAGCACATCCCATAGTGCTTCACCCAGTCCTACTACATATCTTTTTTCCATAAATTATGAATTATAAATTATGAATTATCTACTCTTAACTCTTAACCCTAAACTAACCAATCCTCTTGATGTAAGTGAACAGATAAGCCACGCCCACTGCCATGACAATCACTGCTCCAACCTGCCCTATGGCATCACTGGCAAAGCCCATGATAAGAGGGAATACAGTACCTCCGAAAAGGCCCATGATCATCAGTCCGCTCACCTCATTCTGCTTCTGAGGCATAGATGTCAGCGCCTGAGCGAAGATCAGGGAGAAGATATTGGAGTTGCCATACCCCACCAGTGCGATGGCTGTATAGAGCACCAACTTAGAAGTGCCCACGAACAAGCCACACATAGAGAGTGCCATCATCACCACGCTGATAATGAAGAATAGGCGATTGTTCATCACCCGCAGGAAATAAGAGCCTGAGAGGCACCCAATGGTGCGGAATATGAAGTAAAGCGATGTGGCAAAGGCCGCCTCATTGAGTGTCATGCCCAATCGCTCCATCAAGATCTTTGGTGCTGTGGTATTAGTACCTACGTCGATGCCCACATGGCACATGATGCCAAGGAAGGACAGCAGCACGATAGGTGTGCCCAGCAATTTGATGCACTCTACAAACGTTGAAGGCTTGCCCTCGATAGGTGTTTCTTCGATAGGTGTTACAGCCAGCCAAGCAGTGGCAAGCAGTCCCACAACGAAATAGATGGCAAAGAGTACACGCCAATCCAGTCCGAATGACGGGATGAGCTGTGTAGCTCCCCACATGGCCAGATAAGGTGCCAGGAAAGAAGCGATGGCCTTGATGAACTGCCCAAAGGTAAGCGTAGAAGCCAGGTTCTTACCGCCAATGACACTGGATACCAGCGGGTTGAGGGAGGTCTGCATCAGTGCATTGCCTATGCCAAGGAGGGAGAATGACACCAACATCACGCCAAAGGAGTTGCCAAACAATGGGATGAACAGTGAGAGCACTGTTACAGCCAACGAAAGCAATACGGTCTTCTTGCGTCCTATGCGGTTCATCAGCATACCTGTAGGCACAGAGAAAATGAGGAACCAGAAGAATACCAGTGACGGGAAGATATTGGCAGTGCTGTCGTTCAGTCCTAAATCTTCCTTCACATAATTGGAGGCAATGCCCACCAAATCCACGAAGCCCATGCAGAAGAAGCAGAGCATCAATGGAATCAAAGCTATTTTATCACTTTTACTCATGACGTTATTTTATTGAAAATTGAAAAACGAAAACTATCAGCTGGATGGGGTAACACTGTGCAGCCATAATTGTCAATCTTCAATTGTTAATTATCAATTTATTTCATAAATCGTAGCCTTTCCACCTTTCACTGTGAGGGTATTATATGGTTCTGAAGGGAACACCAGATTGGTCATAGCCATCTTGCCCTCTGCGTCAAGCGCCTCGATGCTGCAACGATCTATGAAGATGCGGAGCTGCTTCAAAGAACCATAGACAGGGGCTACCGTCTCGCAAGGGAATGCCTCGCTGAAGCCCACGTCCCCACTCTTCTCACGATTCATGCTGAAGGTTCTAGCCTTGGCATCGTAGGTCATCGTCACCTGCTCCCCCTTCGCATTGGCTAAGGTAATCTGGGTATTGTTCTTCAGATTGACCACAATCTCACAAGTCTGAGTAGGCTGCTTCACTACTTTGCCACGCAAAGCAAGAAGTTCCTTCGAAGGCATCACACCCAGATAGGTCTGTCCCTGATACTCAAAGAGGTCGAGGTCACGAGGCACGCTGTTGGCAGAGCGGAACTGCATGGTAGGCACCTGATTGGCATACTGCCAGTTGCTCATCCATGCCAAGGCGATGTGTCTGCCTTCTGGCGCATTGCTGAAGGTCACAGTGGCATAGTGGTCCTTGCCATAGTCCATCCACTTTGTGACCTCTGGCGCACTCTCACAGGTGAACTTATGTCCATCAAACTGCCCGATGAAATACTGGGTAGCACTGCCTCCGAACGGGCCTCCAGGATTGATGTTGCACACCAACATCCACTTCTGCTGACCAGTGCCACGTACAGGCAGCTTCATCAGGTCTGGACATTCCCAAACGCCGCCATGAGCGCCATAGCCCTCGCCAAAACTGCTCTCGTAGGTCCACTCCTTGAGGTTGGCAGAAGAGTAGATACGCATCTCCTGTCCTGCAGCGAGAATCATATTCCAACGACGGACATCCTCGTTCCAGAACACCTTAGGATCACGGAAGTCGGCCACTGGCAATGTCAGCACAGGGTTATGCTCATATTTAGTAAAGGTGCGTCCCCCATCTGTACTATATGCCATCGACTGCATCTGTGAAGCCCCTGCAGAAGTATAGAAGGCCACCACCGCACCAGCGCCAAAGCCGGCCGTATTGTCCTTGTCTACCACAGCAGAACCACTGAAGATAGAGCCAAGTCCGTCTGCCCAGATAGTTGCAGGCTGTGTCTCCCAATGGATAAGGTCACGACTGGTAGAGTGTCCCCACGTCATGTTTCCCCACATAGAGCCGTAAGGATTCCACTGATAGCTGAGGTGATAGACCCCATCCTTATAATACATGCCGTTAGGATCGTTCATCCAGCCATAGGCAGGTGTGTGATGATAGGCAGGACGGAACTTCTCACGATTGGCTGTGTCGAAGGTATTGCTGTATTTCAATTCTTTCCAGCAAGCGAAGTCACGGATGTTGCGTTCATCATTCTGAGGAAATCTCACACTGATATCCAGCACTTTACCATCTTTTATCTCCATTGGAACGTAATAGTCCACCTTATTAACTGCCAAACGAACGCTAAATGACTGCATCACCCTGTTATCTGCCCCCAGCACATTGACAGTGGCATTCATGCCCTGCTCTTCTACAGGGATAAGGAGATAGGTAGCAGGCTGGTCAAGACGTACCAAAGCCCTTTGTCTACTCAGCAATTCTGGGGTCTGCGCTGCTGCAAACAAAGTTGCTACCAGCATAGCCAGCATAAGAAGTGTTTTTCTCATAATCTTATTTTTTGGTTAATCTCCTGCAAACATACAAAAAAGGACTGACAAAAACTATTATTTTGATATGTATTTGTACTCCTACAATCTGACAACCTCCTCGCAATACTGCAGAATCATGTAGCGGTGGGTGATAAAAATCATGGTCTTATCGGTAGAGCTGCGCATGAGGCGCTCTATGAGGGTGCGCTCCGTATCCGCATCGAGTGAGGCACTGAATTCATCGAGCAGCAGGATGCTGCCCGGGCGCAACAAGCCACGTGCCACGGCGATGCGCTGTGCCTGTCCTTCGCTAAGGCCGTCGCCCCACTCTCCGCAGCGGGCATCAAGTCCGGCAGGCAGGTCGCGCACAAAGTCGGCTGCTGCCGTGTGCAGGGCTTCCCACATCTGCTCATCGGTGGCATCGGCATTGCCCAGCATGAGGTTGCTGCGTATGGTACCGCTTAGCAGACTGTTGCCCTGCGGCACATACACCAAGTTGCCACGCGTCTCTGGGGCTGCCGCAAGTTTCTTCTCCCCGCTGTATAGCCAGACATGGCCAGACGTAGGCTGCAGCAGAGCGAGGATGAGTTTTATCAATGTGCTCTTTCCTGCGCCCGTCTCTCCCACGATGGCCGTGCGACTGCCAGGCTTGAAGTCGTGCGAGAAATCCTCATAGATATTGGTTTCACCCGCCTTGTAGCGGAACGTCAGGTGCTCTATTTGTATGCCCGCCGTGTCTGACAACATCTCGGCATTACCCACAGGCTCACCAGGCAGTGCCTCCAGCTCTTCAATGCGGTCGATGGAGGCAGAGGCATGCACAAAGTCGGGTATCAGGCGCGTCAGTTCCACCGTGGGGCGCTGTATGCGGTTGACCAGTTGCAGGAAGGCTGTCATGGTGCCGAAGGTGATGATGCCCTCCTGCAAGCCCAGGACACCCCACATGAAGGCCGTCATATAGCCCAGGATGAAGCCCATGGTCACCATGGCGCGCGAGAAAAGATTGAAGCGCGTGCGATGCATGGTATGCCCGTAGAGCATGGTCTGCAGGTCGTTCAGTCGTCCCACGAAAGCTCCATGCTGCTCCATGCTCTGTATAAGCATGTGGTGCTGCAGGCTCTCCTGCATCACGCTTTGCACGGCACTGTCGGTTTCACGGATATCCTTGGTGATGCGGCGCATCTTGCGGAAGTAGAGCTTGCTCACTACCAGGAAGAACGGCATGATGAAGATGATGCTCCATGCCAGTACGTGGTTCATCTGGTAAAGGAACACGAAAGCTGCTAGGATCTGTACGCCCGTGATAAAGAGCTGAGGGACCGACTTGCACACTGCTTCGGCTATCACGCGCACATCTTCTTCCAGACGGTTGAGCACGTCACCACTGTGGAACCGCTCCCACTCTTCCCACTCCACGTGCATCAGGTGGCTGTAGAGACGATGGCGCAGGTAGTTCTTCTGCGTCACTTCCGTCTGGTTCTCCAGCCAACTCATCAGCAGGTTCAGTCCCATCTCCGAGAGGAACAACACCAGCAGGATCAATCCGTAGAGGTAGATGACTCCCCTGCTGGGGGCATCGCCTCGCGTCACCATGTCGATGGCTCCCTTGCTGAAGTAGACAAAGGCCAGACTGGCAGCTATGTAGCAGAAGCCACACAGCGCATTCAGCACCAGCTTTCCACGTATGCCCTCTGATGCCAGCCAGAGCCAATGTAGCAACCTGCGTATCATTTTTTCCTGAAATGGTCTATGAATAGTTTTCCTCTGTCTATGATGAAGAAGCCATAGCTTAGCAGAGCATGCTTGGGGAAGAGGCGCATCACCATAGGGAAACGTGCCGAATTGTAGAGGAAACGCTTGAATTTCAGCCACACGAAAGACCCCTTATCTGGTTTCTTCTTACCCGAGTACTGCCCAAAGTTGCCTTCTCGCTCTATCACACGCCACACTCTCTCAGCCTTTTTTTCTTGTGCCTCATAAAAGGGAAATTCTTCTTCAGCCAGTCCCAATTTCTGCACCAGCAGCGTACCAAACACCTTCCAGGGATACATCAGCCCCAATCTTTGCAGCCAACCGTGCAGTTGCTCCCTATCCAGCTGTTCACTATACGTATGCAGCCAACGAGCGCAATCGCACAGTTGCCTCAAGCCCACTCCTCCGTATACAAAATGATGATACATGTGGTAGAAGACAAACAGCACATTGAATTCTATCGACGCTATGCCGATGCTCTTCTCCTCGGTTGCAGGTACGAAGGTCTGTGTAGAGTGCAGCAACTCATCCTCGCTCCAATGCAAAAACACGCGTTGTGTAGCTGGCCAAGGGAATATGGCAGCCACACGGTGCAGTTCGATGGTCACCCCTTGCCACGCACAATGCAGGTGTTTCAGGCTCTCCTCATCGTCATCGCCGCTCATGCCCCATTCACGTACCAATGCACAAGCCTTAGGGTAGTCCTTACGGCCAATGAAAAGGTCGATATCCCCACACTGGCGGTGCAGCGGCTGTGGGTAGAGCATCGCATTGGCCTGCCCTTTGAGCAGCAGCGGACGGATACCCTCTGCCTCCAGCTTCTCCACAAACTCCACCAGCACGCAGTTGATGAGGCGGTTGGTCTGCTCTATCTTATTAACGCCCCAGAACCACTTCATGCGCAGTGCCTGTTCGGGCTGCATGTCGGTGGGAAGCAGGCACATGCCATCATAGAGCACACCCTGCAAAGTCTGCTCCTTGGCCATCTGCATCAAGGTCTCCCACCGCTCTTTGGAGGGTGGTGCGTCAAACCCTTGCGGAGCCTGCTGCCAAAGGCCAGCCCTCAGCAATGTCCAGAATGCCTGCTCGGTAGTCATTCTTCTGTCAGTCCTATGGCTGTCCACTTAGCAATGAGCGCAGCAGCATCGGCCTTGGCTGTCTCCTCTGCCACCTCGTACTTGTCCGTCAGCAACTTGGCCACATCCTGCACGGTGAAGTCCTTGCCCTGCAGGGCTTCCCACAGGTACTTGGCACTGCCGTTCAGACTAATCAGCTTATTGAAGTCTATCACTTCTATTCCTTCTGGCACCACCACATGGTCGGTACCTATCTCGCGTAATGCAAATCCTTTTCTCAGTTTCATAACCGTTTTATGTTTATGGCTATGCAAAGATAGATAAAATTCTTTATTTCCCACAAAAAAACATTATCTTTGCAGTCATGAAACAGAACTTATATTACAAAGTAGCCGGTCTTACCTTCGGCATTGAGCTGCATGAAGGCATAGCGCTGGATGGTATGCTGGGAGCCTATGAGCCTTTCCGCACAGCGCAGACCGATGAACCACTCTTCTTGCTGAAGGTGGTGAGTAGCGAGGAATCAGATGCCCGTGGGGGCAAAGATTGGAAGCTGTTACTCGACCACGACTTCGAGGGCATGATCACTGAGATCTATACCGACGAGGCTGATGCGTACCACTATACACTGCACTTCAGCAGTCAGCCAGAGATGTGGACCTGCGTGGACTTCACGCGTGACCTCCGCCAGATGGAGTGCCGCATACATGGCAATCAGCGCTTCCAGCTCTTCGGACTCAACAATGCGCTGATGCTGCTCTTCGCCCTTTGCAGCGCTCCGCATGACACGCTCCTCTTCCACGCCTCCGTCACCATGAACGGTGGCAAGGGTTACCTCTTCTTGGGCAAGAGCGGCACGGGCAAGAGCACCCATAGCCAGCTATGGATCAAGTACATAGAAGGCTGCGAGCTACTGAACGATGACAATCCTGCCGTGCGACTGATCGACGGTCGTCCGTGGGTGTTCGGCACGCCGTGGAGCGGTAAGACACCTTGCTACAAGAACCAGCAAGTGCCAGTGGGTGGCTTCGTGCGTCTCTGGCAGGCTCCTGTCAACGAGATACAGCGTCTGTCTATGCTGCAAGCCTACGCTGCCCTGCTGCCCACCATCAGCAACATGCGTTGGGAGAAGCAGTGTGCCGATAACATCAATGCCACCATCAACAAGGTGATACAAGTGGCTCCTGTCTTCAGCCTGAAAAACCGCCCCGAGGAAGCCGCTGCCCGCCTAAGTTTCAACGCCTTAAAGGAAGCCGATGGAAGCCGACAGTAAACGCATAGTGCCCAATGACGTGATGCTTGGCGAGGTGCGCCGAATGATAGCCGAGGGACACAGCGTCACTATCAAGGTGAAGGGCGTGAGCATGTTGCCCTTCATCGTGGGCGGCCGTGATAGCGTGCGACTGGTAAAGCCTTCGCACTTGAGGGAACGTGACATCGCCCTGGCAGAAGTGGATGAAGGCCACTACGTGCTGCATCGCATCAAGCGCATAGAGCCTACCCGCATCACTCTGATGGGCGACGGCAACCTGCGTGGCATGGAGTATTGCCGTCCGAAAGACATAGCGGGTAAAGTTGAAGTGATTTTCCGCAATGGCAAGAGCATCGACCCTTGGGCACCTTCAGAGCAGCGCCACGTAGGCCTTTGGTTGGCCCTCACCCCTATCAGACGCATTCTGCTGGTCATCTACAGAAGAACTGTTCTTCGCAGTCAGCTTAAATGATTCATGTCTATTTTTTTTAATTTTGTACACAATTCTTCTTCCGCTCTTCCGCTAAACTCAGATAACGCATAATCTGTTTATGCTATCATAGCGGAAGAAGAAGCGGAAGTAGCGGAAGAAGAATGCCGTTTTTTACGAAAATATTGCCTTATACGCATTCTTTAGAGCATACTAATTCAAGTTTTGAAGTTGATGCCGTAGGCATCACCTGCAAATCTTTTAATATTTTATAGCTGTTGTAATACTGCTTGATAATCATTCGTTGGGCAGTTCCACATCAGTTTTAAGGCGTGGAACTCTCAGTTTTCCGTAATGAAACTAACAGTCCTTAGGGATGAAACTGGCAGTCCATAGGCATGGAACTGGCAGTCCATAGGCATGGAACTGGCAGTTCCTTTCGGAGAAACTTTTTCCGCAGTCAACTCCCTCCACGTTTCGTGGTAACCCCCATCGGACGCTCCCGTTTGGTGAGGGAGGGTAACCCCTTAAAAGGGGAGAGTTTTTGGTCATTTTCTCTCAAAAAAAGCTAGAATTCGCCATTTTACTTCCGCTTCTTCCGCCTCTTCTTCCGCTATGATAGCATATAATTCTGTTGCATTATCTCAGCTTAGCGGAAGAGCGGAAGAAGAAATAAAAAAACTTTTGCAAACATCGATAACTATGCGTTACGACATCCCAACAGCTCTACCCTACTCTTCCATCCGCTACATCTTCTAAACAGAGCACTAAACGCCTTAAACCACTTCGGAGAAACTTTTTTCACCACGAAAGCGTATAATCAGAAAAATAATACTTATCTTCGCAGCGTAAGAGCAAAATAAATCAATCACATTACTATTATAATTATGGAGAAGAAAACAAGCAAACCATTAAAATCAAGAAACATGGATGAGTTGAACAAATACGTACGTTTTGACTGGGCTGCCAAGCGCATGCTCCGTGACAAGGCCAACTTCGGGGTTCTCGAGGGATTGGTTACCGTACTCATTGGCGAACCCATCAAGATAATGGAGATTCTGGAGAGCGAAAGCAATCAGGAATCGGAGTTCGATAAGTTCAACCGCGTGGACATCAAGGCACGAAACAGCAAGGATGAGATCATCTTAGTGGAGATCCAGCAGACACGTGAGCTCTACTTCCTGCAGCGTCTGCTCTACGGAGTGGCTAAGACCATCACTGAGCACATCTCCCGTGGCAATGTCTATGACCAAGTGAAGAAGGTCTATTCTATCAGCATCCTCTACTTCGATCTGGGCAGAGGAGCAGACTACCTCTATCATGGCCAGACCACCTTCGAAGGCGTGCATACGCATGACACCCTGCAGATCAATACCCGTGAACGTGATGCCATCCGCATGAAAGCCCCTGAGGAGATTTTCCCAGAATACTATATCATCCGCGTGAACGAGTTCAACCAAGTGGCACGCACGCCGTTGGAGGAGTGGATAGACTATCTGAAGAGTGGGCGCATCAAGGATGACACCACCACCCCAGGTCTGACAGAAGCCAAGGAAAGACTTCTCTATCTCCAGATGAGCGACAAGGAACGTGCTGCCTACGACCGTCACATTGACAATATCATGGTACAAAACGATGTGCTTGGCACCAGCAAACTCGAAGGTCTGATTCAAGGCCGTGAAGAAGGCCTCGTGCAGGGCCGTGAAGAAGGCCTCGTGCAGGGCCGTGAAGAAGGACGTTCTGAAGGAAAAACTGAGGTAGCGCGTAACCTGAAACAAATGGGCCTCCCCCTTTCTGCTATTGCAAGTGCCACAGGCCTCACAGAAGCAGAGATTAACTCCCTATAATAAAAGGTCCTGTAACAAGATTGAAGTGACCCCCGAAAGTTTTTTGTCTAACTTTCGGGGGTCACTTCATAGCCCGACGAAACTCTTTACGTTTTTTATCATAGACATAGTACCAATTCTTGCTTTCTTCTATATTGATACTCTACTGGCGCTGTACCTAAAGGGGGAACGACAAAAAGATGAATAAAAAATGAATGAATCCATCAAAACAACTTAATCTCCTCCGGATCCACATCCTTGAACCAAGTTTTCAGCTTGGTGGCAGCTTGCTGTTCTATGTCGGGAGTGACGTTCACCCAGATGGTGCGGAGGGCATAGATCAGGGCGGCAAGGTCGTCGGTGAAGCCTACCACGGGGATGCCGTCTGGTATCAGGTCGATGGGGAGGATGAAATAGCCTAACGCCCCATAGATGATGGCTTTGTCTTCCTTCGAGACATTCGGACTTTTCAGCACATAGTAGCAGAGCAGCACGGCATAAACAGTCTTCACACCAGCCTTCTGAGCAAAGTAGGTCATCTTGTCCCACAACTTCGTTTCAGTGAAATTAGGCACATATTTCTTCAGTTTTTCGACACTCCATTTCATAGCAATGCGTTTTAAGGATGAATCAATATCAAGCGCAAAGATAAAAAAAGTACGTAATAATAAGGCAAAAATAGGGAGAAATAATGTATCTTTGTCCCTGTGGAAAAGAATATTGAAAAGACAACGCCGCTCTTCAGCATCCTGTTTGTGTGCCTGGGCAATATCTGTCGCTCTCCTGCTGCGGAGGGTATCATGAAGCATCAGTTGGAGCTTAACGGACTGGCAGACAGGGTGTTCGTGGATTCTGCGGGCATCGGCAACTGGCATGTGGGCGATCTTCCAGATGCGCGTATGCGGGTGCACGGCAGCAGGCGAGGCTATGATTTCTGCAGTAGGGCACGCCAGATAAAACGGGCGGATTTCGACCGCTTCGACCTCATCATCGTGATGGACGATGACAATTACGATGATGTCTGCAGCCTGGCGAGAAACGAGGACGACAGGGCGAAAGTACACCTGATGACGGAGTACCTCAGTCGCTTCAAAGGCCGCCGCAGTGTGCCTGATCCTTACTACGGCGGTGATGCGGGCTTTGAGTTGGTAATCGACTTGCTGGAAGACGGTTGCGCGAGACTGGCAGAACTAATTAAAATTGAAAATTGAAAATTAAAAATTGAAAATTGAACATTGAGCATTGATGGCTGCGCTATCTGTAATGCATCAACCCATCCGGATGGATAATGTTCAATGTTCAATAAAAATAATAAAGAATGGGCATAGGAAAGTGGATAGCAGGCGCACTGGGATTCATCCAGTTTGGGCCGTTGGGAGCACTGGCAGGATTTGCACTGGGCTCTCTTTTCGATAATATGTTTGATCAAGGCAGCATGTCTGCAGGTGGTGGGCAGTCGTATGGTGGTGGCACCTATGGCGGAGGAACCTACAGCCAAGAGACGTATCGCCAAGATGCCAGGGGGCAGCGCAACAGCTTCCTCTTCTCCATGCTGGTGATGGCTTCTTACATCATCCGTGCTGACAATAAGATCATGCACAGCGAGATGGAGTATGTGCGCCAATTCCTGCGGGTGAACTTCGGAGAGAATGCCGTGACAGAAGGAGAGCAGATATTGCTCAACCTCTTCAATCAGCGCAAGCAGATGGATGCCCAGAATCCCAATGCGTTCAAGAATACCATCGCTCAATGCGGCCAGCAGATAGCCATGTATATGAACTACAGCGAGCGTCTGCAGCTGCTGGGTTTCCTCGTGCAGATAGCCAAGGCGGACGGTAGTGTGGTGACTGAGGAAATCAACGCACTGAAGGAAGTGGCTGTGGCTATGGGACTGAGTGTCAGCGATGTAGATTCTGCCCTCAACTTGGGTGGCACTACGCTCGAAGAGGCTTACAAGGTGCTGGGAGTTTCGCCCGATGCTACCGATGAGGAGGTGCGCAAGGCTTACCGCAAGTTGGCCATGGAGCATCACCCCGATAAGGTGGAGACGCTGGGTGAGGACATCAAGAAGGCTGCGGAACAGAAGTTCAAACAAATCAACGAGGCGAAGGAGATAGTCTGGAAGGCTCGAGGGATGAAATAACGTTAGACATTAAACGTTAAACATTAAACGTTAAACATTAAACGTTAAACATTGAGAATTGAGAATTAGACCTTAAACATGACTATATGAGAAACATTCTACTTTTTATAGGAGCATTGGTTTTATGCACCTCTTCTCTACAGGCACAGACGGCTTTTGACCCGATGCTGGATCCAAACGCAAAGAGGATGGCACCTGCAGAGCAAGAGGCTTGGAACAGCACGTATCTATGGTATCCTGGACTGCTTAGCGCTCACATGCAACGGGCACAGAAAGCGGCCAGCTATGATCGCTGCGTGAATGTGAATTATCCGGGACGCTTCATGACGGACAGCAACGAGAGCTATTTCCGCAAGACGGTGCGCCTATCTAAAGATACTGAAATCTGCTGGGCAGCTCCCGCCAATCTTACCCTTTCGGTAGATGGTCAGACGGTAAGCACTTCCCAGAATAAATATACCTTGAAGCGGGGCACGCATACCCTACTCTTCCACATCACTACCGACGGTCCGCTGCCTGCCATTCTGTTAAAAGGTGAAGGCGTAGAAGACACTGCTGGTTGGCAAGTGAGCCTCGACGGACAGACGTGGAACATGCCAGAGACCGACCCTCGCTTCTGTCATCCTGCCGTGCTGCCAGACAGTCCGCAGGAGATCACCGTGCAGTATTTCCCAACTGCGTACAACTTTTTCCGCAACTGCGAAAAAAAATCAGACGGTACGCTGGCGTTGGGTCGTGAGGGCAAACTCATCGTAGATTTCCACCATCTGGAGATAGGCTACGTGGCCTTCAAGGCTAAAGGGCAAGGCAAGCTCTACGTCACTGTGGGCGAATCACCAGAGGAGGTCATCGATGAGCAGACCGTGCGCGAACTGCCTCGTGGTGCTCAGAGTGACGACGGACTGGGAGAAGCGAAGTCTTTCCTCTACGAGCAGAAAAAGATAGACCCTATCGAACTGACAATCGACGAGAAGGAATACCGCATGCCGCTCATGGCTGTGCGCTTCATGGAGCTGGAAAGCGAATGGGGTGCTACCATCTCAGACATCCGCTTTGATGCCCAGGTGTGGCCCGTGGATTTCCTCATGCAGTTCAGCAGCGATAATGAGCAGATCAATCAACTTTGGAAGGCCAGTGTAGCCACGCTGCACACCTCCATGCACAATTTCTACCTCGACGGCGTGAAGCGCGACTTCCTGCCTTGGGCTATGGATGCCATCGTGAGTTCATTGGGTGGCGACTATCTTTTCGGCGATCACCAAGTGGCTCGCAACGGCCTTTCCATCGCCTTGATGCCACCCCACCCTTCAACGTCAGATTGGGGCATCGTGGACTATCCGCTGCATGCGCTCATCGGCTTGAAGCACGACTATCTGCGCTATGGTGACATCAACACCTCACTGATGTTCCGCGATCGCATCGAACAGCAGCTGGCTCTCTACGAGAGCGTACAGGATGAGCGTGGTTTCATCTCCTCCGAGCGCCCTCAGAGTGGCTTTATCCCTGGCTGGAGCCGCGACATGGGTCCTGATTCCTACGGCACACCATCCTACCCTCAGATGATGCTCTACCAGAACTTCCGCATCGCAGCCTACTTCTATCGCCTGTGGAAAGAGCCCAAGCGGGCTGCCTACTACGATCAGAAGGCCGATGTCTTGCAGAAGAATATCTACGACCATTTCTGGGACACCACGCAGAAGGCTTTCATCAATGGCTATCGCCAAGACGGCAGTCGTGATGAGCGCATCTCGCACCATGCACAGTACTGGAGCGTGCTCACAGGTCTCTATCCAGAGCGCCTGCTGGATTATCTCTATGAGACGGTCATCCCGTCCATACCTTATTATAAAGAGAACGTGAGCTACGAGAAAGGCTATGAGATGTTGGCCTACATCAAGGCTGGGCGTTTCGATGAGATGTTCAGTCTGCTGGACGATGTCTGGGGCGATTGGCTGCGTCAAGGTGGCACGCGCTTCCCAGAGAACTTCATGCCCCAGCAGCCCCTCAAGAAGCAGTTGGAATTCTACGGCCGTCCCTTCGGTCTTAGCCTCTGTCATGGAGCCAACGGTGTGCCAGGCGTAGTCGCCGTTCTGAATGGCATCTTCGGTTTCTCACAGAACGACCAGAAGCCCAACGAATACACCCTGCGTCCCACCCTCTGGCAGATGACCCATGCCGAGGGCCGCATCCCCGTGAAAGAAGGTTTCATCGAGGTCAACTTCCAGAAAAACGGTCCTTCCTCAGTGACCATCCCCGCCGGATGCACCGTAAAGGTAATATGGAATGGCAAAGTCACGACGCTGAAGAAAGAAGGAAGGAGTTCAATTGAGAATTGAAAATTGAAAATTGAGAATTGAACATTGAGAATTATGAATTATAAATTATAAATTATGAATTATGAATTATGAATTATGAATTAACCTGATGTAACCGATTAACCATGTAACCGTGTAACCGATTAACCATGAAAAGGCGAGCATTGAAAAGAACGATAGAAAAAGAAGGCATAAAGTTCCGACCTCACTGGAGCAGCGTGAAGAAATTTTGTGCTTTTTTCGTTAAAAAGCGCGGGCTGTTTGAGCAAGCGAAGCTTGCGAGTTTTCGCGCTTTAGAAAAAAGGGCAAAATTTTAGCTGCGGAAGTGCAGTCGGCGGGCTTTCTTTGATTCGTTTCTCTCGCCCGTGCGAAAGAAATGAATAACAAACTTTGAAACTAAATAAATAAAGATATTATGAAAAAGAAACTATTATCAGCAATCATGCTGCTGTCTGCAGTAACACTCAGCACAGCAGCCCAAGACATCCCTACACTCAAAAAAGTAGGTCACAGCACCTGCCTTGTAGTAGATGGCAAACCTCTCGTAATGCGCAGCGGTGAGCTGCACAACTCCACCGCTTCCTCCCTCGACTACATGCGTGAAAACCGCGTGATGGAACGCATGGCTGCTATGAACCTCAACTCCGTGATTGCCACCGTTTCTTGGGAGCAGTTCGAACCAGTGGAGGGGCAGTACGACTACACCCTCGTGGACGGAATGCTGCAAGACGCCCGCAAAAACAACCTCAAACTGATGCTTATCTGGTTCGGCACTTGGAAGAACCCGATGATGACCTACGCCCCAGCTTGGGTGAAGCATGATCCTAAGCGCTTCCCTCGTGCGGTAGATGAGCAAGGCAATGAGATGGAGATGCTCAGCCTCTTCAGCGACAATATCACTAAGGCTGATGCCAAGGCCTACGTGGCACTGCTGCAGCACCTCAAGGAGGTAGATCAGCAGCACACCGTAGTGATGATGCAGATAGAAAATGAACCTGGCATTCGTGGCACCAAGCGTGACTTCAGTGCGCTGGCAGAGAAAGCATGGCAGTCAGACGTACCCGCACAACTCATTGATTATCTGAAGAAAAACAAGGCTACATTAAAGCCCGACCTCAAGCAGGCTTGGGAGAAGAACGGCAGCAAGACCAAGGGCTCATGGGAGGCGGTTTTCGGTAAGAGTCTGACTCAAGACGATGGCACCAACCCTATCCTCAACCTCACCGAGCATCTATTCACAGCTTACAGCTTCGCCCAGCATCTGGAGTATCTTGCTGCCGAAGGTAAGAAGGTCTATGCCCTGCCCACCTTCGTCAATGCCTCCGTATTCGGCATCAAGTCGCGTGGCCGCAGCTTGGGCAATGGATGCTCCATCGACGAGTTCTTCGACATCTACCGTGCAGGTGCGCCAAACCTTGACATCCTCACGCCAAACAGCTACATGACGCAGCTCGACCAGATCTGCCAGGAGTACAGTTGGAAGGGCAATCCTATCCTCATCCCAGAAAGCACCGTCTTTGGCGCTCGTGCCCTCTACACCATCGGCGAATGGGATGCCATCGCCTTCTCTCCTTTCGGTATCGACAGTGCTGACACCAATTCCGACCCTACGGCCAAGAAGAATGCGGAGCTGCTGGTAGAGAGCTATGGCGCTATCAAGAACATGGAAGAGCTGATTCAGAGCAAGCTGGGCACCGATGAGATGCGTGGTTTCCTCATCTACAACGGCAAGGACACTGCCTCTGTGGTGATGGGCGACTATAAGATCAGCATCACCCCACGCCGTGGTTTTGATATCGGTGCGCTGATGGCTCCTGCCGCAGGTGCAGGCAATACGCTCAATGGTGCGCCTGCCCGTCAGCAGCAACAGCAACCAGCCTATCAGGGTGGTGCCATCATCATCCAGACAGCCAAGGATGAGTTCTACCTCGTGGGCTATGGCTTCAATGCCGACTTTACCGTGCGTGATGGTATCAAGACGCGCTACATGGGCTACGACAGCATCTACGAAGGTCGCTTTGAGAACGGCAAGTTCATCCCTGGCCGACTGCTCAACGGTGATGAGCGCAATGTCTTCATCGGCCAAGACCACGTTGGAGCATTGAAAGTGAAGGTTTATCACTATTGAGTTGACAATTGACAATTGAAAATTAAATACTACTATTATGAGAAACATTATCCTAGCACTGACAATGGTTTTGATATGCAGCTGCAACCAGACTCTGCCTTACCAAGACCGCAGCTTGTCTCCTGAAGAACGAGCTCAAGACCTGCTCGGAAGGCTGACACTGGAAGAGAAAGCATCCCTGATGCAGCACACCTCTCCTGCCATTGAGCGACTGGGCATCAAGGAGTACAACTGGTGGAACGAAGCGCTGCACGGCGTAGGCCGTAACGGCACAGCTACCGTCTATCCACAGACCATCGGCATGGCAGCGTCGTTTGATGATGCCCTGCTTCACGATGTATTCAAAGCCGTGAGCGACGAGGCGCGTGCCAAGAACCGTCAGGCACGTGAGGAGGATAGCTATAAGATCTACCAGGGACTCACGTTCTGGACACCAAACATCAACATCTTCCGTGATCCTCGCTGGGGACGCGGACAGGAGACCTATGGTGAAGACCCCTACCTCACTTCAATGATGGGAGTGGCTGTGGTTCACGGTCTGCAAGGACCTCCAACCAATACATACCGCAAAGCGTTTGCCTGCGCCAAGCACTTTGCCGTGCATAGCGGGCCAGAGTGGAACCGCCATCAGTTCAATGCCGAGGACATTGATCCTCGCGACTTGTTTGAGACTTACCTGCCAGCCTTTAAGGACTTGGTCATCGAAGGCGATGTGCAGCAGGTGATGTGCGCGTACAACCGCTTCGAGGGTGATCCTTGCTGTGGCAGTGACCGACTGCTGACGCAGATCCTGCGCAACGACTGGGGTTACAAGGGCATCATCGTGAGCGACTGCTGGGCTGTAGACGACTTCTTCGTGAAAGGTCGTCATGAGACACATCCCGACCGTGCCTCTGCTGCTGCCTCTGCTGTTCTGAGTGGTACCGACTTGGAGTGTGGCCAGGCTTTCGCTGCCCTGCCTGATGCCGTGCGTAGCGGACTCATCAAGGAGAGTGACATCGACGAGCACGTGCTGCGCCTGCTCACGGCACGCTTCCGTCTGGGCGAGATGGATCAGGACGTTCCTAATGAATGGGACGAGATTCCTTACAGCGTCATCAGCAGCGAAGAACACCGTGCACTCGCCTTGCAGATGGCTCATGAGAGTATGGTGCTCCTGCAGAATAAGAACGACTTGCTGCCACTGAAGAGCGACATGAAGATTGCCGTGATAGGTGCCAATGCCAACGACAGCACCATGCAGTGGGGCAACTACAATGGTTTCCCAAAGCACACTGAGACACTGGTGTCTGCTCTGAAGAAGCGCATCCCAGCTCAGAACCTCATCGTGGTGGATGGTGGCAGTCTGGTGCTCGACTACTATTACACCAGCCTCTTCGACCAATGCTCAACTGCCAATGGCAACGGACTGGATGCGACATACTACGGCAACAAGGAGTATCAGGGCGATCCTATCACCACAGCTCGCTACACCAGGGAGCTGGCATTGCATACGCAGGATGCCACACCTTTCGAAGAGGGTGTGCCTCTCACCGATTTCTCTGCTAGCTTTAAGACCACGCTGCACAACAAGCAGAGCGGCAAGGTTGGCTTCCAGATCAAGATGACCGGCCACTACGACCTCATCATCAATGGTGAAACCGTATCTTCACAAGATGCATACCTCAGAGGAGACGACCCTGTCTATGAGATGAATGCCATCGCAGGAAAAGACTATGATATCGAACTGCGCTACAACTACATCTCGAACTCAGCCAACCTGTCGTTCGACATCGTTCGTAAGAACAACTATGATACCAACAACCTGCTTTCACAAGTCAGAAGTGCTGATGTAGTGATTTATGCAGGAGGCATCTCCCCCCGTCTGGAAGGCGAGGAAATGCCTGTGACAGTAGAAGGATTCAAGGGTGGCGACCGCACCGATATCCAACTTCCTAAGGTACAGCGTGAGTTCCTGAAGAAGCTGAAGGCTGCTGGCAAGCGCGTGGTGTTGGTGAACTACTCTGGTAGTGCTGTCGGACTGGTTCCTGAGAAGCAGACCTGCGATGCCATCCTGCAGGCTTGGTATCCTGGTCAGGAAGGTGGCACGGCCATCGTAGATGTGCTGCTGGGCGACTACAATCCTTCTGGCCGTCTGCCTGTGACGTTCTACACCGACACGCTGCAGATTCCAGATTTCCAGGAGTACTCTATGAAGGGACGCACCTACCGCTACATGGAGGCTAAGCCAGCTTTCGCCTTTGGCTACGGACTGAGCTACACCACCTTCGAGTATGGCAAGGCCGAGGTGAAGGACGGTGCATTAGTAGTAGATGTGAAGAACACTGGCCGTCGTGATGGCGAGGAGGTAGTGCAGCTCTACATCCAGCGTCCAGACGACAAGGAAGGTCCTATCAAGACCCTGCGTGGTTTCCAGCGCGTGAGCATTCCTGCAGGAGCCAGCGCCACCGTGAGCATTCCGCTCACCGATGAGACCTTCGAGTGGTGGGACAGCCAGTCGAACACCGTCCGTCCGCTGAAGGGCACCTACAACTTGTTTGTCGGCAACTCATCCGATGACCCGAAGATGCAAGTGGTGAATTACACTTTTTAAATTGAAAATTAAAAATTCTTCTCTGCAGAGCGTGAAAAAATAAAGTAATCCCCCTCCGGTGAAGTGCCCTCGAAAATTTGGACATTAATTTACACATTAAGTATTCAACTCTCAATAGTAGTGAGCTCGGTATTGTACCGGGCTCATTCATTTTAATCTCAATTTTATTCTTTTATTGTTATACCAATCAATATAATCTCTTAGTTCTCTCTGAAAATCTTCTATACATTCAAACTAATTGGCATACAAGAGTTTGTTCTTCATCAAGCCGAAATTCTCTATCACAGCATTATCCAGGCAGTTGCCCTTACGTGACATACTCTGTATGATATCATGATTTCTAAGCATCTTCTGATACGTGGCATGCTGATAATGCCAGCCCTGATCCGAGTGTAACGTGAGACCGCCTGTTTGTGGATACTTCTTAAAAGCCTTCTTAAGCATAGAGGTGACCATTTTTAGATTTGGACTGGCAGAAATAGTATAAGATATAATTCCGCCATCAAACATGTCTAATATGGGCGACAAGTATAGCTTTCTGTCGTTTATGCATACTTGTGTAACATCTGTAGCCCATTTCTGATTGGGCCTGTCTGCACAGAAATCACGTTCCAGTACATTGGGGGCAATCTTGCCTATCTCACCCTTATAGGAGTGATAGTGCCGTTTCTTGGTCTTTGCCTTAAGTCCCATCTGGCTCATCAGCTTCTGTACTGTTTTGTGATTAACCCAAGTTTGACCCCACCTGTCAAATTTTCAGAAAAAATCGCGTTGTTTTA
>ERZ842401.1795-NODE-1795-length-29753-cov-7.527679_pt1 | contig 29753 bp, 32 predicted proteins | sample MGYA00521270_ERZ842401 | MGnify/ENA primary metagenome ERZ842401 (study PRJEB31892, sample SAMEA3878208) | bioreactor metagenome | biome: Moose rumen | place: Sweden | collected 2011-10 | study: EMG produced TPA metagenomics assembly of the PRJEB12797 data set... | reverse complement strand
GGAGGTTATCGGAAGGTTGAAAGGCCGGATTAATTCGTCTTAAGAGTTCTAGGGCTGGTTCGTCTGAAGGATCTTGAGGGACCAGCTTGCCATGAATGGCCAGTTCTAGGATCTTGGCTTTCGCATTCTCACTATTGTCCAAAATGCTCTTGACCCCGTTAGTTACATCATCTACAAGCCCCATCCATTTCTCAATGGATTCAACAATTTTACGTTGCTCCTCCAATGGCGGAAGCGGAATTCGCATCAATTGTGATTGAGTAAGTGAAATGTTGACTTGACCAGCCGACCCTTTTGTGGCAATAGAATTAATCTCGGTCATCTCCTCAAGGTAATAGAACAAATACTTGTTAATCAGACTTTTATGAAGAAATGGCCGAATAAGCACTGCTGCTTGATTCGTATTTGATTCTGGTAGGCTATCTGGAATAATTGCTAATTTACCGAGAGGAGGTCCTACTATGTTCATCAGCAGGTCTCCAGGGTAAAGGATGGACCGCTGAAGCTTACCATAGTGAACAGACGGAATGATATACTGTGGAGAATATTCGAAGTCTATCTGCTGGTTTCTAACATTGTACATTTTGATGTAAGGAATGCCTTTCGGAACGAAACAAGACTTGTCAGGTGTGCTACCTGCAGCCACGTATGCAATGTCTCCCAATCGACACCACGCCCATCCCTGCGGAACCTCAAACGGCACTTGCTTCGGATAATGGGACGTATCGACGGTAACTTTGCACTTCATAAACATTCATTAAATGCTTATGATACAAAAGTTTCAATCTTTCTTGGAGAAGTCAGACTTGGCCAAGAACACCGTCACGTCCTACATCTGGACTGTTAACCACTTCACTACCAATTATGGAGATTTCACAAAGGAGAATCTCCTTGCTTACAAGGGATTCCTAATGGAGCACTTCAAGCCCCAAACAGTGAATCTGAGGTTACAGGGCATCAACAAGTACCTTGAGTTTATCAGGAAAGACAAACACAAGATGAAGTTCGTGAAGATACAGCAGAAAAATTTTCTGGAGAATGTCATCAGCGATGCTGACTACAAGTTTCTGAAGAGAAAGCTCAAATCCGATGGGCACGAAGAATGGTACTTCGTTGTGTGGTTCATGGGTGCTACGGGAGCCAGAATAAGCGAATTGCTGAAGATAAAAGCTGAACATGTAGAAGTCGGATATCTGGATCTATACTCAAAAGGAGGAAAAATCCGCCGTCTGTACATTCCCAGGAGACTACGCGAAGAAACTGCAAAGTGGCTCGCGAAAGAGAGTGTCACCTCGGGGTACATTTTTAAAAATCGATATGGAAATGTCATTTCCGCCCGCGGGATTGCACAACAACTGAAGCACTTTGCAAAGGAGTATGGACTGGACCCGAAGGTGGTGTACCCGCACTCGTTTCGCCATCGTTTTGCCAAGAACTTCCTGGAGAAATACAATGACATCGCATTCCTTGCGGATTTAATGGGTCACGAGAGTATAGAAACCACAAGGATTTATCTCCGCAGGACGGCTACGGAACAACAACAAATTGTTGACAAGATTGTGACTTGGTGATTACAGACTATTGAGCAGTAATTCTATGGAAGGCTTTAGCGCCGGAATATCAACATCTATGGTATCCCATAACTGCTCCGGGCTAATCTGATAATAGCCATGCACTAGAACGTGCCGCATACCTTCAATGGCAGCCCATTCAATTTCAGGGTGAGCTGCCTTAAACTCTTTAGAAAGCATATAGACAGCCTCTCCGATTATTTCCACATGCTTGACAAAGCCGTAATAGATAATCGGATCGGACGCTGATTCCGAGGTAGAGTACTTAAGGCGACTGCTCTCAATTGTTTCGATGGCATCCAGAATGTGCTGAATCCTTTCTTTATCCCTAACTGGCTCTCTCATAAATCAAAATCTTATCTTTTTCAACACTTTCCTGTGCAAATGGCAGCAGACGACCTTCCTCGACAAGATCCACCTTTTTACCCACCGCATCGGAAAGGGCAACCATGATCCGGGAGATAGTCATGAGAGAAATCCGGGAATTCGGATCATATTCAACAAGAATATCCACATCACTTTCCGGTGTCTCCTCTCCACGGGAATAGGAACCGAAAAGCCATGCCTTAACTATAGGCTGTTTCTCTAAAGCAGCCTGAAGGGTGGGAAGCATCTTGTTTACTGACCGTGTCATAACAAGTGCAAATATATGAAATATTTTGGATTAAGCCTCAAGACCGGTCTGGATTTCTTCCAAAACGGTGAATAGAGTTTTTATTCCGGCAACAATTCTATGCTGTTCTTCGACCGGTGGAACCGGCACGACCATTCTATCTAGCTCTCTTGATGAAAGTCCAAGGATGGCGATACCCTTTCCACCTATCAGCCCTTGTTGTTTATATAATAGGAAAATGTAATAGAAGAATCTTACTGACAGATTCGTCTTAGGCCTAAGCCTATGAATATGATTTTGAATCATTACATCATAGTCATATGGCCAGATAGCTGCTCGTCCGATATCTCCGCCCTCGCAAACTAACAAATCTCCCTTTGTCGCACGGCACTTCTCCTTTTCCACCTCAGTAAAAGGCATCGTACGTACCTCTGTCAAGTCAAATCGATCCCAATAAAGATTTGAAGTAGTGATGTAGCGCAGACCATCTCCATCACGTTCCCTTCCATTGAGCGCCTTGCCAGTATTGTGCTGGAATAGGTCTCCTATAGTACTGAAACACCAGCCTTTAGGCAAGTTCCCCTTATAATGGAGGTTATCGGAAGGAGTAAAGTCTGGGTTTATGTGTTTGAGTAGCTCTATAGCAGGTTCTTCAGAAGAATCTTGATGGACTAATTTCCCATGTATGGCCAGTTCAAGAATCTTGGCTTTTGTAGAATTAACGAAAGACTGAATCTTAATCTTCTCTTCATCGAGTATTTTTATATTATCTTCCAAAGTAGAGACTTGTTCAGCAATTCGTAGCTGCTCTTCAATAGGGGGTAGGGGGACTTGTAATTCAGCAATCGAGGCTATGTATAATTCTTTTTGATTGGTGCTACCCGCCAAATTATCCGCAAAGTAATTCTGCCCATATTCGGAGGACAAGAGTATAAACACATATTCAGAAGATATTTGATTGAAAGTCCTTACCACTGAAACGTGAGAATCCGGGACAACGAAAGGATAAGGTCCCAGAACTTGTTCATTGAAAAGCCTAGTTCGCCCAACCGTACCTGTCCCAGTTGAATTAACAAGCACATCTCCTGTTTTGAGTCGGTATTCTTTCGGCCACTTAGGCAATGTACTCGGATTCAAGAATAAAGCCTTCTCAAGTGATATTCCGCCTTCCTTGAGATTGCATTTCTGAGCAAATACCGGATATTCTTTACATGTCTCCGAATAAACCGGAGATTTTCCTCTTGACAGGAAGGCACATAACTCCTCTAGTTTGCACCAGCACCACCCCTCTGGCAACTCCCATGGCCCGTCCTTCGGATAATGGGACGTATCACATGGTCTTGAAGGCTCTTTCTGTAAGTCTGCCGATGCGTTTGAAATGGAGGACTAACCTTGCAAAGAATTTGCAGTCTCAAACCCTTTCGTTATCTTTGTCCTGGATGGAAAAAGGCAGGTCTTCCGGACGGCCTGCCTGTGAGCAGATGCCACATCCATAGCCGCGGATTTGGGCAATCTGCCTTATAGTCTGCGCGTTTCCAGGAAATAAAAAAGGAGGAAAACAGGTTACTCCTTCCTTATTCACCGAGAGGGCTAGCACACCCACGAGCTTATAAGTCCGTTTCGCCTGCATCCTCCTAAGGATGCAGGCATTTAACGTCCGGACCGCTCGTTTCAAAATGTGCTAGATTTCTCGGTTATGGTCCAATACGGTAAACGCCGTTTATGTCTAAACTATGTGTTTTCGTCTGTTTGCAAGGGCAAATTTAAACATTTTCTTTGATTCCGCCAATCGGGTTTCGTAAATCGTTGAAATAACGCCCCTTGCGAGAGTTTATGTCGATTTTTGGTCAAATGACAAAAGTTGGCACATATGCGCCGTAACTTTGCACCTGGTTCAAATTGATGAAGAGTTAGCAATAGAACATCACAATGCAACCACAGAGTCAAGTAAGAGCTGGTCTGCAGTGATGTACGCCAGCTCTTCGTATATGGACCGGCCAACATGTGTAACACTAAAAACCTGATGCCTATGGGACATCTACTCTCTGGTTGAAATTATTGTCCGCGACGGACTGAAGCAGTCCGTCGCGGAAACGCGGACCCACTGAGACGCGTCCTCCTGTGAGGGCCGCGCTTGTCAAAACCGTCGGCGGTTGTTCTATCATGCTAACTCGAACAACAAAAATTGAATTGATTATGAACAATCAAACCATTTTGAACCACATCCATAGCCGCGGTGTGACAATCATCAGGACTCTCAATCATGCCCTGCTTCTGTTGGAAGCCATTCCTTTCCAAACAAAGGAACAAGCCAAAGGACAGAAAGAATACGAGGAAACGCTCGAAGACCTTATCATCGATATCGCCTCGCTCTGCTCAGAAGAAGATACCTGGGACGCAACCCGTTCCCTGCTCGACAAAGCGGGTATCGAAATCTCCGAGGAATATGACCTCCAGCGGAGATACATGGAAAGGTTGATGGACGTTGACAGTCCTGACGCTAAAAGCTAACAGCTGATTTGAACTACGCCCGGGCCCGGGTTTTATTGACAACATAAAGAAAGCGGAGACCTTCGCAGGCGTCCGCTCCGGTAGTTTAACTGTTTAATACTTATGAAAAAATCTTTAGAGGTTTAGGTTGTCTATATCGTAATGTTGAATGTCACAGGGCCTTCCCATTCCATCACAGTAATGGTGAAGGTGTGGGCAGGAAGGTCGCAGAGAATTGACACATCGCCTAGGTTCTCGGCCTTCCAATCGAAACCGGTCTTGCCAATGAGATAGCCAAGGTCGATGGTCTCGACTGGATTCCCGTGATATGAGAGCTCCAGTCTAAGTGTTTCATCCTTCTGGCGGGGGACGCGGAATTCGTAACCACGACCATCCATTATGGGCTCCGGAGCGCAGCGGAAAGCGCCCTCCAGCGGCTCCAGTGTGCGTTTGTCCGAGCCGGACACGTTGCCTGTCACCAGCAGGTCATAGGCGGTACGTCCGTCATCTTCGTCTTTGAAGTCTATGTCCACGCGGGCGAACTGCTTGTGAAGCTGTGGCGCGACCTCAGTTTCTTCGCAAACGGTGTTCACCTTGGTTACACTGGCGAATAGCTCGGCCATCTGCTGGCCTTCCTGAACGGAGAAGTCGCCGGTACTGGCCACCACTTCGACGATACCTCTAGGTACTCTGCAGTCAATCAGTTCGCCATCGTGCCCCTCAAAGAGGGTGTGGGTGCCGAACCAGGCGCTGACAAGCTCCTGCGGGTAGGATGCCCTCACCGTGAGCCAGCACGGACAGTCGCTTCGGTCTTCCTTGACCGAGCAGGACGCCAGGGCCACCAGCCCCAGCAATCCGATTAAAAATCCCCGTCTCATAGCACCAGATTGTCTATTTCAACCACATTTCCGTGAGTGCGGCTCACGACTTCATCGGACTCGAAGTCGGCCGCCTTTGTCACCTGTCCGCCACGCACCCACGCATTGGCATACTCGGAGGGCTCTCCCTTCAGGGTGATGTTCCTAATCATGTAGCACATGTTGGGACTGAGGCCCTTTATCATCTTGGAGTAGAAGTAAAGCGTTCCGTTAATCTTCACTCCAAGGACCAGCCGCTGCTCCCGGTTTTGGGAAGTGGTTCCATACAAAGGCTCATCATACCAGACATTGTACTTGGTGGGGAGCGTATAGAACACCCTATTTACGGTGAGCGGCCCAAGATAGCCGTCAATGTCACTACATAGCTTTCCTGCGTTCTGCGGCAGGTAGGCGTTGGTGTCCCAGGTATGCTGCGAAACAACCTGCAAACTCTCCGGGCAGGTCAGGTTGATGGTATTCTTGGGCTGGTTGGTGTTGTTGTTATACATGTAATTGTAATTCTGCTTGAGTTTGCCTTTCCCGCCCCAAGTGCCTTGGTTGTAGGTCCCGTCCATGCTTGCGTAAGTTAGGCCGTGTTCACTCCAGCCGCTCATGGTCATGAAGGTGTTCGCCATGTAGTAATAGCTGGAGGGGCTTCCAAAGGCGTCTGTCCCTGGAGACGCCTGAGGGCCAAAGATATCCTGTGGCGTTGCAGTAAAGTTATTCGGCGCAGCCTGGCATATGCGTATCAGGTCCCAGCAGTTCACAAAGGCGATATGCTGGACGTACACGTTCCTGTAAAGGTCCGGACTGCCCCAGAATTCGGCCGAAACGGTGCCAATCTCAAACTTGGCGCAGTAGCGCATGAGCTCTGCGCTCACACTGGTTTTCACCCCGAACCGGGCCTTGGCGGTAGCCACCATCAGGGGACGGTTTACCCGGCAGTTGCCGGCACTCCAGGGGATGAAGCCCTCCGGATAACGTGCGATATCCACCTTGTCCAGGTAGCCGATATACTGGGCGCTATCCGGGTCCAGGTTGGCGATGATCAGGTAATTGCGCCATTCCGACGGCAGGCCGGAATCGGTGAAAACCGTCTGCGAAAGGTCCAGCGCAGAGCCGCCGTATTCTCCGATGACCGTGTGTCCATGGATCCAGCCGTTCTCGTCAAAGGCGAAGATGTCGATACGGTCCACCTCGTCGTCCGTCACCCCTGAGGCCGATGCCTTGGTGTCCGGGTCATCGAAACCCATCACCCTGAAGGTGATGTTCACCACCTCTTGCCCGGAGCTCTCCACACCGAAAGCGGTCGGGATGTCCTCCGGCTCGCATCCCGCCAGTGCCACCAGCAGCGGCAGGAACAGGTATCTGATTCTCTTTCTCATAGGCCTAATAGATTTCGGTTCCGCCATAATCCTTGTATCCGAGGTCAATGTTGTCCACTTCCAAATCGGTCCAGGGACTGATGGAGATGGGTTCCACGCTGCCGGAATACTTCTTGACGTAGAAGTTGGAGTATTTGCTGCCGAGGCCCCTGAGGGTGATATTCCGGACCAGATAGCGGGAATTCGGCTGCACGTACATTACCCGGTAGGGATAATAGTAGGTCTCCCCGTCAATTTCCACCTCGATGACCAGCTTGATGGTATCGTCCTGGCTGTCGAAGCTCGTGCACATATACGTGCTGTAGCTGTTCCGGCCGATGGGATAGATGTAGAACTCCCGGTTCACGTTCAGCACGTGGGATTGTGAGGCGTTGGTGGAAGAGCACACGCGGCCGGTCTCGCCGCTGAAGGCATGGTAGGTCGCATCCCGCATATATCCCGGGGCGTCAATGTTCAACGTGCCCTCGGCCACCTTGTAATTGTTGTTGTAGATATACGGGAAATCGGCCGCCAGCTCACCTGTGGCACCATATTGGGCCAGGTTGTAGTTTTCCTGAAGGCTTACCCAGCCGTGGTGGTTCTCGTTGGTCTGGTAGTAGCGGTAACCGTCGGGATACTCCAGATTGCCAAACTCCTGATCAGGGAAATAAGTAGAGCGGCTTCCCAGGACGCAACCGCCGTTGTCAGTCGTATTGGGGTTTCGGAAATTGAATAGCGGGCGCAGGGCGTTGGCCACATTGGTCCAAGCGATACTTTTTACGATGACATCGGAATTCATCAAGTCACTATCATCGAAGGCCGCCGTAATCTTTTCAATCTCAAACCTTGCCAGATAACGGTACAGCTCAATTTCAACGGTCTTGTCACCCGGCTGGCTGGAATACCAGGAATTTTTTCCCAGCTGCACAGAACCGCTGCCGCCCATGATGGGGCGGTGCCGCCTGAAATTGCCTTTTTCCAGCGGAATGAGTCCGCCGTAGTAGGTCACGACCTGATTCTTGCTCAGTTGAGCAAAGTAATCGGCAGTGGCCGAATCCAGATTGGCCATGACAAAGAAGTAAAAGTAGGTGCCTTGGACGTCGTAGTATTTCACGTCCACGTCCGAAAGGTCCACGCCGGAAGCGTCCGCATAGACCTTGTGGTCAAACAGAAGCGTATCCTTGCTGGTATAAACAAAGATGTCCAGGCGGTCGATGATATCATCTTCCGAGGGGTCGCCTATGGCATCGGCCTTTGTCCGGAAAGCCTCCATGGGGGCAATGCTGAGCCGGAGGCTCACGCAGTCCTTTCCGTCATGTTCGGGAAGTCCAGGAAGTTCTTTGTTGCAGGCGGTCAGCATAGTGGCCGCCAACGCTGCGATATATAGTACTTTTTTCATTTTCAGTCGATTTTAGTTCTGTTGTCCACCGATGGGCTGGCCTGTCACCGGGTCCACGCCCACGTCAATATTGTTTACCTCCAGCTGGTCCCAATCCCGCACGGAGATGTTGAAAGTAGCATAGTACTTCTGCTCAATGAAATTCGAGTAATCCGACCCTTCACCGACAATGGTAATTGTTCCAACCTGATACACGGTGTTCGGCTGGGGATAGGTGATGCAGATCGGGTAGAACTTGGACACGCCGTCTATCACCAGTTCAATGACCAGCTTCGGGTACTGCACCTGGTCGTTGTAAGTGCTCACGGAGCTGTAGCTGCTGAAACAGCCACGGCCCATGAAACCGTAAAGGCTCTTGCCTACGGTCATTGATTGCGAGGCGGTATTACCGGCAGTTGCCAAGCGGCCCTGCCCATTGGTCACATCGTAAGTTTGGCAGGTCGCATCCCTGTATTTGCCTGTGGCGTCGATATTCAGCACGCCCCTGTCCACCTTCCAGTTGTTGTTGATAGTGCGGGGATAGAGCTGGTTTAGGATACCTGGGCCACCGGGATTCCACGTTCCGGTCTGTGACCAGCCTGTAGGGGCGTTGGTGTAGAAGCGGAAGCCGTCATTCACACCGCCAAATCCTCCGCTAGAGGTCCCTGTGCCATCATTTCCGAAGAAGAGATACCATGTGTAGAAATGGCCGATTGAGCTGGACTTGGTGGGATTGAAGTGGTTGCCGATGTTGGTGATGGCGATGTTCTTCACGAACACGTCCTTACCACGGAGCCTGTCATCCTCCGGGGCATAGACGATGCTGCCGATGTCAATTCGCCACATCAGGCGCCTCAGTTCTATCTCAACGGTGCTGTCACCGGTGAAATAGGTATCCCGTGCGCCAACCATCGGCATCCGGTCGAAGTCGAAATTGTTCGCAGTCCAGACAATGGGACATGGCATGTTCCAGTCATCGGCAAAATCGGCCAAGGTATGCCCGGCCAGCAGTTCTGCCGTATCGGCATCTAGGTTCGCCATAGCAATGATGCCTACCCGTTCACCTTTCTTTTCTTTGATCCGGAACTCGGTGGTGCCGCTGGGATCCGGAGTAATGGTTACGTGCCGGTCTTCTTCCGTGGCGTACTGGTGGAAGATGTACAAGTCCAGCCGCTGTACGCCGTCTGTGAGTGTAAGGTCCGAGGTGTTGTACGCCTTGGTCTGTGCACATCCGGCCTTGATTTGTAGCGTTACGGTATGCTCTTCGTCTCCTATCTGGGTTTGCTGCGGCTCTATATCCTTGCTGCAGGAGACAGGCAGCATCAGGGCCAGGGGCAGCAACAGTGTCAGTAATTTTCGCATAATTAACTCGTTTAAAAAGGGGCCGGCCGCGACCGGCCCCACCAACATTATGAAAAGTATCAAATCACGACCTCGCGTCGTTTAGATGGTGATTCCGCTGGTAACGGGGACAACGGTCCAGTCCTTTACGGTGATTTCGAAAGTGCCGTCCTGGATGGTGATGGGCTGGTCGGGATTGGTGGAACCCTTGCGGGTGATGGTCAGGTTCTCAATCTCATAGGACTTGCCGCTATCAATATACTGGATGTTCACCGGGTAGTAATAGGTGGTGCCTCCAAGTTCCACTTCGGCTACGATTCTCGTGAAGCGGGGACTCCAGGTGGCCGCTTGGGTGTCCGGCTGCTTGTGGTTTTGGTAGCAGTAATGATAGCTGGGGACCTCGTAGGCGCTGCTTTTGAGGTTGTGTCCGGGGCTGAGGGTTGTGTTCAGCAGGTCATCCAGCCCGGTCGGGCTTTCGTATGCCATCTTGGAGTACCATACGGTGGGATCGTCTGTGGAACCCAGATTGAAATCGCCCGCCACGTTGATGAGATAGACGCGCTTGAGGACACAGTCCAGCGCGGCCTCGGCAGGGCTGGTGAACGCGGCGGTAACCTTTTTCAGGACCACGCGGGAGGCAAGGCGCTTGACCTCGATGGGAATCGGAGTAGTTCCCACGTTGGAGTTGTAGCTACCTACCATGATAAACCCGTTGGCATTGTCGGCAAGCTGGGTCTTGATGGCCTTGAGTTCGTCCAGCGTCTGGACATTGGTGATGTCATCGGCATTGACGACGGCCCAGAACTTCTTCTGACCGGCCTTGACGCGCATACTTCCGCTCATTCCGCTGGTTACCTTGACGTAGGTGTCAATGGTTTCGTCACTGTTGAAGGCGAAGAACTGGATGTTGTGAACGACGCTCAGGTTGTCATCGATATTCTGGTCTACCGATTTGGTTTTGACGTTGCCTGTGATGGTCAAGGTTACTTCCACCCTTCCATCGTCAGAAGTAACGGGCGTTTCCACATTGGAGGTAGAGATTTCTTTGTTGCACGCGACGGTGCAGAGGGTTGCGGCGACGGCCGCAAAGAAAGCGATTTTACGCATAACTTTTTGAGGTTTAATGGGTTTGAAAATAATTGTTTGTAAGGTTGTACCTTTTGTTCAGTTCAGAGATTTCAGGGTCTAGGTTGCCCCTGTGGATGTAGGCGGGCGTCATCCGACAGGCCTTGAGATAGTGCTCCACGGCCTCTTTGTCGCGGCCCTGGCGGCTGTAGATGACGGCTAACAGATAATGCACCTGGTCTGTTTTCGGCAGCGCCTCCAGGATATCAAGCGCCGACGCGTTATAGTCCATAGCGCAGAAGGCCACGGCGGAGTTGTAGTCCTTGTAGGGCCGGAGCAGCTGGATGGCCGTTTCATAGTCTCGGTCGCGGATGGCTTGCACGCCGGCCATGTACTCCTCATCCAGTACGGTTGTCTGGAGGGTGTCTTTGACCATTCCCTTCCGGTGCAGATGGAAGTCAAACTTCACCGTGCGGAGCCGTGGATAGAGGACTTCCCGCAAGTGCGGATAGAAATCCTGCCAGGAGAGGGACTGCTCACGAAGGTCCAGGTTTTCAATCTCTCGGATATCCTGATAGATTTGCTTCTCATTGTCGGTCAGGACTTCACTCTGCTCAACCAACACATCCAGCATCCTCCAGTTCTCAGCGTTGCTGCGGGAGATGAACTTGATGTCCGTCTGGGTTTGACGCGGGTCCTCGGCGCCATCGAAGTAGATATGTTCCAGCATTTCCTCCCGAAGGGAATCTCGGTAGGACTCAATGAACTGGCTGAAATATCGGCTAACGGATTCGCTGCGGCGCTGTGACAGTCTAGTATTGTGCGCGACTGACCCTTCCGGGGAGCAAGAGGCTGTTACCACAATGCTATCCAAGTCAAAATCCTTGTTCTCAATGAGGCTGCCCAGATTCTGCTTGATGCGGCCCATCTCGAAGTGGTTATTGCTGAGGTCTTCGATGATGACGTCCGACCCTTGCTCAAAGTCGATATAGCAGGCCGTGTTGGCTTCCACCCGGCGGCTGATAATCTGCTTCTTATAGCGAGGAGTGCCGTCCACGAAGGCAGACAGGCTGCTTATGTAGTAGGTCAACGTATCGGTCGAGGGAATCTCGTACAGGCGTTTGTCCTGCTCGTAGATGTCGCCGGAAAGGACCACGTCCACCTTCCGGAGCTTCGGTCTGGCGTGGATAGTCTGAATGTAGTTGTAGATGAAATCGCCGTTGGCCGCTGTGATTACGGTATCCAGCCTCAAGCCCTCGTGAACGATGGGAGCCTTGACGTACCGACGGTACATCTTCTCTCTTTGCTCCCACCGACGGGCATTGAGGCGCTTGGATATCGTATTGGTGTAGTGTTCGATGGCATCACGGCCGGTCACTCCGTACTGTGAAGCGAAGCTGCTGGCCACTTTCGTGTCCAAGATGGCGTTGAAGTGGGCGTCTTCCACCTCCGTGGAATCGGCCTTGAACGCATACAGATCGGGGATATTGCGTTGGATGAACAGTTCCAGCAGACGCATGTTGATGAAGCGGGTGCTGTCCGTTACGATACTGGCGAGATACTTCTCGTACTGCTGGTATCCGCGCAGCTGTGCTTTGCGGTATTTGGCGCCGGTGATGATGACCTGCTCCAAATTCAGCGTGTCGCCCAGGATGTGCATCTGGGGGTAGAACCGTAGCTGCCAAGCTTCGTCCTGCATGTCCTGGGGTACGCGAATCTGGAACTCGATGTCCACTTTTCCGTGGCGCTCGGCCACATTCCGGAAGCGGGCTTCCACTACGGCGGCATTGATGACGTCGGTTGCCACCATCTCACCGTTTTCATCCTTGACGGCCTTCATAATGATGAATTCGCGACCGTCATCATCATGGACCACCAGAGTGTCGGGTCTAGGTATTTCAAGCAGTTCCATCTCCTTGATCCCGGCTTCCTCGACCAGGCCGATGGAAGCCTGCATCTGCTCTGTCTGGACCCGCTGAATCTTACTGGGGCCAGCGCAACTTTGAGCACAAAGCAGCGCAATTAGAATGGCAATGAGAATGGGACACATCACCATCGCAAACGCAGCGAAGGCACTTATTGTAAACAGTCTCCGGTCGTGCTGGCTCATATTCTCCCAATCATCGGGGCGCTGGCAATTGTCTTTATACCAGGCCTTTATTTTCTTGAATAGCTTTTTCATCGTCCTATCCTCATATTTTGTTTCGGAGAATCGATATCCACCAGAAAGGGGTCAGCCCTGCGGGGATTCCTGGGGTCATTCGACATCTTTTCGAACTTCTCGAATTCCCATTTGATGTAATCCACGCCCTCGATGCCGGCGCTTCTCGGATCCCGGAAAAGCTTCTGGTGTCCATCGGCATCGAACATCCCGGTTTCCGGCATGTTCCTCGTGGCCCAGTCGCGTCCTTCGAAGGCAAAGTGCGGCACTCCGTTAGCCCGGCCGATGAACTCTACTTTGGATACTACGTCGAACTGTCCGAGCGGACTCTTGATCATATTGCCATCACCATCCACGAGCATGGCAGAACCATCCTCATATCGGACGGCATAGCGTTCGGGCTTATCGCAGAGCATCTGGACCTTGCTGACCTCTGGGTCGCGCATATATTCACTGATTGTACTCATAGCGGCATCTCTACAGGAGCGATTCCTTCCTGCTGGAGGGCACCCATTATCTTGAAGTTCCACCAGAGCGTTTCCTCGCGGTCATCATCGTCAATGAGGTCGTCGATAATGATGTAGGGGTTGCTGAGCGTGATGATATAGTTGAGTTTAACCTCGTGGATGCTGAACCAAGCCTTATCCAAACCCTCACCGACGGTCATGTTGTAAATCTCGTTCTGGAGGTCGTAGGTTTCGACCAGCGAGGGATGTTCGAACTCCTCACTAAAATCCAGCGTGCCATTGAACACGGGGATGTCCCGGCAGGCAATATTGTTTACATCGTTCCAGGGCCAGCCGAATATGGTTCCGGCCATATAGACCTGCCCGGTCAAGTTTTGGTACGGATGTTCGCTTATGGAGATACCGGCCTCAGCCATCAGCGGGTCGTACTCGGCCGTCATCGTCACATGGCCGAAGGAATAAATCCAGTAGCTGTATTCGAAGGGGTTGCCATAGCCGTCCGTGACGGTCAAGCTAAGCATGGCCCTTCCGGGAGCGACTGTCTTGAGCATCCAGCTCTGGGCACCGGTTTTCTCTACGGTAAGTACATTCTTGTCGGCGCTTACAAGTGCGTAGGTGGCCCGTTCGGAGTCACTGCTCACGGTGAGCAGGAGGTCTTGTTTGTCGGCAATTACGGTGGGGGCTTCCTCGGCCATATAGGTTTTCTTTTCGATATCGGTCGTCGGTGCCAGCTGCATCGTCACCACGGGACGTTTGGGCTTAACTCGGTTGTCCTGCAGGGTGAAAGCGACCTGCCCGGTCTTTTCTACCTTCCAGTCCGTGCCACTCTGACCGGGGACTTCGCCGTGGCCGACAGCTTTTGCCGTAATGGTCAGTTTCCCTTCACCGACGGCCGTCACCTTGAAGACGTTCGGCAGCTCGCCGGGAATCATTTCCACGATGTCGGGATCGGAGAAACTCAGCCCGTACTCGCTGACAATGGCAGTGTTAGGAGTAGGGACAATGGTGAAGAGACGCTCTTCGCCGTAGTCCCATTTTGGGTTGTCGTTGCTTACCTCGATGGTGATTCTTTCCAGGGCGCTGTTGTCCGTCACGACCAGCTCGCGAGGGTCGCACGAACCCAGGGCTAGCGCCGCCGCGGCTCCCACCGCAGCTATAAGTAACTGTCTCATATGATTTTACGTTTTAGAAGATGTAAACCAGCGAGAGGATTACTTCATTGGGCAGGATGAACCACTTTTCACCCTGATCTTCCACCTTTCCGCAACTTGGACAAGCATAGGTGGTGTACTTGGTCCAGCCACCCCAGAGGCCCAGCCCGAAGTCCAGGTTGATATGCTCCTTAAGCATGAGGGAATAGCCGCCGGAGAAGGCCGCGCCGAAAGCGTCGCCCTCCTCGGAAGTCTTGGTGAGGATGCCGCCACGGTTGTACTCCTGATACTGGGCCTTGCCTCCGACCCACCAGCCGGAATAGACATTCCACGGCCACCAGCGCATGCCGATGGCATAAGATTGTTTCCGGTCCTGAAACTGGTCCGGATTTGGCTCGGAGAACAGGCCGTTGAAAGTGTCCTTCTTTGCGAAGGTCCAGGGATTGAATCTGGCACCGGCGTGGATGCTCCAGTGCTGGCCCACAGCTGCGGACCCCTCAACACCGATGGTCCCCAGTTCAATGGCATCGGCGGCGTTCACCGCCACGGACCAAGTCTGGGCCATGGCAGTTGCGGCACAGAAGAACAACAATGAAATCAGAAAAGCTAATTTTTTCATGTTCAGAAGGTTTTTAGGATTATCAAAAAAGGAGAAAGGCCCCGCAGGGTTGCCATCAAACAGCCTCATTCTCACGCACAGGCAATCCTGCGGAAGCCTAATCTCCATCACAATAGTTGCACACAATGATGTGAGTTGCATTCTCGTCTTCGAGGCCCACCAGCTTCAAGTTATACTTATTGAAGCCACTATAAGCGAATGCCTCCTCTCCAAAGATGATATCACGCATTTTCTCCGTATTCCTGAGCACCATCATCCAGCGGCTGCTGCAATGGAAGTGGATATAGTTCTGGAGCCTGTCATAATCTTTCGGGCTGAATTCCCAACCGCCGTTCTGGATATAGTTCCCTGGCTCCGGCGGATCGATGAATATGAAGTCCTCCTTACGGGGTTTAGTTCTGGCCAGGAAGGTCGCAAAATCAGACCCGCCTATGTAGGTGACATTCAGTTGTTCTCTCAGGGCAGGATTTTTCAATTCCAGGATTCGATTGTCCAAATGTTTGTCGTTGCCTTTTTCACCGATATACGGGACACGGAATTCATGATGTTTGTCCATCAAGTAAGCAGACGAAGCATTGTAGGACATCAAAAAGTAGAAGAGTGCAGTCCGGAGGTCATCCAGTTCTTTGTGCCGGTTGTATATGTTCTGGAGATAGGCGTAGACCGAACACTTCAAGGCCGTGCGAAGTTTCTTCAGAATCTTGGCATCGTCGTAGGACCCTCCCGCGCTTTCTTCCCGATGCATGCTGATGAACTTTTTCACCACCCAGAACCTTTTCTCCATCTCGAAACTGTAATTGTCAGTCAGACGGATGGAAAAGATACGCTCATATGGGATACGGGAAAGGTAGGCGGCAACCTCCGAATTCATGTCCGTGAAATTGGTCTGCTCCGTCCGGAAGGCTTTGTAGGCTGAAATCAGGTAATCGGACAGTAGGAAGTACTCTAGGTCGATGTTTGTCCATGCATCGGCAAAGCACTCAAGATACCTGTAGAACCGCCCACGGTTTCCCTTGACGGCACGGTATAATTCTGCAAGTTCGCGGCATCGGTCGTTGATATAATACTCGCGTGCCTTTACTTTGAGAAAGACGGACCCTGAGCCGACAAAAGGTTCATAATAGTTCCTGATTTCCGATGGGAACAGGGAAACCAGAAGATCCGCCTCCCTCTCTTTGTTTCCGATCCAGCTAATGATGGGTTCCATAGGCTATAGCAACACTTTGAGTCCAAGGCCCGCTTCATAGTGGACATTGGATATGGGTGACGAAAAGTTGACAGGTAGGGCAAGGTCCAGCGTAAATGCGCAGTGGTTGCTGATGAAGATTTCTACCGCTACGGCCGGGGTCAGGCCGTACAGGAACTTGTAATCGGCAAGTCCAGTGTCCCAATACTCAGGAAGCCTGTTCCACGGGTCTGTCATTTCAACGCCCAGGAAGATCCGGCCCCCCATATATAGATTAAGAAGACGGTTCCGTGTACCGGCCACTCTGCACATATATCCTGAAGAAGCGACCGTGTGTATATAGTCGAGTGTATCGCCGGTACTTATTCTTGCATGATAGAGTTTCCCTTCCAGGCCTGCCTGCCAGAATCCGCCCAAGGTGTATTGCTCATAGAAAACATCGGCGCAGACAGACGAGCCGTTGTACAGTGCGGATATGCACAGGGAGGACTGGCCAGACATTGTCCGCTGCGCCGATGCCGGGAAAGAAAGTAAGGCGAGCGAAAGAAAAAGGATAGTATTTTGTACTCTAAATCTCATATTCTGTAAATTCAAAATTTCTTTGCGTAAACAAATTGTTGTCGCAAAGTAAAGGAGATTTTTTGGATATTCCAAATTTTTCAGATAATTTTGCGACAAATTTTTGTTTACATAATGCAAAAATTCAGGGACGATAGGCAAATGGATGGTTACGAAAAGGAATCACGTCGGCGTGATGAGCTTCTTCACGTAAACGGTGTCGCGTATATCGAGGGCAACCTGAAACTGGCCCATCTGCGCATTCTCATTGCTATCGTCAGCCATCTTCAATCCGCTATCCTTTTCAAGGTCTCCCGGCGGAAAAACGGTATCAAAGTTCCCGATGCTATGCTGCCACGGAGGGGCGAAGTTACCAGGAGGGGGCAGACCCGTATCTTGACCATTCCGGTGGAAGAGTTCCACCTTGGGATAAGGAACGGAGGAAGGCTCAGAACCTATTTTGAAGAACTGCAGGAAACAAGAATCATCTTTCCTGATCCGCTTCACTGCTCATCACCGCAGTTCAACCTGGTGAACCGCTTCTCAGGTCTCATTGTGGGCTATTCCTTCCCGGCTTATTCGAAGAATGTCGATATCTATTTGCAGGAAGAGATGGTCGGACGCCTGCTTCTGACGGAAGAGGGATATTCGAGCTATTCACAGTCATCGGCCCTGTCCCTGACCAACAAGTATACGGTCCGTCTATATTGGCTCATTTCCTCATGGCGCAATAAGGGAGGATTTGTCATTTCTCTCAGTAATTTGAAACGGATTCTGTGTCTGAGCGAAGCCTACGACCGGTTCGACAATGTTTCTTTGAAGATTATCGAACCCGCCCGGAGGGAACTGCGATCCCGTTTCCCCATTTGGTTCGAGATGCGTCAGTATGAATCCGGCTCTGATCGTCAGCTGGCTTTCAAGGTGAAGATTGCCATGACAGAGGAGCAACGCCGTGAAGAGATGCGGAAGGCCTATGACATCTGCTTTAATATCCTTTCCTCAATAGGGGCGAGCATGGGCGCCATCGGCGACATCTTTTCCAAGGTGGAGTTTGAAGATCTCCGCCCGTTCATGGCCAAACTGATGGACTTGGTATCTTATGTCAGGGAGAACCGCCATATCAAGGATGTCAACCGCTACCTCCTGTCCTCGATGGACATCTGGTTTGCAGACTGGCTGGAGCGTTATGAGCGGATTGATCAGGAAGAAGGCCAATAGTTTTTTTCTTTTTCAGCGCGCGATAGTAGACCGGTTGTATTATCCTTTGATAATCTATTGTATAGCCCCGATGACGTCTGGTTTCACTGTTGATAATCAGGCGGATACGCCTATACCAGCTATCGCTTTTCCTAAGTTTTGACGAACTATCGGCCCCGTTGTCCTAAATAATGACGCACCCCGCCCTAAGAAATGACGAACTTTTCCCTAAGTTTTGACGAACTATTCCTGCGCTTCCTAAATTTTGACGAATTCTCCCTGAAAATGGGGCCATTGGAGATTTCAGCCAGCGTCTGAGCTGGGTTCCATAGAAGAAAAACGGCCATACAGTGTACTGTACGGCCTCCTAAATTTTGACGAACCTCTTAACGAGGCGCCTAAAAAATGACGAACTATCAAGCCTTTTTGAAGTAGTGATTATGTGCGGAAAGTGCTGCGGCGCGAATTTTCTCCGTACAGTCTGCCGTCATTTCATCTGTCAGCTCCCCAAGTCTGGCTATCTGGTCATAGAGGGTCTGATTCTGTTCTCGGAAAAACTGAATGATTCTGTCGGCAACGTGAGCCCTGCGCTCGGAGGGAATTCCTTCGAGGATACTTTGTGGTATCAGGCTTTTGAGGGTGTTGTCAACGTTCATAATGCAAAAATACCCATTTTCTACTGTTTCAGCAATCGCTATTAAGGTTTTTTGAATCCCACCGCAAAAATAATCAATGCTGACGGCCGGGGCCGTCTTTGAGTTGCAAGGTCAAGGGCCTGCGGCCTTTTGCCGAAAATCTCCACCCCTGCGGGGTAGTATTTTCGACAAAAACCTTGCATCTCAAACCGCATTGATTGCCAGCGCTCCATGATTCAAAAACCCTTAATATCGATTTGCCTTATGAAACATGAAAAGCAGAATTCTCCTTCCAAGAAGCAGATGCTTCAGGAGATGGCATCTCAGATGAGTGCGTCTGTGAGAGCCGAAGTCAGGAACCTGATTGAAGAATTGGGGCTCACGCTGGTCAGTGTCAATGGTTCAACCTTTAATACCGCTGCTTTATGAGATGTGAAGAACTCAACAAGCTTGGCTTGAATCTCTCCGAGGACTGGAATGTATCCGACCTTATCCTTGCCAGTGGCGCCGGTTATCTGGAAGGGTTCTCCAACGAGCAACTGGACAGAATCAGTGTCCTTAAGGAAGCTATCTCCGAATACATGGTTACCATCCCTGTAAATGCGAATGTGCACATCACGAATGCTGACCTGGCCAGTTTCTACCTGATGCCCGTCATGAAGGGACTGGATCATGAGGAGTGCTGGATCCTCTATCTCTCACGCAAGAATACCATCATCAAACGTATGCAGATTTCCAAAGGCGGTTTTACCCAGACTACCATCGACAACAAGCAGATTCTACGTCATGCGTTACTTCTCGGGGCACAGGGGATTATCATCGCCCACAACCATCCTACCAATGATCCTACTCCCAGCACAGCTGATATCAATTCTACCAGGTCTCTCGAAAAGGCCTGCCGGGCCATCGACCTAACGCTCTTGGACCATTTGATCATTGCCGATTCTTCTTACTACTCCTTCACAGAAGACCGCAAGGCAGAGTATAACGAAACCATTCTGAAAACCCTCGCTGTAGCATAGCGGCGGGGATTATTTCCTTTTTGACGAAAAAAGCAGGTCATCGGTGATGATGCCTGCCTTCTTCAAGCGCTTGCGGTCATAGACCTTCTTACTTTTGTGGAGCGCCGTATATGAAACCGGCCTCCCATGCTCCTGGATTTCGAGAATCCGCGAAGCCCTGCGCTGGGCCAGCATATAGTCGGCCTCCGTAATCCGCAGTTTCTTTCCTTTCTTCGGTTTCATTGTTGTACTTGATTGGTTACGCCTCTATAGATGCAAAAACCGTGTCAGGCGTTGCCGTTGGCACGTTTCAGAGCCTCCAGGCCTGCTTCTGTCATCAAGCCACGGCGTTCAAAATCCGCGCATCGTTGCTTGTTCAACTCAGTCCAATGGCTTCGTTTCTGCCGGGGCGAAAGCCGCTGGGCCATGCGCCCGTCCGGCATCACCTTGCAGGTGGAATCAATCCAGCCGAAGCACAACGCCTCTTCCACGACATCAATGTAAGGAATGGTGCCCGGCCTGGAATTCTTGCCACGGTTGCACGTCACCCAGCACTGCTTCTCGCTGGCATGATGCTCCTCCAGCCACTCCCGCAGCTGCGACCGTTCCGAGAAATCCAGCAGACCGATAATCTCCACTGTTATTGGTTCTTTTTTGCTTCCACCTTGTCGCCGAACTTCTTTTCATCGATGATGAAGCGCTCGTGCGTACCCTGGCCGACAAGGCCAGCATCATCATATACGGCCACCTTGAAAGTAATCTTGCGGCGGTCCACATCGATAACCTCAGACTCGCTCCAGACCTTCATTCCGACAGGCGTGGCGCTGTCGTGACTGACGTTAACATGCGTACCGACGGTTTCCTGTCCTTCTTCCAGATAGGGCTTGACCGACAGGCGGCAAGTCCTTTCCATCAGGGCAATCATCATGGGCGTCGCCAGTACCAGCACCGTCCCGCTGCCGATATGCTTGGCCGTATATTCGGGAAGCACCACGGCTTCCTCTCTTCCTTTGATTCCGATTTCTACCATAAATGTGAATTCACAGGTTCTCCTTCAAGAATAACACAGACTTGCTTAAGTCAATAATGACGGTAAAATGCTGCCATATTTCATTTCCTACGACAGCAATATACTCATCACTTGCCATCGCGCCTGAATGGTCTGTGCTATATCGGGCTTTACCTTGGAAGAGCAGGAGATTGCCCGTCGTAACTTTATCGATACCAAACTCGTAACCGGCTGATTCTCCGCCGACACCTCCATGCTCATGGTGAAAATAAACTTTGTCCTGAATCTTGTCCAATCCATATTTAGCGGCTGCTTTGCTGGTGAAATGGAGGCCTTGGCCTGAGCCAATATCCAGCAGCGCTTTACCGGAAATAACCTTACCCGGAGTAACTGTAACCTCAATGGGAAATAGGATTCGCCCCGGATGATTCGTGTCTGTCTCTATCGGAATGCGTGTAAAGCCTTCTGCCTGGTCTGTCGCAAGCTTATCCGATAGTGTTAATTCACTATTTTTGTAGTCGATAGTAATCACTTTCCCCTTCAAGTCTTTAAGGCCGAAGATTCCATCGGCCTTATCACCAAGAATGGCTCGCAAATCAATGATAGGAACCATCATTGGAGAGTAGTCCTTTCCATTCATCGAAATATTAACACCGGAGAATATAAGCGTTGTTTTCTTAGCTTCATTTCCAGCTCCTCGCACCATGGCATTTCCCATCTGTGTATACTTTATTCCACTTTCAGAAAGCCATGTGCTATCCAAATACACATCGGCGGAACCCGTATCGAAAACCAGCCGTGCGGGCTTCCCGTTCACCTCCGCATTCAGATAGATGTGATTGGAAATAAACTCAAAACTGTGTTCCTGAGCGTGGAGGAGAGCACCCAGAAGCAGAATAAAGAAAGTTGAGAATAAGTGTTTCATATCAGCATATGCTGGTAAATCACGATTTGTCGGTGTAAAATTACTCATTTTCCTCGACATGCTCAAACCGGAGGTCGCTCCAGTCGTGTTGTCGGCGGGGCCGCCAACACCACTTCCGCTCCGTCGGCGCTTGAGACCTATGCAGCGGACAAGCCGCTGCATAAGTCTCACGGCTCCACAGACTCTGTCATTTGGGCCGTCCGGACTTCGTCCTTCCTGCCCAAACGCCAGAGACTGTTCCACCGCCGCGCCTCTCACCGCCCGGCAGTCAGGTAAACCTGCCTGCCCGGCTATCCTACGCTTTCCTTACGAACTTTGCGGCTTCGGGGTGGCGCTCCAAATAGTCCTCCAGAAGGGTGTTGATAATCTCATACATCCTGGGATTGTCGCTGACGCCGGTATTGTTCATCCATAATCCCAGAAGGCAGATCCGGGTATGCAGGTCCCCGGGGATGGAAACCGTCCTGCGGGTAGCATCCTGCTTTTCCTTATTCACCGCCTGTTCCTTCACGGGTTTGGGTGCTGCCTTTTCCTGCTGGAAATTCTCATCCAGTCCCAGCACTCTTTTGAAATCGTCCAGTTGTGTCATGGCTTTATTCGTTTACTCGTTTACGCACTTACTCAATTACTCGTTTACTCAAATACTCAATTACGCTTTTATTCATTTACCCTTTTACTCATTTGTGCGCCTGCTCATTTACGCGTTTACGCATTTGCAATTCTGCGCAAATGTAACTATAATTTTGCATATCGTAAACAATTATTTTGCGTTAGTAAGAAATATTTTGCTATCTTTGCAACGCAGACCAAAGGGGTAAAAGTGTTTGACCTTAGGGGCAAACTGCGAGATGGGCGTTCGTGTCACGAACGCGAGGCCCGGTCCCCGGTCCATCTCGTGCGCCTGCGGCGGACAGGGCTCGCTCCGGAGTCGCTCGCTTTTGGGCTGCGCCCATTTAGTGTTAGAGGAGATAGAACTGTGAGTAAGATTAGAAAACACTATGTGAATGTCCGGTTTTCGGACAATGAGTTTGAAAAACTCAACGCACAAATGATTCTGGAGGGATACCGGAATCGTTCCAAATATATCAGGGAGACCCTTCTGGTCAAACGAATCCAGCGGCGTAATTTCCGCCGCACGGAGGCAAACATCACCAAGCAGCTGGCTCTTCTGAAGGCGGAGATTGTCCGCATAGGCAACAACTATAATCAGAAGGTAAAGGCACTGAACACGCTGGCTAAACTTCGTGATAAGAGCGGCCGTCCGGTCGTGACGGCCGGGATGGTCCGCACCGATCTGGCGGATATGAAGGCCATGATGAACGAGATTCTGGAAAAGGTCCGACTCGTAGAGGAGGACGTTCAATAAATTTTAAACTTAATCAAAACCGTTATGCAAAACATTTTCATTACCGGGAATCTCGCCGCAGACTGCGAGATTGTCAAAGGAAAGGACGATGCCGAGTTCGTCCGCTTCAACGTGGCCGTAAACGATGCCAAGGCTGGCAACGATGAAAAGCCCACGTACTACAACTGCCGCATGGCCAAGACCGGCCTGGCCGACTACCTCAAGAAGGGACGCTACGTGTCCGTGAGCGGAAGGCTCAAGGTTTCCACCAACGTCAAGGAGGACAAGACCTACGTGAATCTGGACGTGTGGGTGTCGAATATCGACCTTGCGCCCGCCGGGAAGGATTGAATCCTGCGGGAATTCTCCATCGACTTCCGGGTCCTGCAATGGTAGTCAAGATCAAGCCGCCTGCACCGAGTTGCAGCTCGGCCATCCAGTACAATGAGAAGAAGGTCGCCGAGGGTAAGGCCGAGGTGATCTTCTCCTCTAAGATTGCGAACCCGAAGAATCCGATGGAAACCTTCTCCGTCTATGAGCGCGGGAGCCGTCGCTGCGAAAAGATGTCTTTTCATGCCTCTATCAATCCGGCAAAGGCGGACAATATGACGCAGGAGAAGGTTATCGCTTTTACAAAAGAGCTTATGGAGCGCCTTGGTTACGGGATTCAACCTTATATCATATACAGGCACGACGATATCGACCGGGTGCATTATCATCTGGTGTCGGTCCGGGTGGATGAGAACGGGCGTAAGATTCCCGACAGGCAGGAAGGACGGCGCTGCAATAAAATCATGAAGGAGCTGGAGCATAAGTACGGCTTTACCGTCGGTCTGGCGGATAAGCCGGTCAAAGAGACGAAAGCTGACGGGAAGAAGGCCGAGGAGACCAAGGATATGGGAGAAGCCAAAGAGAAGGATGACGGCCCGAAGAAAGTGGACTACCAGCGTTTTGACCCCAAGCGGGGCGAGTATATGAAGCAGATGGAGGAACTGGTGGCCCAGGCTATGAAGTACTATTTCACCACCACGGAGCAATTCAAGATGCTGATGCGCGAGTTCGGAGTGGAAGTAGGACATGCGAAGGTAGGGCGGCAAATCTATCTGACCTTTACCGGCATCGACCCCAAGACACAGCACAAATGCACGGCTCCAATTATCGGCAAGGACCTGGATACCGCTTCGCTGGAGGAGGTGCGCCAGCACGCGATGGATTGCAAGAAAGTTTTGCGTACGAAGGAGGGAAAGCGTGCGGCCAATCTTACCCGTGTTGCCCTGGAACACGGAACGTCGGAGCCACACACCCGCAGGATCCTGCGGAAGTTCAATATCGGACTGAAGCTTTCCAAGAACAAAGGGGGGAAGATCTTCGGGGTGACGCTCATCGACCACCAGACGCGCTGCGTCTTCAAGGTGAGCGAACTTCCCGGAATCAGCGCCGCAGAGTTCGAGAAGGCCCGTCTGGAGAAATGGCCGCCGGAGGAAGGGAAGAAAGAGGAAAACGCTGAAAAAGAAAAAAACGCGGCGGAGGAGACCGCCGACCTCTTCGTGGCAGCGCTGGGTGCGGAAAGGAGCCGCCGGGGTGAGGATGAGGCAATAATGAAAAAGGGGCGAAGGGGACCCAATTGATATGGATGCAAAGACAAAACCGATGTATTCGATGTTCCTGCTGCTGTCGGGCGGGATTCTGGCGCTGATACTTTACTACTATGCGTATCCCTTCTGGACAGCGGTGGGACTGCGTTCCGGAATGACGGATTCACTGATGCTGGATGTGCACCGGTCAGGGGTATTCCGGTCTCAGCTGTCAGTAAAGTTCGTCTGTCTGTTTTTTACCACGCTGTCGGTGGTAGTGCGGAGCGGCAGTTCCAAGCAGTCATCCTGGCTGGAGATTCTGCTGCCGCTTCTGGCCGGGCTGCTGCTGTTCTTTGGTGCTCAGCTCTGCGGCAACGGCTGGCTCTATGTGTTCCTGACGCTGGCCGGTTATGTGATGTATCTGGTGGGAGCCATCCTGCTGGGGAGGATGGTGCGGAGTTTCGATGCCCATCTTCCCGAGTATTGGGACACGTTCGAACAATGCAGGGAGCTGATTGAGAACGAGTACAGTGTCAATATTCCTATGACCTACCAGTATGAGGGAAAACGCCATAACGGCTATATCAATTGCGTGGCTCCGCAGCGCGGATGTATGGTCATCGGCACCCCCGGTTCCGGTAAGACGGCCAGCATCTACGCCGCCTTCATCCGGCAGATGATGCAGAAGGGCTACGCGATGTTTGTCTACGACTACAAGTATCCCAGCCTGACCCGTCTGGTGATGAACGAGCTGCTGGACAACTACGGCTGCTATGACATCAAGCCCAAGCTCTATATCGTCAATTTCGATGACCCGTTGCACTCGCACCGCTTCAATCCCATCCATCCCAGATATCTGACCGACCCCGTGGATGCCACGGAGATTGCAGAAGTCATACTGAAAAACGCCAACCGGGAGAATGCTAAGGGGGACGATTTCTTCTCGCTGTCGGCCCGGTGCTATGTGGACCTTCTCATCTGGTTCCTGAAGATTTACGACGGTGGTCGCTACTGCACCTTCCCGCATCTGATTGAACTCATGGGGCAGGATTACCGCTCTGTATTTGAGATTCTGAAGAAGTTCGACGAGCTGGAAGTCAAGCGCAACACCTTTGCCGATGCCATCAAGGACCAGGCGTTCGAACAACTGCAGGGCCAGATAGCTTCGGCCCGCGTTCCGCTGAACCGATTTGCCTCGAAAACCCTCTACTGGACGCTTTCTGGGGATGATTTCTCGCTGGATATCAACAACCCGGACCAGCCAAAAATCATCTGTGTGGGCAACAATCCCAGGCGCCAGAGCGTGTATGGAACTACGCTGGCAATGCTGATGAGCCAGCTTTTCAAGATTATCAATGTGCCCGGGAAACGCCATTCGGCCGTTCTCATCGACGAACTGCCCACCATCTATCTGAAGGGGCTGGACAACCTTATCAATACCGCGCGCGAGAACAAGGTGGCCGTAGTCATCGGCGCTCAGGACAAGTCTCAGCTGGTCAAAGACTATGACCAGAAGGAGTCCGAAGTAATCTTCAACACGGTAGGTAACGTGTTTTCAGGAGCCGTGAAAGGAAAGACGGCCGAGATGCTGAGTAAGTCGTTCGGCAAGGTGGAAAGAGAAATGCGCTCCTACCAGGAGGGCGCATCCAGTGACCATGTCACGTACTCATACCAATTGAGGGACGTGCTGCCACCGAATAAGATTGAAGCCCTGTCACAGGGCTCCTTTTGCGGCTATGTAGCCGATACTTTCAACCAGAAGGTCAATCCGAAAATCTTCTGCGGGGAGGTAAAGGCATGCGGGAAACCCAAGCATAATGAGCAGATTCCACAAATCCTCCGGATGACGCCGGAACAGATGGAGATGGAAGTGGAGAAGAACTACCGGAAGATCCGCCTGGACATCTTGAACCTGCTCTTCAAGGAGCAGAACAACCCGGCTTAGTCTTCGTCCTTCTCGACCTTTTCCCAACTCCAGACGAACTTGTAACCGGCTGCTGCGGCCATCTCTTCCATATCCTTCATGGAGCAGTTGTCACGCACGAAACGTGTGCTTATGCCCTGACGGGACAGGCCCAGACGGTCGGCCAAATTAGCGATGGAAATGCCTTCCTGAAAGAGATACATCAGTACCGGCGCCAGGCGCTTGCCGCGCTTGGGCCCATACTGGATGGGCATCTTGCGCTGATAATTGGGGCGCTTCTTGACTTCTTTCTCCTGCACGGGAGCGGCTTCCGTTTCAACTTTCTTGGCCATATACTTGCAAATTTCAAATAAAATGTCTTATCTTTGCGTAAACAATTTGTTTACTTTTGTAAAATTATTTTTGTCTTAATCCGACTATCAGTCGAACATGGACGCAATCGCTTTTACAAAGGTACGCAAATTTTTGACAAAATACGATATTTTGCGACAAAATTCGACAAACTTTTGCTGAAATGTTCCAGAAGGAGATATACAACTATCCCATTGATAAGGTAATGGAAGCCTTGGGGTGCCGCAAGGGACCGGGGCGGGATATGTGGTTCTCGCCGCTGCGGGAAGAATCCGAAGCCTCCTTCCATATCGATAGGAGCAAGAACCTCTGGTATGACCACGGCACCGGAGAAGGAGGGAGTATCATCAAGTTGATCATGATGGTAAAGCACTGCAGCTGCCGTGAGGCGGAGAACTTCGTCAAGGCGCTTGATCCTTTAGCAGTCGTATCCCAGGAGAATTACCGCCGGCCGGTCCAGAATGCAGCTACTGGCTCGAAGTGTGAGATCAAAAAGGTCCGGGAAATCAGGAGCGACTATCTGACCAACTATCTTGCGGCCCGGAAGATTCCGCTGGAACTAGCCCGCAAGTACCTCAAAGAGATTATTGTCTATAATTCTCAGAAGGGACTGAACTTCACGCTAGTCGGTATCCCGAACAACGCCGGTGCCTGGGCCATGTCCGCGCCCACCGGCTACAAGTCCACCAACAAAGCCGATGTCACCACTATAAATAATGAAGGTGAGATGAGCACCACGCCAAGCGCCAAGAGTGTCGCCGTCTTCGAAGGGTTCTGGGACTTCTTGTCCTGGCAGGTGATGCAGGGCAGCACCAAGCCCTCCTGCGACGTGGTGGTGCTGAATTCAGTAAACAATCTCCGAAAAGCAATGGACTATATCGGCAAGCATGATAAGATAATGGGGTTCCTGGACAACGACGAAGCAGGACAGAAATGCCAGACTGCTCTGGAGAGGTCTTTCCCGGGCAGGGTTACCGATATGTCCGACTTGTACGGCAAGTACAAGGACCTCAATGAAATGCTCCAGGACTCCCGGGGCTATACCGCTGAAATGAAACTTACACCAAGCATATGACACCGAGTGAGCGAAACGATATTGCGCGCCAGCTGGAGAGGCTGGCCGACGAAGTGAAAGATTTGAAGATGGGACTGAGCGCCCACAAGCCCGTATATACCAACGCCGAGCTGATGAAACTGCTGGACACGTCCACCGCCACCATCAAGAAATGGCGTGACGCCGGCCTGCTGGGTTATTCACAGGTGGGAGACACCTATTTCTATAGCAAAGAGGATGTCGAGGCATTTCTCCTCGGCATCCATCATAAAGCTACGGCAATCACCATTAAACCTAGAGGTCGCGGATAAATTTAGTCTCGGACTCCACAGTTTCTTTCAGGAACTGCGCATAGGTCCGCTGCGTAGATGCAATCGTGGAATGTCCCAGTAGCTTGCTGAGTAGGAAGATATTCATTCCATTGTTGATGCACATAACGGCGAAACTATGTCTGGCAACGTGCATGGTGAGCGGGAAATCGAAACGAAGTGTCATCCTGGCCACATTCAGGGACGTATTGAAAGTCTTGTCCTTGGAATTGCGGTCCATGAACAGCCTTTTTTGATCCGTGAGGTCGTAGTCCTCCGGAAGGAGGTCAAAGACAAACTTGTCATTCCTCCCTTTTTCCTTCCAGCGTTCCAATATCTCTATAGCAGATTTCCCGAGAGGTGGTAGGACGTCAGGAAGCCGCTTGGTTTTGAACTGGACTTTCTTGATTACCTTCGCATCCCAGTCAATATGTTTCCATTCAAGGGTCAGAATGTCTGACAGACGAAGCCCGCAAGCATAATAGGCAAAAAACCACATGTCCAGAATCTCCTTGGAACGAGGATTCTTGCACTTCTCGTAGTAATCCTTGAGCTGAACAATCTGCTCCGGGGTAAGAAAACGCACTTTTTCTAATACCGTTTCCTCCATATCCGGGCGATACTCTGTTTCTCTTGTATCCAGATAGTTCTCGGCGACGGGACCGTATGTTCCTTGATCGAGGATACCGTTTGTAATGGCGGCCTTTATAGCCACATAGAGAGGGACGAGCGCCTTGTTGATGGCCTCTTTGTTGTTGTTCTTACGCACGGTAAAACGGTACTGGACATATTCGTCAAAAACATCCTGCCTGAGGTCTTTCAGTGCGAACTTGGGCGTTTTGCGCCAGTGAACAAGGAATGTTTCAAACTGCTCAATCAACTTTTGCTTGTTGTACCAGAGCGAATATCCGTACTCCTTCTTGCCATAGTTCAAATCGTTGACCCGGTGGGCATACTCCACGAAGTTGGTTTTTTTGTTGACCACCTGGGTGGGAGATTCGTCCGGCAAATCGCCCTCGTTCACAGGATCTCCGCCGTTCAGAATGAAGTTAAGCACAGTTTTGTTCATCTCGCCCTCATAAGCAAGAAGTTTGTTGTCAATCTCGCATTTGAGATTTTGCAGCTGGGCGTTGATTCTTGCCGAATCAGGGTAGGATGGTTTTACGCAGCAGCGGGCTTCATCCCATGCCGAAGGTGGGATTGCAATTCCCGTAGATCGTTTAAGATAGGTTCCCCAGAAGTACCGGAGATGAATAACGGTTTCGCCTTTTGTGTTGACCCGGTTCAGGACGACGAACTTTCCTGAGGGGATTCTTGGTTTTACCGAACCCATAGTGCTGTCTTTTTAAGTTAACGTTACTATTCCTCTTACAAAATTGTGTTAAGTTTTGTGTTAAGTATTGTGTTAACTTTCGTTTCGACAGGATGCGACAGAATGCGATAAAATGAGGATGGGCACCATTCGCTAAAATGGCACCCATCCGAGTTAATTCTCTGTATTTCAGTCAGTTAAGCCCCTAATATTCTTCCTCGTTAAAGAAAAAGTCATCCTTGGTGGGGTAGTCGGGCCAGATGTCCTCGATGGTTTCGTAGATTTCGCCGTCGTCTT
>ERZ842401.1794-NODE-1794-length-29768-cov-9.949618_pt1 | contig 29768 bp, 23 predicted proteins | sample MGYA00521270_ERZ842401 | MGnify/ENA primary metagenome ERZ842401 (study PRJEB31892, sample SAMEA3878208) | bioreactor metagenome | biome: Moose rumen | place: Sweden | collected 2011-10 | study: EMG produced TPA metagenomics assembly of the PRJEB12797 data set... | reverse complement strand
AAAAAAGTTGCAATTTCTGACAGAAAAGTGGGAAATTATTCTTTACAAGTTACCTATTGGAACGGAGACCTTAATACCCAGGTATTTGCCCCTGGTGCCCGTGCCATGTTTGCCCGCTCAATCGGTTCCTTTACTGGTGACAAGGGAATCCTTGACCAGATTGTTCCCTACGCAGGTGCAGGCTTTTGTCTGCCTATTGCCCACTGGAGCATTGAAAGCAAGACCCGTATTTCTTCTGGCACGGCGGGTGGATCTGTTACACAAACCGTAACCTATAGCGACACGACAGTAAAATTTGACGCAGATTTTGTAACGGGCTGTGCCTTTCGGTTTACCGACCAGTTTGCGGCTCATGGAGAATTTGCCCTGCGTTTTGGCGGAATTTTCGCCTATTCATTCCGCATTGGCGGCGCATTTAAATTCATGTAATCAATCATAGACAGTTGCGGCGGATTGCGGTACAATAGATTTGCTATGACAAAAGATGAAGTGTTGGACAAAGCGATTCGCCGTGTGCCTGATTTTCCCAAACCGGGCATTCTTTTCTTTGACGTAACGAGTATTTTTACTAACCCTCCTGCATACAGGCATTGTCTTGACCGTATGGTAGAAATCTACAAGGACAAAAAAATTGATGCGATTGCCGCTGTGGAGTCCAGAGGCTTTCTTTTTGGCGCGCCCCTTGCAGATAGGCTGGGCATTCCCCTGGTACTGATTCGCAAAAAGGGTAAGCTTCCCGGCCAGGTCTATTCTGCCTCCTATGCCCTTGAATACGGCGAGGCAACCATCGAAGCCCACAAGTCCGATATTTCCGCCGGCAAAACCTATCTTGTCATAGACGATTTGATTGCCACTGGCGGCACACTTACCGCAAGTAAGGAACTCATTGAGCGGGGCGGCGGCAAGGTGGTGGAATTCTTCGGCGTTATAGGCATTCCAGAACTGAACTACGCGGAAGCACTTTCGCCTGTTCCCGTTACCACGCTTATAGATTTGTCTGAAAAATAACATGCAAACAAGGCGTTTTTTTTCTGCCTTTTCTGCATGTCACTTTTGCCCGAGCCGCATGACAAAACTCATTCTTCTTCCTGACGAAATAGACGCTTTTCAGCATGAAATCTGGTCATTTTACCGTGCAAACAAGCGGAATTTTGCCTGGCGGGGAATTTCCGACCCTTATGCTGTCCTTGTGTCCGAAATGATGTTGCAGCAGACCCAGACGCAACGCGTCATTCCCAAATATGATGAATGGATGAAGGCCTTTCCTTCGGCTCAAACCTTGGCGGCAGCGCCCCTTTCAGAAGTGCTTTCCCATTGGGTAGGGCTGGGCTACAATCGTCGCGCGGTCTTTTTGCAAAAGGCATGCAAGGCTGTCTGCTCCGACTACAAGGGAATCTTTCCCCATAGTCGGGAGGAACTGGAAAAACTTCCTGGAATCGGTCCCTATACGGCGGGTGCGGTGACTACCTTTGCCTATAATCAGCCCAATGTTTTTATAGAGACAAATATCCGTTCCCTTTTCATTCATTTTTTCTTTTCTGACGCGCTCCTGCAGGATGCGGACAAAAAAATTGACGACAGTGAAATTGCGCCCCTTGTGGAAGCCACCTTGGACAGACATAATCCTCGGGAATGGTATTATGCCCTTATGGATTATGGCGCGGACTTAAAGAAAAAAGTGGTGAATCCTTCCCGAAAATCCCGCCAGTATGCAAGGCAGTCTCGCTTTGAAGGTTCTTTGCGTCAGGCACGGGGAGCAATTCTGCGTCAGCTTTCGCAAAAGCCCTCCGCTACACTGCATGAAATTGCAAAATATGAAGACATAGACATTGCCCGCCTGGAACGCGCCGCAGATAAACTGCTTGCAGAGCATTTGATTAAGGGCAATGACGGCATCTATTCTATTTTTGACTGAGCATCTTCCTTTGCCGCAAGGTCAAGAGCCTGTGCTTTTGTCCGTGAGTTCATCATAATCTGGAAGATTACCAGAGCCGCCACAATAACAAGGCCAATGATGTCGCTGCGGCTTTCTGGCAGGATGCAAAGGAGACCGCCTGCGATGAAAAGGACACGCTCAACAATGGTGGACTTGCGGAATGAATAGCCTTCCAGACCGCTTGAAATAGCGAACATGCCGATAAGGGCGGTGGCAACAATCCACAAGAGTCTGCCAGCGGATGCGTTTATCATCAGCATCTGCGGATTAAAGACAAACATATAGGGAATGATAAATGCACCAATGGCAAGTTTTGTTGCCTGAAAGGCGGTGCGCATGGGTTTTGCCTTTGCAATGGCGGCTCCAGCAATGGCGGCAAGAGCGACTGGCGGAGTGACGTCTGCAATGATGCCAAAATAGAATGCAAACATGTGGGCGGCAAGGGGTTCGATGCCCAAGCCAATAATTGCACCCGCCGTAATGGTTGATGTAATCAGATAGTTTGCCGTAGTGGGAGCACCCATGCCCAAAATGATTGAAGAAATCATGGTAAGGAAGAGGGTGATAAAGACAATGCCGTGAGAAATGGAAATCAAGCCCGCACCAAATTTAAGTCCGATGCCAGTGAGGGTGACGATTCCGATAATGATGCCCGCCATGGCACAGGCAATGGCCACGCTGATAATGTTGCGGGCGGCGGTACACATGATTTCAATAATTTTCTTTACGGTAAAGTCCGGCTTTTTTCCCTGGCCAATGCGGACAAAGGAAGTGACCATGCCGATGAGTACGATGCTCACAATGCCCATGAGCGCGGCGTAGACTGCGGTAAATCCCATGCACAAAAAGACAATGATGATAATCAGCGGAAGAATCATATAGCCTTTTGCAAGAAAAAGGGGCAGAAAGCGGGGAAGGGATTCTTTAGGAAGGCCTTTGAGCCCCAGTTTTTTTGCTTCCAGATGCACCGTGATGAAAATGCCCGTAAAGTAAAGCAATGCCGGCACGATGGAGGCCTTTACAATGGTTAGGTAGGGAAGACCGAGACTTTCTGCCATCAAAAAGGCAGCCGCTCCCATAATCGGGGGCATAAGTTGTCCGCCTGTGGAGGCTGCGGCTTCTACGGCACCGGCAAATTCACCCTTGTAGCCTAGTTTTTTCATCATGGGAATAGTAAAACTGCCGCTTCCCACGGTGTTTGAAACTGAACTTCCAGAAACGGTTCCCAAAAGGGCACTGGAAAGAACCGCGACTTTTGCAGGTCCTCCGCTTGCGCCTCCGGCAATGGCATTGCATACGTCAATAAAAAACTGTCCGATGCCGGTACTTTCTAAAAGAGCGCCAAAGAGGATAAAGAGGAATATGAAGGTGGAGCATGCTCCAATGGGCGTACCCATAATGCCTTCAGTGTTGAAAAAAAGATGGCTTACAACGCGCTGAAATGAATAGCCGCGGTGGTTAAAAAAGCCGGGAAGGTAAGGGCCTGCAAATGCGTAGAGAATAAAAGCACAGGCGATAATTAAAATGGGAAGTCCAACAATGCGTCGGCAACTTTCTATAAGAATCAGAATGCCCAGCGTACCCACTGCGATGTCCAGCGGCATATAGTCACCTGCCCTGCGAACCAAATGCTGAAAATTAATCACGATGTAGAGCCAGCATGCCGCACCTGCAATGGCGAGAAGAACATCGTACCAGGGCAATGTGTTGCGCGGCATTTTTTTTGTAGCAGGAAAGAGGAGAAAGGCCAGTGCCTGCACAAAAGCAAGATGACTTGCACGCAAAATCTGGGCGGTAATTTTTCCAGAAAGCGTTGCATATAATTGAAAGGTAACAAAGGCTACCGAAACAATAACGGTGATGTATTGCCGCCAGCATTTATGCTCGCGATAGGCTTGTTCCCTGTCCAAGTCCTTCATCAGTTTCTGCATTTCTTTTTCATTGGTTGTGGGAAGCAGGGTGTCGATTCGGTCATTCATTTTTTTCTGTTTTTCTTTGTCAGTTGCCATAATTCCTCCACTTTTTATATATGTCTTGAAAAAAGATACACGAGAATCGGTACTTTTTTTATTTCCACAATTAAACTGGTCTGGGGTGCAAAAAGCGTTTTTAAGAGAACTTCATTGTCCTGTCGGTCTGCATTGCTGCAGAGGGAGATAGCATGTTCCGCTATAACCCCAACCGCCATGACCAGTTTTTCCAGTCGGCGGTTCAAATTGGTGATGACATATCCGTCATCGGTTATCTCAAATAGTGCACCATCTGTTTCGCTCGCTTCAGGAATACCTGCACCATAAGAAACGAAAACGGTTTTTTGTAATACCAGCATTCCTTTGTCGCATTGGTAGTAATCATGTACACGACCTTTATTTACGGAATGGGTATAGGAAATGATAAAGCCCTTGAGCGCGTCTCGTGAAAGTACCCGCTCAACAGCATTTTTTCGATTGCTGAGCGAAAGACAGGAAAGTGTCGGGAGACCCAGCAGTAGGGCGGCAAGCAGAAGCATTGCCGCCGTGCAAAGAAATCCTTTCTTCACGTTTTAGTTGATGCTCAAGCCCTTTTCGCTGAAGAACTTGACTGCACCCGGATGGAAGGGAACTGAAACGCCTGTTACGGCTGACTCTGCACTCACTTCCTTGCCCTTTGCATGAGCGGTGCCCAGTACCTCAAGGTTTTCAAACAAGGCTTTGGTCATGTCATAAACAACATTTTCGTCCAGGTCTGCATTTACAGCCAGGGTTGCCTTGATAGCCAGTGCTTCGGTGTCAGTGTCGGTACCATTGTAGGTGCCTGCGGGAATAAGCGTCTTTGTGTAGAAGTTGTAGCTGTTTACGATTCTGTCTGCCTCTGCACCTGTTACGGGAATCAGAACGAGACCAGCGGTAAATGCCAGTTCCTGCAATGCTGAGTTGGGAACGCCTGCTGTTACGAAACATGCGTCCAAGGTACCGTTCTGAATGCCTTCTGCTGATTCCTTGAAAGAAAGGTTGTTTTTCTGAATGTCATCGAATGTGATGCCGTATCCTTCCAGAATCTGTTTAGCATTGAATTCTACGCCACTTCCTGCGTCTCCGATGGAAACACGCTTTCCGCGCAAATCTGCCACAGACTTGATGCCGCTGGACTTGCTTGCGGCAATCTGCACGACTTCCGGATACAGGGTGCCGATGGTAGCCAGATTGGGGAGAGCCTGTGCGAACATATCGGTTCCATTGTAGGCATAATCCATAACGTCATTCTGCACGATGGCGAATTCCGCTTCGCCCTTGCTGATAAGGCGCAGGTTTTCTGCTGATGCACCCGTTGCCTGTGCGGTAACATTCATTCCTTCAATATTGCTGTTCCAGATGTTTGCGATTGCACCCCCAAAAGGATAATAGGTGCCGCTTGTGCCACCGGTTGCCAGAATGAAATTCTTGTTGGCTTTTTTTGTACAGCCAACAAAAGATGCGAGAACCATAAGTCCTGCCGCTGCCATAAGAATGGTTTTCTTCATGGTAAAATCTCCTTGTATATTACATAACTATACTATTATACAAGGAGATACTGTTTTAAGACAAGGGAGCGAGGGGAAAAAAATAAAAAAAGCCCCGAAATTGTTTCGGAGCCTTTGGAAGAAAAAAGATTGCAAGAAAAAAGAAACCTTTTGCGAAAGGTGGCTTTTGTCTTGCCCAGTAACCTGCGAAATAAACTATTTCAGGTTAATCATTGACTTGTCGTAGTCTGTGGGTGCCTTGTAGCCCATGAGATTCATGATTGTTGCAGGCCAGCTTGAAATTCCAAGATCGTCGTTGAGCTTGGTATTGTCGTACTCGCCCTTGTACTCAGGATCGTAGATGATGCCTGGAACCGGGTTGAGGGAGTGGCTTGTCTTTGCCTTTGGCTCGCCGCTCTTATCTGTCTTAACAGAACCGTCCTTTGCGTGCTCGTACATGTCGTCTGAGTTTCCGTGGTCAGCGGTAAGACAGAGGATGCCGCCCGCTTCGTCAATTGCTGCCTTGAGGCGACCTAACTGCAAGTCCATGCCTTCCATTGAGCAGACAACTGCGTTGAACACGCCTGTGTGGCCAACCATGTCGCCGTTGGGGTAGTTGAGGCGGATGTGGTCGTATTTTCCGCTCTTGATTGCCTCGATTACCTTGTCGGTGATTTCCGCACACTTCATCCAGGGACGCTGCTCAAAGGGAACGACATCAGAAGGAACTTCAATGTAGTCTTCCAGTTTTTCGTCAAATTTGCCCTGCTTGTTGCCGTTGAAGAAGTAGGTGACGTGACCGTACTTCTGTGTTTCAGAGATGGCAAGGAGCTTTACGCCCGTCTTTGTCAGGTATTCGCCCATGGTGCGGTCGATGCTGGGCGGATTTACCAGATACTGGGCAGGAACATGAGCATCGCCATCGTATTCCATCATGCCGGCATACTCCACGGAAGGAATGCGCACGCGGTCAAAGGGCAGGTCGCCGCCTTTTGGCGTCTCAAATGCGCGGGTAATTTCAAGGGCACGGTCGCCACGGAAGTTAAAGTAGATTACGCTGTCGCCGTCTTCGATGGTGCCCACGGGTTTTCCGTCTTTTGCAATGACGAATTCGTGCATGTCTTGGTCAAGCAGTCCCGGAACCTCCGCGCGGTAGGTTTCGATTGCCTTTGTGGCAGAGTCGAATTTGCGTCCTTCACCCAGAACATGAGCCTTCCAGCCCCGCTCCACCATGCTCCAGTCTGCATTGTAGCGATCCATGGTCATGTACATGCGTCCACCGCCTGAGGCAATCTGATAGTCGCAGCCTGCAAAGCCTGCAAGGAATGCCTCCAGGGGAGTGATGTAGTTGAGGGCGGATGTGGGGTCAACGTCACGGCCGTCCAGAAGGGCGTGAACGCGGAGTTTTTTTACCCCGTCTTTTGCAGCCTGAGACACCATGGCCTTTAAGTGGTCGATGTGAGAGTGAACGTTTCCGTCAGACACCAGTCCGATGAAGTGCAGGGTGCCGTTCTTGTCCTTTACGTTCTTAACGAGTTTTTTCCAGGTGTCGGCGGCAAACATCGAGCCGTTTGCAATTGATTCACCCACCAGTTTTGCACCCTGAGCGAACACGCGTCCGCAGCCCATTGCATTGTGTCCAACCTCGCTGTTTCCCATGTCGTCATCGCTGGGAAGTCCAACTGCCGTTCCGTGAGCCTTGAGTTTGGTGTGGGGGCAGTTTGCCGTGAACCAGTCCAGATACTTCATCCGTGCGGCCTTTACCGCATCCCCGTCTTCGTATTTGCCATATCCAACGCCGTCCATAATCACCAGAACGACAGGACCGCGCCGACCCTTCCAATTAGGATTTTTTTCCAATGCGTGCATTGTGTCTGCCATGTGTAACTCCAATTTGGGCGTTCGCCGCGACCCCGAAGGTTCGCGCCGGCGGGCTTTTCGGGGTTCCGCTGCCGCTCCATTGCTTGCGTTTCGCCTGCGCTCAACTTCCGCAACTTACGCCCCTACAATCCCTAACGCTTTTTTTTTCATTTTCGATTATATAGAAATATCATTTTTTATGCTACAAATTTGACCGAATCAAAAAGCAGATTTATAATGGAACTATCTTTATTTAAACGGAGAAATATATGAAAAAATTGCTTGCAGTGGCAACGACTGTCTGTTTGATGATGGGTGCAGCATTTGCACAGGAAAAAGTGTATTTGTGGCCGGACAAAAAGGGTCCCGGCTCAGAGAAAGTGAAGGTGGAAGAGGCGACTGTAGAACGCAGCAAGATTCCCAACCACCAGAACCGTGCAGTAAGCGGAGTGACAGAGCCTTATATCGAGGTCTTTAAGCCGGCGGCAAATGTGACCGCCTCAAAGAAATCCATTCTGATTATTCCAGGCGGAGCCTATGCGCGGGTTGTCATTGATACCGAAGGCTATGACTATGCAAAGGGCTATACGGATGCAGGCTACACGGTCTTTGTCTTGACTTACCGCACACCCAATGACGGACACAAGCAGGCGGATTTGGTTGCCCTGCAGGATGCCCAGCGGGCCATGCGCTTGATTCGTGCCAATGCGGATAGGTTTGGCGTGGCAGCCTTTGGCGTGGGCGTTATGGGAAGTTCTGCGGGCGGTCACGTGGCGGCAAGCCTGATGACCCGCTACAAGGAAGAAAGCTACAAGGCGGTGGACAATATAGACAAGGATGCAAAAGGCGAGTGGGTGAGTGCCCGTCCTGCCTTTCAGATTCTGGTCTATCCGGTAATAACCATGCAGGATGCGGGAACTCATGCCGGAAGCCGTAAGGCTTTACTGGGTGAAAAACCAAGCCAGAAAGAAAAGGATGCCGCATCCTGCGAAAAACTGGTTACTGGTGGAGAGTCTCCTGCATTCATTGTATGTGCTGCGGACGACAAGAGCGTAAATCCCTATGCCAATGCCATCGCTTACTGGAAGGCTCTGTCTGACAAGGGGGTAAAGGCCGAACTCCACATCTTCCCCGAAAGCGGACACGGCTTTGGCGTTTTGAATGCCTATGGCACAGCCTCCAAGTGGCAGGCAATGTCCATTGATTGGCTAAAAACCTATCTGAAATAAATGCATTTGCGGGGGAAAGACTGTCAGTCTGAATGGTCTGCTGTCTCGCCACCGCTCATTTTCTTTTCCAGTTTGCTCATCAGGAGGGGACTTAAAATGCCGAAGACGCAGAGGGCAATCAGTACCCAGCAGACTGGTGAAGAAAAGAAGATTGCGGGGCTTCCACCAGAAAGGAGCAGCGAGCGTCTGAGGCCTTTTTCGCCCAGTGGTCCCAGAATAAGGGCAAGAACGATAGCGGCATTGTTCAATTCAAACTTGCGTACTAGATAGCCCAGCATTCCAAAAATCATCATAATCACCACATCGGCATAGATTTTGCGAATGGCAAAGGAACCGACGATGCAGAGTACGATGATACAGGGAATCAGGATTGCATCGGACAATTTGGCAATTTTAGCAAAACCCTTGCAGCCAAGCAGACCTATTCCCAGCATGAAGAACTGTACGAGTACAAATCCTGCAAAGAAGGTGTAGGTCATGGGTGCATATTTGGTGAACAAATCCGCACCTGGCTGTAAGCCCTGAATGATTAGACCGCCCATCAAAATTGCCGTTACCGATTCACCGGGAATGCCCAGGGTGAGCATGGGAATCAGCGAGCCACCGGTAACTGCATTGTTTGCCGCCTCGCTTGCCGCCACGCCTTCGATAGAGCCCTTGCCAAATTCTTCGGGGTGTTTGGAAAGCTGCTTGTTTGTATTGTAACTCATAAAACAGGCTATCGAGGCTCCTGCACCCGGCAAGATACCGATGATGTTTCCGATAACCCAGCCACGCAGAATGGTGGGGGTAATGCGCTTTACTTCACCACCTGTCAGCACCATCTTATCCTTTACCTTGGTGGCCTCCTGCCGCTTTACAATGGCTTTTTCCGCCAGAATCAGGGCCTGAGACATGGAGAAAAGTCCAATCAGCGCACAGGTGACGTTTATGCCTTCGTAAAGGGAGTCCTGACCGAACATAAAGCGGGGTACGCCGTTAATGGGATCCATGCCGATGGTAGAGATTAAAAGTCCCAGTGCACCGCTCATAAGGCCTTTGAGCATACTCTTGGTGGAAACGCCTGCAATAATCGTAAGACCGAAAATGGAAAGCCAGAAATATTCTGGCTGCTTGAACTTCATTGCAAGCTGAGCGAGTATGGGCGCAAAGAAATAGAGGGAGATACAGCTGAGTAAGCCGCCGCAGAAGGAAGAAAAACAGGATACCGCCAGTGCTTTTCCAGCCTTTCCCTGCTTGGTCAGTTCGTAGCCGTCAAGGGCGGTGGCAGCGGACGCGGGAGTTCCCGGCGTGTGAATCAGAATGGCGGAGATTGAGCCACCGAAGATTGCACCGCAGTAGATGCCTCCTAGTACAATTAGCCCCGTGGATGCGGGCATGCTAAAGGTCATGGGCAAAAGGAGGGCAACGCCCATTGCGGCGGACAAGCCCGGAAGACAGCCGATAACAATGCCAAGGGCAGTGCTTAAAGCCATTGCCAGCAGGTTCAAGGGGGAGAGCGCGTTTATAAAGCCTGCGCCCATTAAAGATAAGGTTTCCAGCATATGCGCCTCCTAGAAAAGCAGTTCAAAGACAAGCCCCTTTAGGAGACTTACTTTGAGCACTATATTGAAAGTGACGAAGACCAAGAGCAGGATTGCCAGGGTGGTAATAGCAATGGTAAGCGGCTTGATGTTCATAAACCACAGCAGCAGAATCATAAAGATGAGGGTTGATGGATAAAAGCCAATCAGGTAGAGGGCGGCAAGATAGCCCACGGTCATGCCCAAAATCGGAAAAAACTGCCTGGGTAAAAATCCCCTGAACAGTTGGGGAAATCCGTTGGTGACTCCCTCTTTTTTTGCAGTGATAATCATTCGTATCAGATAGAGGGTCGTAAGGCCGCCTAATATGGCGATGATGAATTTGGGATAGATTTGCGCGTCAGCGGGTAGGTTTCGATTCATCAGCAAAAACCAGATGCATATGCCGTACATGAACGCCACAACACCGATGTCAGTTTTTTTCATTTGCAACCTCGTCCTTTTGTGTCTTTTAGAAAAGAAATCCCGCGACTGCTGATGCATGTGCGCGGGATTGCATTGGATTATATGCTGTTAGTTGAAGATTTCCGTCAGCGTGTTGGTACAGAAATTGTACTGCTGGTTAATCAGGTCGCTCGTGTCCTTGGGGGATTTGAACTCGGTAGTCATGTGAGCCTTTTCACTTGCGGCAATGTATTCTGGGTCCTCCATGGCCTGCTTGAATGCATTTGCATAGAAGTCAATAATCGGCTGAGGTGTTCCTGCCGGAGCCACGATACAACGTGCTGAACCGTACCAGTATGGATAGAAGCCCAGTTCGCCCAGTGTGGGTGCATCGGGATATTCAGAAATGCGCTTTGAATCGTAAGTACCCAGCACTTTGAGTTCGGAAGCGAATGCGGTAAAGTCTGCGACTTTTGCCACAGAGAAGTCAACTTCACCCTGGCGGAGTGCCAGAAGCTGGTCTGCAGTGCCGCCGTAGGGAATTGCCGTGTACTCAAAGTTTGCAGAATGAGCCAGCAACTGTGCGCCGATGTGGTTTGAGGCTTTGTTTCCGTTGGTAGATGCCTTGAGCGTACCCGGATTTGCCCGCGCATAGTCAACCAGTTCCTGCAAGGTGTTGAACTGACTCTTTGCTGAGACCAGTACGACTGATGTTTCTACAACGTGATTTGCAATCGGTTCAATAGAGGCGACCGTGTATGAACCCAGATGGTCGATGATGTTTGAACAGAAGGTGGGCAGATTGATAAAGCCCAGCGTCAGTCCGTCCGGCTTTGCCTTTGCCAGCGCCGTCCAGCCGATAGAGCCAGAACCGCCTTCCTTGTTGTCGATGACGAGCGTCTGTCCTACATATTTTTCTGCATAGGAAGTAAGAACGCGAGCCGTGTTGTCGGTGCCAGAACCGGCTTTATATGCTACAATCATCGTGACGGTGCCGTTGGGCTTCCAGTCTGCTGAAACCGTTTCGATGCCAGCCTTTTTCTTGCAGCCGACAAAAAGGGATGTGACCATGGCAATGAGGGCGGTGACCCTTAGGATTTTTTTCATGTATAGTCCTCCTGAAAAAAGACAAAATGGATATATTCAGTATATCCCATTTTTAGGGGAAAGCAAGTTTTTTTTGGGCGGCATTTTCTTTAGATATTTTCTTGCTTTGTATATCTTTGTGTTGCGCTTGACCTGTTTCATGCATGCTGAGTCTTTAGCCAAATACATTCCTCATCAGAATATCCACGTCGCAGGCCGTATTTCCTTCACTGGGAGCACTTTCGTTTCTGGTCCGCAGGTCTGCACTGTTGATGAGGGCATCTTTTTCCCGGGCTTTTAACTTGGCGTATAAGTCTCCGCAGGCAAGCCAGGCCTGTTCTTTTCCGTAGCGGGGCACAAACTGGCGGAAGTCTTCTATCAGGCTGAATTGAGTGAGGTAGTGGGGCTGGGGAAGGGCAAAGTGCAGGTAGAACCATACTTCAAATGAAGGATAGGACTGGGCAAATTTGATGCCCCGGCTTTTGGCTTCTTCCAGCAAAAGGGTGGTTTCTTCTCCAAGACCGTCTCGAACAATGGTGTCCCGGTCAAAAATACACCAGATTTCATCATAGATATGTTCTTCGTACTCGGTGAGGGCTGTTTTGAGGATATGCTTGACGGAACTGTGTTTGGCAAGGCGTGGTACAATCGTTATGCCGCTGATTTTACGGTCTGCCCTTACCTGAGAAAAATAAATCTGCTCGGTTTCTCCTTCCACTACCAGAAGAATGGTCTTATGGGCGCGGAGTTTAGCGGTTTTTCTTGGCACTGAACAACCCCATTAGCTGGCTTACGTCTACCACAGGCAGGGCACCGAATTTGCCCGCCTGATACAGTTTTTTTCGGGATGAAGAGGGATTGATTTCCGCATAGTCGGTAATGGCATTGTAGATGCTGTTTCCCCCGTCGGTTTTGTAGCAGAACCAGATTTCGTCATCCCGCAAAAGTCCTGAGTCCAGCAAATCCTGATCCTGGGTCGTAAACAATAACTGACTGTCATCGCTTGCCTCAAGAAAGAGCCGCAAAAAAGTTTCTACCAGTTCCTCATGCAGCGACATTTCAAGTTCATCAATCAGAATAAAGGCGTGCTGCATTACGTCAGAAAGGGGCGCAATCAGTTCCAGCATACGGAGCGTTCCGGCGGATTCGTAGCCTACGGGAAGTTCATATTCCTTGTCTGCATATTTGTGTACAAAGAGGGCCCGCCGCGTCTTAGCCCGCTCGGGATTACGGACGAGTTCATCCTGCATTTCTGCTGACATATGCTGCATGAACTCTTGGGGAATGGCATGGGTTTCTATGCGGATGTCGGAAATCTGCCCGATATCGCTGGCGTTGAACATGCCGATGACTTTTTCCTTGTAGGCGGCATCGTCTTCAATGCGCTTGAGGGTAAAAGTGGAAAGCTGGTCAGATACCGGGGCGACCATGCCGTGAAAGCGTTTGGAAAGGTTTTCGTAAAGTTTTAGAAAAAGCGGATGCTGAGCCTGAGCGGCTGTGCTCAAAACAGAGCAGTTGGGACGGGTCATGGCGGCAATTACTTTTTTTGCTCCGTTTATGCCTGCACCCCAGATTACGCTGCCGTCTGCATTCCGTTCGTAGACGAGTTTTGCAGCCGCTTTTGCAGCCCTTGCCTTTACCGTGAGTTTTTCGTAGATAACCTTGGTGTCACTCAGCCTAAGGCTGTAGTCATACAAGAGGGGTTTTTCTGCTTCCTCATACATATAGAAGACAAGATTGAATTCTCCGGCTTCATGGGCAGTTTTTTCATCAAAGCGGAAGGGAACAAAATGGGTAGACTCATTTGGTTTAAGTTCTGTAAAGGAGTCTATGGCAAAATACATGTAGAATCTGAGGGCGGTAAGGATGTTTGTTTTGCCCGAAGCATTTGCACCGTACAGGCAGGCAATTTTGAGGATGCGCCGTCCGTCAATCGGTATGCAGTGCTGGCTTTCGTTCCGTGCGTCCTCTGTGGCCGCTTCAAAACTTATGGTCTGGCGGTCTTTTATGGAGAATGTATTTGCAATAGAGAATTCAACAATCATCAGAAACAGTATAGCACAGATTTTACTTTTCGGTGGATTATTATTGCAATTCGTTCTATACTGACCCTCATGGCACTGGCAAAAGATTATCTTACACAAAAAAAGCCCATGGGTGCTTTGCTGATTTTTTTGATTCCGATTGTGCTGGGCAATCTCTTTCAGCAGTTGTACACGATTGTGGACAGTGCAGTTGTGGGGCGTTTTGTGGGTGCGGCGGCTCTGGCGGCAATCGGTGCATCCTATGCGCTGACGACGGTCTTTATCATGGTGGCGAACGGTGGCGGCATTGGTGCTTCGGTGATTGTAAGCCGTTATTTTGGCGCAAAGAAATTTACCCGCATGAAAACCGCCGCCTTTACGGCTATCTTTACTTTTTTGGGCGTAAGCATTGTGCTGGGGCTTCTGGGGCTCTTCTTTAGCCGCCGCCTCATGCTCTTTTTTAATACGCCTGCTGAATCTTTGGAAACAGCCCTTGTCTATCTGAACATTTATTTTATGGGCTTACCCTTTCTCTTTATGTACAATGTCTTTTCCTGCCTCTTTAACGCCATGGGAAAGTCTAAGATTCCCCTGTATTTTCTGATTTTTTCTTCAGTGCTGAACATGGCTTTGGACGTGCTTTTTGTGACCAAGTGCGGCTGGGGAGTTGCGGGGGTTGCATGGGCTACCTTGCTTGCGCAGGGGCTTTCCGCTGTGCTTTCATGTATTGTCTACCTGCATCAGATTCGTGACTTACCGTCGGAGTCTTTTGCCCTCTATGACGCAAAAGAACTACAGGACATGGTGCATCTTGCCCTTCCGTCGATTTTTCAGCAGTCTACGGTGAGCATCGGCATGCTCTTTGTGCAGGGAGTGGTGAACAGTTTTGGTGCCGATGTGCTGGCAGGCTATTCTGCCACCTTGCGTCTGGAACAGATTGCCGTGGTGCCCATGAATTCAATTGGAACTGCCCTTTCTTCATACACGGCACAGAATATCGGGGCGGGAAAACTTGACCGTGTTCGTCAGGGCTATAGGGTCGCAATACTTCTGGTGGTCTTTTTTGCTTTGGTGGATGCGGCATGGATGGAGATTTTTCACGCACCCCTGGTGCGTATGTTTATGAGCGATGCAAATCCTTCTGCCCTTGCCTTTGCAACAGGTGACGCCTACATCCGCTACATCGGCTGGTTTTTTGGCATTATCGGTTTGAAAATGGCAACGGACGGACTTTTGCGGGGTGCGGGCGATACGCTTATGTTTACGCTGGCAAATCTGGTGAATCTGGGAATTCGTGTGTCGCTTTCGGTTATCTTTGCCCCGCGCTACGGCATTCACTTGATTTGGATGGTGGTGCCGCTAGGCTGGCTGGCGAATTTCATCGTTTCGTTTATCGGCTACGCCAGCGGCAAATGGAAAAAAGTCTACAGCGGGGCGTAGAAAAGGCTTTTTCTGTTGGTATACGCCACAAAAAGAATCTTGCTTTTAAACTAAAAGACACTATAATAGAAGTAACAGACGAAAAAAAGGAGTGTATATGAAAGTTACAAAAGTATTGGCAGTCGTACTGGCGGCTGCATGTTTCTTTCCTGCGGCGGCTAAACCCCGTAAGATGACCCCGCCTAAGTCAAACTGGAATCTCTACATTCCGGGAAAGGCAAATAAAAAAGACGTGGTAAAGGATTTGGAAAAGCAGGGCTGGCTGAGCGGTGACACAGTAACCGAGCATATGTCGCTGATTGAAAGCGATGTGAATAAGGGCAGACTGCTTAAATTTGATACGAATGACAGCCATCAGGAAGCAATTGCATTCCCCCTTTCTGGCAATGAAAAGCGCCTCACCTTGATTTTTAAGGCTCGTGGTGCGGTAGACCCTGACAATGCTGCAACTCCCCTGAGTATTTTTTATGCCTACTGGCAGAAGGGCATCGATCAGGCTGTTTTGCGCCACAATTCGTCAAATCAGTTGAAAGGCTCAAACAATATGTCTCGCCTCCGTGAAGGTGGAACGCTGCAGGGTGCACCTCTTGATATTGTAAGCGACTGGCATGATTTCCGTCTGGTATTTGAGTCAAAGGATGGTTCTGGTAAGAACATGACGGCAAAGGCATATATTGACGGCGTGCTTTTTCATGAAGATACCAATAAGCCCCGTCCCGAATATACGATTGACTTGAATTTTGATTCCGCCGTGCTGGATGTTCCCTACATGACGGGAAAAGGCAACTACATTGAATTTGGCGACAACGATGGCAGTTCCAATGCCTATGGCCTCTATGCCTATTTCCTGCTGGTTATTGATGAAGACGTGAGCGAACTTTCTTTGGAAGAACTGGGCAAGCGTGTAAAGGCCGATTTGGTTTCTAATCCCAATACTGGTGATAAGGGGCCGGTAAGTCGCCGTCCGGCAAGCAAGCCTGCTGGAATCAATATGACCGGTCCTGAAGTAAATTCAGAAGACCCCGTCTACTACGATGCGGCTACGATTAAAAATAATAAAATCAACCTGAAGAAATTGCCCTACAGCCGTGCAGACAGCGAAGTGATTTCTTCAACACCGGTATTGCCTAATCTTACCTATGCGGCAACGGTTGACCCGAAAGGTTCTGCGGGTACCTACAAGACGATTGCCGAGGCGATTGCTGCGGTTGCGGAAGGCTCTGCTATTAAAGTGCTGCCGGGTCTGTATTACGAAAAGCTTTTGATTACCAAGCCGGGAATTTCGCTGATTGGTACTGATCCTGCCACAACAATTATCTACGGCTATGAGGCAAATACGGGTAACATTGACGGCAATATTCTGGTGGAGGTAAACCTGCTTCCCAAGGGAACTAAAACGGCTCCGGGAGAAGTTGCGGCAATTCCAGAAAATCCCGCTCCCAATGCATATTTTAATGCTGCTAACATTACCTTCTATAACAAGGGGGCTGAATGGAACCATGAATGGGGTGGAGCAGAACGACGCTCAATTACGCTGGCTCTTAAAGGCGTAGACACCTCATACTTGAAGAACTGTATCTTTATCGGTCAGCAGGACACGGTTTATTTCAGAAGCGGTCGTGTCTATGCGGAAAACTGCTATATTGAAGGCGATGCCGATTACATTTGCGGTGGTGCAACCGTTCTCTTTGACACCTGTAAGATTCATACGATTCAGTACCTGAATGGCGGTATTATCGTAGCGGCCGCTGCTGCTGATACGGGCTATACGTCAACGATGAAATATGCAAACGGCTATGTATTCATGGACTGCAAGATTACCGGTCACAAGAGTTTTGAAACTCAGGACAAGAAAGTGACTTTGGGCCGCGGTACTTGGACGGGTGGTTCTGCAACCTCTGCCAGCCAGACAGGAAAGACGGTTTATATCCGTTGTGACATGCAGAATATCGTAAATAAGGAAGCATGGGCAAACTGGGACAATACCAATACTGCTGCAAAGTGCTTCTTCCGCGAGTACAAATGTACGGGAGCGGGTGCTTCTGGAAATCGTCCGCAGATGACGGATTCAGAATACAATTCCCTCTACTCCAGTCCGGAAAAAATCCTTGGCTTTACGCCTGTGTTAAAGTAAGGATATGTGTATCAGGGGCTGTTTTGGACAGCCCCTTTTTTTTGCTTATGACTGTACGGAAGTGTTGCGCACGATAACGTCGTGGGCACCGCCTTCGGTAATGGAGACTGAAGAAACCAGCGTGAGTTTTGCCTTTTCCTGCAGTTCTGGAATAGAAAGGGCACCGCAGTTACACATGGTGTGGATTACCTTGCTCATGGTCATGGTAACGCCGTCGTGCAAATGTCCTGCATAGGGAACGTAACTGTCTACGCCTTCCTCAAAGCTCATGCCTTTTTTGCCACCCAAATCATAACGCTGCCAGTTGCGGGCACGGTTTGAGCCTTCACCCCAGTATTCCTTTACATACTGACCGTTTACTACCAGCTTGTTTGACGGAGATTCGTCAAAGCGGGCAAAATAACGACCCAGCATTACAAAGTCCGCACCCATGGCAAGGGCAAGGGTAACATGGTAGTCGTGTACGATGCCGCCGTCAGAGCAGATTGGAATGTAAATGCCGGTCTTCTTGTAGTATTCATCCCTGGCCTTAGCTACCTCAATGGTAGCCGTTGCCTGTCCGCGGCCAATGCCTTTCTGTTCACGGGTGATACAGATTGAGCCGCCACCGATACCAATCTTTACAAAGTCTGCGCCCGCTTCTGCCAGAAAATTGAATCCTTCTGCGTCAACCACATTGCCTGCACCTACGCGGACATCCTTGCCAAAATTTTCGTGGATGTATTTGAGGGCACGGCTCTGCCATTCTGAGTAGCCTTCTGAACTGTCCAGCACGAATACGTCTGCACCCGCCTTGAGCAGGGCAGGAACACGCTCCGCATAGTCCCGGGTGTTGATGCCTGCGCCTACAATATAGCGGTGGTTTTCGTCCAAAAGTTCCAGCGGGTGCTCTTCGTGCATGCTGTAGTCCTTGCGGAAGACGATGGAAACGAGGTTGCCGTTTTTGTCGATAATGGGGAGCTGGTTGATTTTCTTCTCCCAGATGAGGTCATTTGCTTCGGTAAGGCCGATACCGTCTTTTCCAGTTACCATGTCGGCAAGTTTTGTCATGTATTCGCTGACTTTTGCCTTTGGGTCAACATGGGAAATGCGGAAGTCGCGGCTGGTGATGATGCCTACCAGTTTTCCGTGTGCAGAGCCGTCTTCGGTAACGGCAACGGTGGAGTGACCGGTCTTTTCTGCAAGGGCTACCACTTCCTCCAGCGTAGCGTCGGGGCGAATGTTGGAGTCGGAAGTGACAAAACCCGCCTTGTAGGATTTTACGCGGGCAACCATGGCTGCCTGATCTTCAATTGACTGGCTTCCGTAAATGAAACTGATGCCTCCTTCTTTTGCAAGGGCGATTGCCAGTTTGTCGTCAGAAACTGCCTGCATGACGGCAGAAACCATGGGAATATTCATTGAAAGGGGGCTTTCTTCCCCTGCCTTTTTGTTGTAGCGTACCAGCGGCGTGCGCAATGAAACTTTGTCCGGGGTGCAGTCCGCAGATGTGTAGCCCGGAACCAACAGATACTCGCCGAATGTGTGTGACGGTTCAGAAAAATAAAATGCCATAGTCTTTTCCTCTTTTCTTTAACCTATTAAAATTAGAATAGTATAGAACGAATTGCCCCTGTCGGTCAATTCCCGCTAAAAATCAGCCTTGCAGCGGAAGGTCATTTTTTTGCCGCTGCTGGGGTGGGTGAAGGAGAGAAATTCTGCGTGAAGCATCAGGCGTTCGCCAGGCGCGCAGTGTCCGTAGAGCGTGTCACCGATGATGGGAAGTCCAAAGCCGTGGCTGTCGGCACTGGCCAGACGAAGCTGATGGGTTCTGCCTGTGCGGGGAAAAAAATCTACGCGGGTGACTTTGCGTCGCGAGCCGTCTGGGGCATTGTAGGTTTCCACGTCTTTTACCTGCCATTCTGTGACGGCTTTTTTTCCATAGGTTTCATCCCAGATTTGGTGGGGGCGGTTATCCAAATCTACGCGGAAATAGAGTTCCATGCTGCCGTGGTCAGGAATTTTTTTTGCGGGAAGCACACCGTCTATCAGGGCCACATATGCTTTTTCCACGGTACCCGCCTCAAACTGGCGGCTTAGATTGCGGTGGGCTTCTTTGCTAAAGGCGAGCACGAGTAAGCCGCTTGTTTCCATGTCCAGCCGATGGACGGCGGGCTGTGCAATGCATTGGGGAAAAAGACGGCGCACACGGTTTACAATGCAGTCTTTTTCTGTTTTGCCAGGCACGCTTAAAAGTCCGCTCTGCTTGTTTACCACGATAATGTCTTCGTCGCGGTAGAGGATTTCTAATCCCAGCATGGCGGGAAGAATGAGGCCGCAGCGGTCATCGCAGGGCGGATAGGCGGTGCCGGACACTTTGTGGGCTGTCTTCCTTCCATAAAAGACTTCGCACATGCTTACGGGGGTGAGTCCGTGGAAAAAGGCATAGTCCAGCAGTTTGGGGGCGCAGCAGTCTCCTGTGCCGGTGGGCGGATATTTTCCCCTGCAGTATTCTGAACAGATGTCCAGCAGACTGCGGGTGCTGCCGTCCGCACAGTGAAAGGCATAGAGGTCATACACTTTTGCCACGGATTCCTGGGTAAGTGCCAGTCTTTCTGCCATAAGGGCTTTTTTCTGCGCCTGTGCTTGGGGAGAAAGATTCTCGCCTTTTTTTGGCGTGAGTGCGTCAATGCGGGCGGTGAGGGCATGGATTGCATCGTCATTTGCGGCGACCGCACCTTCAATTTCTTTTGGCGTGACCAGGGGAGGCACATAGATGGCAGTGTCTTCAAAGCGGGGTACAAGGTTACGGCTAAAGCCCGATGCTGTTTTGAGAACAACTTCCTTTCCCTCTGCGTTCACGCAAATGGCGGCTCCCAGCATGATGCCGATTCCCGCCCGTTCCTCGCTGACTTGGGTCACTTGTTCCAGGACAAGGCTGCCTTCTTCAATCTGACGAATCATGGCGAGACAGATTTTTTGTGCGCGTTCTTGGGAAAAAGGCGGAAACATAAAAAAAGTATAGCAAATAACTGAAAAAAAATCTGCGGTGTGCTATACTCTTGGTATGAGATTCATTCTGATGGGAACGGGAACAAGCCATGGCATTCCGGTAATCGGCTGTGACTGCAAGGTATGTACTTCTGCTGACCCCCATGACAATCGTATGCGATGCAGTGCCTATGTGGTGCAGGATAAGACGGAAGTGGTGATTGACGTTGGCCCGGAATTCCGCCTGCAGGCTTTGCGCAATCATATCAGGCATTTGGACGCGGTGCTTTTGACCCACAGTCATGCCGACCATCTTCATGGATTGGACGATTTACGGATTTTCAGCCACACCCATCCCTGCCATTACGACAGAGCGGCATTCCCAGAGACGGCGGGAAAGGGTCTTCCTGTATACGGCAACAAGGGTACGCTTTCAGATGTACGCAAACGCTTCAGTTATATTTTTAAGCCGGTGAAGGAAGGCGGCGGAGTGGCAAAACTTGACTTTACGGACTGTTCGGCCTATGGCAAAGACTCACCGCTTGTGCTTGGCGGCCTTAGGATTGTGCCTGTTCCGCTGATGCACGGCAGCATTGAGGCGACTGGCTGGCTTTTTTCCTGCGACGGAAGTGACGGAAAACGCCGCAGCATTGCCTACCTGACTGATTGCAGTGCAGTTCCTGAAGATTCTGTCGCGCTGGTAAAAAATGCGGGCGGGCTTTTGGAGCATCTGGTGATAGACGGACTTCGCGTGCGGCCTCATTCCACCCATTTTAGTTTTGACGAGGCCCTGGCCTGTGGAGAAAAAATCGGGGCAAGGCATACCTGGTTTATCCACATGAACCACGACTTGCTGCACACAGAGATTCAGAATTATATAGATGAAAGGTTGCATAACTATCCGCTGCTGGAAAACATAGTCAAGTCCGGCGGCTCCGTATCTCCCGCTTACGACCAACTGGAATTGACAGCGTAAGGGGCGTTACGGGGGCTCCCGTTAGAAAGGGGTGTCGCCGCAACAGTGTGCGGCGCAGGGGAAAGGCTTTTCCCCTTTATATTTCTCTGAAAATGTTCTATACTTTCTCCATGAATTTCAGACGTTTTTTGACGGCCTTTTTGATTGGTGCAAGTTTCTTTTTTATTTCCTGCGGAAAACTGGGCTACAGCGTGGTTCTCTGGAATGATACGGCTCATAATCTGCAGGACGGAGCAATCGTTCAGGTGTATATCCGCTCAAATATTTCTCACGTCTATGTTATTGCCCTTCCTGATTCCGACAAAAAAGTGGAAGTGCCCCTCTGGATGCTGACGGAACCCATGAGTAAGTCCAAGGCAAAAAAAACTGCGGCTCGTTATGCCGAATATGCCCATACCTATGCTTCGGTTAAACTGGACGGGCTTCCCATTCGTGCGGAGGCGGTGAACACGTCAAAACAGGTGTATCGTCTGCGTGAAAAGGAAATTATTCGCGTGCTCTACAAGGGAAAGGGGCAGGCGGTGACCAACGGCAAGGGTAATATGCAGGGAGAATGGCTGAGAGTCCTTACTTCTGGCGGAACCCAGGGCTGGTGTTTTTCCTACAATCTGGAACTTTTTCAGGCGGATGCCCAGGGGCTTGCAAAAGGAAATGAAGGGGAAGCCGTGGTGGAAGTGGCCGACACGCAGTTGGAAAATCTTCAGTCTAAATCCTGGTATCCGGAAAGTTATCTGGACATGATTCAAAATCAGCGCATTGACCCTGCCCGCATGGACGCAAGTTTTGGCTTTAGGATGGATGTGGAGACGCTTACGGTGCGGGTAACCTTGCAGTCTACGGCACTTTCATGGAGCTATACGGACGTGGAAAAGCCGGGGGCAAAAATATATCATTTTATCGGCACTCCGGTTACGGTGACTGTCCGCAACGAAAATGAAATCGCAGTTCAGTTTACCGACAGAGACAATAAGATTAAATCCCAGAACTTTGTGGCACTTTCAGAAAACATTGCAAATCTGGTACAGACAGAAATTGCCCGCCGTGACAAGGAACTGGAGCAGCTGCGCCTCTTTGGCCCTACCTTTACGAGCTCCAACTATGGCAAACTCACCTTCCTTGAAGGCAAGCAGTTTACCTGGGCGGACTACAATCTTTTGGTGCCCTCCATTATTTCCAATGCGGCTCAGGGAAAGGGCAGCATGAGCGTACAATATTTTATCTCCAATTCGCTCAAAGTGTCTTATGACGGTATTCTGACCCTGCGCTTTAACGGCATGGCAAAGGACGTGAACTTCCTCTACAAGATGACGGCAGACGGACTTCGCCTTGAAGACGCAACTCATGCACAAATCAGTAACGGCCTTGTTGTGGGACGGGGGTCAAGTCCGCTGGTTATTTTCTTTGCCCACGATACAGGACGGTAGCCGTGGCATTCGTACAGTTTTCCCAGGTTTCTCTTGCATTTGGTGACCGCGATATCCTCAAAAATGTGTCCGTCAACCTACAGGCGGGGAGCAAGGCGGCTCTGACTGGTGCCAACGGCGCGGGAAAATCCACGCTGATAAAGGTGATGGCGGGTCTGGTGCAGCCTGACAGCGGAAAACGCGTTGCCCAAAAGGATGCCCGCATTTCCTACCTGCCCCAAAGCGGACTGACGCATCACGGCTCTACCTTGCGGGAAGAAGCGGACAAGGCCTTTGCCTTTGGCTACGAACTGCATGAGGAATTGGAGCGCATTGGTGATGAACTAAAAAACAATCCCCCCAACACAAAAGTCCTCTTGGAAAAGCAGGATGCAATCCTCACTGAGCTGGAAAACTCTGGCTGGAACCGCAGGAGCGTGACGGCGGAGCAGGTGCTGATTGGCCTTGGCTTTAGCCACGAAGATTTGGACAGGCAGACCGAGGAATTTAGCGGCGGCTGGCAAATGCGCATTGCCCTTGCCAAGGCCCTGATGGTCAATCCCGACATCCTGCTTTTGGACGAACCGACCAACTATCTGGACATTGAAGCCCGGGCATGGCTTGAAAAATTCCTCAAAGACTATAAGGGTGGCTTTTTGCTGGTAAGCCATGACCGCTATTTTCTTGACCATACGATAAATGTGGTCTACGAACTTTTTAACGGCGACCTGCACAAGTATCCCGGAAACTTTACCCACTACGAAAAGATGCGGGAAGTGGAACTTGAAACCCTGATTGCCCAGTATGAGCAGCAGCAGGCAGAAATCGCAAAACTGGAAGACTTCATCCGCAGGTTTGGCGTAAAGGCAACCAAAGCCGCCCAGGCCCAGGAACGCCAGAAAATGCTGGACAAACTGCGGGAAAACGAAATTGTCATACCTGAATCCCTTAAAAAAATTCATTTTACCTTTCCCGCCGCGCCTCATTCCGGCCATCTGGTGCTGACGCTGGAAAAAGTGAGCAAATCCTACGATGGCGAAAGAAAGGTGCTCAACAATCTGAACTTGCTTGTGGAAAATGGCGACCGCCTTGTGGTTGCGGGGCATAACGGCGCGGGTAAGTCAACACTCCTCCGCATTATTGCCGGCTCTGCGGGCATTGCAGGCGGCGACACAGACTTTTCCGGCAGCGTCAAACTGGGTGCGGGGGTAAGCGTGGGCTACTTCTCTCAGGACAACGCCGAGTCCCTCAAAGGCAGTCAGTCTATTTTGGACTTGCTGGAAAGTGAAGCCCCCCTGGAACTCATTCCCCGCCTCCGCGACATGCTGGGAGCCTTTTTGTTCCGCGGCGATGATGTCTTCAAGTCCATTGACGTGCTCAGTGGCGGTGAAAAAAGCCGCGTTGCCTTGCTCCGACTCCTTTTGCGCCCCGTCAATCTGCTGGTACTGGACGAACCTACCAACCATCTGGACATGCACTCCAAGGATGTGCTCATGGATGCCCTCAAGGATTTTGGCGGTACCGTCATTTTTGTCAGTCACGACAGGGGCTTTATCGAAGGGCTTTCCACACGCGTTCTGGAACTTAAGCCCGGCCATTTCCGCACATTCCCCGGCGACTATGCCTATTACATGCAGAGGCTGGAAGATGAGACAAATGGTCTTGTTTCTCCTGACTCTTCCGTGGGGGGAAGTCTCCCCCTCGCTTCAAAGCAGAGCTTTTCCGCTACCCCCTCGCCTAGGGACTCCGCCCCTAAAACCCCGGAAGTACCTTCTGCCGGCAAACAGTCCTGGGAAGAACAGAAAAAAGCCGCTTCTGAGCGCAGAAAAATTGAGCGCGAAGTGGAAGCCCTTGAAAAAGAAATCGAAAGCGTAGAAAACAAGTTAAAGGAAGCCCAGAACAAAATGGCAAATCCCGAAGTCTATTCCAACGGCGAAAAAGCCAAAGCCCTGCAGCAGGAGATAGACGCCCTTTCCGCCCACCTGGACGACCTGAACGCAAAGTGGGAAGCAGCGGCGGAGAAACTGGGGTAATCCCTCTTTTTTTCCTCTTGCTCTTATTTCTACTCGAAAATATGCAAAGACTTTGGAAAATTTCGACTAAATTTGACAATAATCATTTTTTCCGTATAAGATGTAATCGAAAATTCTCAAAGACTTTGGAAAATTTAGGGGATAGGGTTGCGTTGGAATTAGAGTATTTGGGAATGACAAACAAGGCATTGGCTGAAAAAGTCGGCATCACCGCATCAAATATCGGAAAAGGTGTCCGCCAAGGTTCCTCCCCATCAGCAGATACAGCGGTCAAAATAGCAAAAATCGTAATACATCGGCTGGAAAAGTGAGTTTGCCGTGCACCATTTAAAACAGCTACTGATTATTTCCTCATAATGTGATATACTAAAATGTATTGGAGGCATATACATGAAGGTACTCGTAATTGGAGGCGCAGGTTATATTGGAAGCCATGTTGTAAAGGCTTTGATGGCAAAGGAACACTCGGTGACGGTGTTTGACAATCTTTCAAGCGGACTCAGGCAGAATCTTTTTAAGGAAAACGATTTTATTCACGGTGATATTCTGAACACGGAGCAGCTGGACAAGGCGTTTGCCCGGGGTTTTGATGCTTTTATTCACATGGCGGCCTTTAAGGCGGCGGGCGAGTCCATGATTGAGCCGGAAAAGTATTCGGTGAACAACTTGACGGGCACGATTAACATTATGAATGCTGCCCTCAAGCACGGCTGCAAGCGCATGGTCTTTTCCTCCAGCGCGGCTGTATTTGGTGAGCCCCAGTATCTTCCGATTGACGAAAAGCATCCCAAGAATCCTGAAAACTACTATGGCTTTACCAAACTGAATATTGAGCAGATTATGCAGTGGTACGACCAGTTAAAAGGCTTGCGTTTTGCCGCGCTCCGCTACTTTAATGCGGCGGGCTACGACCCTGAGGGCGTTTTGTACGGTTTGGAGCAGAATCCTGCCAACCTTCTGCCTGTCATTATGGAGACTGCCTGCGGCATGCGTAAGCAGCTGAAAGTGTTTGGAAACGACTACGACACCCGCGACGGAACCTGTATCCGCGACTACGTTCATGTCACTGACCTTGCCGATGCCCATGTTCGCGCCCTGGACTATATTACCAGAGAGAACAGGAGTCTGACCGTCAATCTGGGAAGCGAAAAGGGAGTGACCGTTACTGAAATGCTGGAAGCCGCCCGCAGGATTACGGGGCAGGAGATTCCCGCAGAATATGTGGGCCGTCGAGCGGGAGACCCGGCCTGCCTCTATGCAACGTCCGCCTATGCCCGCGAGGCTTTGGACTGGAAGCCCCGCTACAGTGATGTAGATCCCCTGATTTCTACAACGTGGAAGGCTTACCAGAAGTATCTGGGAGAAAAAAGATGAGTGATTTTGATACGCTGAAAAACAATATCCGTTCCCACGAGCGGGATATGGTTGCACTGGAAAGTCTTTTGACGGCGCATCCGGCACTTGCCCCAGAAAATGGTGGCGATGGCGAACTGGAAAAATGCCTTGCGCTGGAGGCCTGGCTTACAGCACAGGGCTTTACGGATTTAAAACGCTATGACGCTCCCGATGAGCGGGTTTCTGCAAAAATCCGTCCCAATCTGATTGCCACGGTACCTGGCAAAAGCGACCAGCATCGCATATGGATTATGGCACATCTGGACGTTGTTCCTACGGGAGCGCTTTCCCAGTGGCAGACTGACCCGTGGAAAGTGGTGGAAAAAGACGGCAAGCTCTATGGTCGGGGCGTGGAGGACAATCAGCAGGGGCTGGTGAGCGGTGTCTTTGCGGCTCTTTCCCTGCTTGAATCGGGGATTACTCCCGCATACACGATAAAATTGCTTTTTGTTGCTGACGAGGAGTGCGGCTCTGCCTACGGGGCAAACTTCCTCTTGGAAAAACATGCCGAAATTTTCCGCAAGGAAGACTATATCCTGATTCCCGATGGTGGTGACGAAAAGGGCGAGACCATTGAGATTGCGGAAAAACACGTGCTTTGGATGCAGTTTCATACAAAGGGAAAGCAGTGCCACGGTTCCCGCCCCAATGAAGGAAAAAATGCCTGCCTTGCGGCAAGTGACCTGGCCCTGCGCCTGAATGATTTGGAGCATTTTTTTGGTGAAAAGGATCCGCTCTTTACCCCCGACCATTCTACCTTCCAGCCTACAAAGCGGGAGGCCAATGTGGACGGCGTGAACATTATTCCCGGCGATGACCTGCTCTGCATGGATGCCCGCATTTTGCCCCGCTACACGCTGGAGGAAGTGCAGGCCGAAATAAAAAATCGTCTTGCCGCGGTGGAAGCAAAGTATGGCGTAAAGATAGAAGCGACAGTTTTGCAGGCAGGTCAGTCTCCGGCAACTTCTGCCGATGCTCCTGTGGTAAAGGCCCTGGCGGCGGCCATCAAGGCTGCCCACGGCATCAGGGCAAGGACAATCGGCGTTGGCGGCGGCACGGTTGGCGCGGGTTTTCGGAACAAGGGCTATGATGCCGTTGTCTGGAGCACCATGGACGAACTTGCCCATCAGCCCAATGAGTATTGCAAGATAGAAAACATCATCAAGGATGCGGAAACCCTGGCGGCATTGTTCTTGCAGGAATAGGTTTGGTAGAGGGCGTTACGGGGGATTTCCCCCGTTAGAAGGGGTAGGCGGAAATGAGCGGCGCGAATTGTAGCCGAGGGGGAGGCTTCCCCCACCTGATACTGCTGGTTTTCTCTCTCTTTTTGTCATCATGCACGACGATGGCGGATTACAATTATGGTCGTATTGACTCAAATCTTGCGGCGGGAAATTACGAGGCAGTTTCTTCCGAACTGACTGAAAAAAAATCCACGATTTATGGAAGCCATGATGAAGTGCTCAAGTTTTTGGACGCAGGTCTGGTGGCACATTACGACGGAAAAACTGAGGAATCGAACAGGCTCTTGGCACAGGCGGAAAAACTGATGGAAGCCTATTTTACTACCAGCCTTACTCAGTCTGTTACTTCCATGGTGACCAATGACTTGGTGCAGGACTATGCAGGCGAGGATTTTGAGGATATCTACACCAATCTTTTTATGGCACTGAATTACATTGAGGACGGCCTGATTGACGATGCCATGGTGGAGATGCGCCGCTTTGACAACAAACTGAAAAAACTGCGCTCAAAATATGAAGACCTTATACGGGGCATGGAAAGTGACGACCAGAATTCCAAGGTCAAGCGGGTTTCGATTCAGTTTTACAACTCTGCCCTGGCTCATTACGTGAGTATGCTCTTGAACCGGGGGGACGGCGATTACGATAGCGCGCGGATTGATGCCAGTCTTTTGGAAGAGGCTTTTAGGACGCAGAAGGATGTGTATGATTTTGCCCTGCCTGCAACGATTGCGGCGGAAAAAGATGTACGAAGGTCTGATACGAGGCTGAATGTACTGGCTTTTAGCGGTTTTGCCCCCATAAAAAAAGAAGAGGTGGTGCGGGCATACAGCTGGCGGGGTACGGTGTGGTATAAGCTTGCCCTACCCAAGATGGAAAAAAGACGGTCTGCCATTACGAGCATTGTGGCTACGGCAGAAAACAAGCAGACTGGCGAAATATACAGTCGGACGCTGGAGCAGATTGAAAGTCTGGAAAATATCAGTATGGACACCTTTCAGCAAAAATATTCGGTGCTTTTTACCAAGGCACTGCTCCGTTCCATTGCGAAGACTGCCGCAAACACTAGCATGAATACCATGGCCCGTAAAAGTCAGGATAACACTGCGTCACTTGTTTTTTCCCTCTTGGATTTTGCAACAAAAGTCAGCAATGAATTGACCGAGCGGGCGGATGTGCGTACCTGCCGTTTTTTTCCTGCCAAGGCAAGCGTAACAGGATTTTCGCTGCCCGCTGGTGACTATAAGGTGACCGTGCAGTTTATGGCAGGACGGCATGTGACCTACGCTGCGGAAAAAGACCTTTCTGTTCGCGCGGGAAAATTGAATTTTGTAGAAGCCACCTGTTTGCGTTAGCAGGCGGCTGTGTGGTGTGCTAGCGAACCTTAAAGATGATGCCTACAATGGCCATGGTGACCAAAAGTTGGATAATCAGGAATTTAATCAGCACCTGTGTGGGTGACCAGCCGTGGTTGATTTTCATATGGTCGTGCAGGGGAAAGCGGATGTTGGTAAGGATATGTATGTGGCAGAAGCGAATCAATGCCACCTTTACCAGTCCTAAGCCCCCGTTTACAAAAATAATCAGAGACGTTGCCAGAATCATAAAGGGATTGCCGCTGACGAGTACGCATATGCCGATGTAAAAACCGAGGGCGCGGCTTCCTGCGTCTCCCATGAGAACCTTGCTGGGAAATGCGTTGTGCCAGAGGTAGCCCATGAGAACGCCTGCCAGCACAAAAGTCATCGTACCCCAGGAGGCACCGTTTACTAGGTGGGGCACCAGAAGGTATTTTGCAATGTCAGTGTGACCGAGTATGAAGTAGAAAATCACGCCCATAGTGAGGAGGGCGACCAGAACCAGGGTTCCGCTCAGACCGTCCACGCCGTCAGTGCAGTTTGTGGTGTTGACTGAGGCCCAGAGCAAAACTAAAGCGATAATGAGGTAAAGTGCGGGCGGTACGGCAATCTGGTTGGTGAGGAAGGGCAGCCAGAAGTAAATTTTTCCGTCAGCCGCTGTGTGTATTTTTATGTAGGCGAGGAGCAGGGCGGCCGCAAGGCAGATGACAAAATCAAGCAGGGCCTTACGGTATTCACCCCAAGAGTTGGCGCTGCGGTCGTCCAGAAAACCGGTGAGCATCATAAGCCAGGTGAGGATAAGGCTTCCACCCTGCAGCATGTCCAAAGGAACAAAGATAAAGCAGAGGAGGACAAAAACCGTAATGAAATAGACACCGGCACCTGTGGGCTTTCCTTTTGCTGCCTCTGCATTTACGGTAAATTCACGTCCGCGGTCATGGGGCATGTACTGGTAAAAATGAGGCATTCCGTAGCGGACAAGAAAAAAGCCCGCGTAGAGCGAAAGAACAATTAAAACGGTGTACGATTGCAAAAGTCGTGCAGGACCAAAATATTCGGTTAAAATCCCACCCAAATAATAAAGCATGTGTCATTATACCATTTTGTATCAGTAATTGCAAATATATGCATTGCCACACCCTCAGGGCAAACGCATTATAATCCATTCACAAGTAAGACAAAAAAGGGCACAGGTAAAAGAGTCTCAGCAAAAACGAAAAATGAGTCCGCTTACG
>ERZ842401.1793-NODE-1793-length-29774-cov-13.628554_pt1 | contig 29774 bp, 22 predicted proteins | sample MGYA00521270_ERZ842401 | MGnify/ENA primary metagenome ERZ842401 (study PRJEB31892, sample SAMEA3878208) | bioreactor metagenome | biome: Moose rumen | place: Sweden | collected 2011-10 | study: EMG produced TPA metagenomics assembly of the PRJEB12797 data set... | reverse complement strand
GTGCTCTTTTTTGCGGCCTTATCTCAACTAATTTTTAACTTGCGAAACTTGAATATTTTAATATGATGAAAAAAATGAATGGGTGGACAGGATGGGAGGTGCAAAAACCTTGCAACCTCTTTCCCTTGAGCGTGTTGGGAAAGAGGGTAGAGGCGCGGCATGCACGAAGGGTGGGGCATGGGGATGCGCCAGAAGCAAGGGCTTCCTCCGCATAGGAGCTCATGGCTCGCAGATTTCATCATTGCTTGTCGCCGTGAGAAACGGCGTGTATGTCCATAAATCGGTGCAAAAATACGCAATTTTTCCCATTCGTCAAAACAAAAGTGGGAAAAGTTTGTGGTTTGTGCATGGAATTTGGTTTTTTGACACAGGGATGATGGGGGAATGGGTGGGAAAGGGAATATTTTCGGTGGAATTGTTTTGTCATGTCAATTATTGTTCTTACCTTTGCATCAAACTTATGAAGATTTATGGAAGAACAGCATCAAGCATATACCACAGAGAAGGTGGGGCGCTACTCGTTTATGGCGGAGCCCTTCCATTGTGACTTTAACGGGCGGCTGATGATGGGGCATCTGGGCAACCATCTGCTGAATGCCGCTGACTTTCACTCGAACGACCGTGGGTTCGGGATGTTGTACCTGAACAGTGTCCATAAGACGTGGGTGCTCTCACGGTTGGCCATCGAGATGGAGCACATGCCCCGTGCGTATGAGACGTTCGAGGTGGAGACGTGGGTGGAGAACGCCGTCAGGTTTTTCACGAACCGTAACTTCGCGGTGACGGGGAAGGACGGTGAGGCGTATGGCTATGGCAGGAGTGTGTGGGCGATGATTGACACGGAGACGCGTCAGCCGCAGAACCTGTTGGAGATACACGACGGGAGTCTGATGGGGTATGTGGAAAATGAGAAGTGCTGCCCTATAGATAAAGGTACGCGCGCGAAGATTCCTGCGGATGCGGAATGGATGCGGACGATAGAGACGAACTATAGTGATGTGGACATGAATGGGCATATCAATAGTGTGAAGTATATTGAGCATGTGCTGGATCTGTGGCCTACGGAGTGGTATCGGGAGAACAGGATACGACGGTTGGACGTGGCTTATGTGGCTGAGGCGCATGCAGGGGATCTGTTGCATTTCTATGGGATCAAGTCTGACGAGCAGACGTTTGCCGTGAGGATTACGAGGACGGCGAAGGGGCAGGAGAGGGACGAAGGTGTGGAAGTGTGCAGGGCTGTGGTGAGGATGGATGAAAGATGAAGACCCCACCCCTAACCTCTCCCCAGGGGAGGGGAAAGATGGAGGAGGATGGATAATTGACAAAAAATAAATATTTAGGATATGTTGAAAATAGGTGATCAAGTGAGGTTCCTGAGTGAAGTAGGGTGCGGTCGCGTTTCCGGCTTCCAGGGAAAGGACATTGTGTTGGTGGAGGATCAGGACGGTTTCGAGATTCCGATGACGATTCATGATGTGGTGCTGGTGGGTGATGATGACTACAGCAGCGGACACATGGTGGAAAGCAAGAGGAAGGATGAGGGAAAAGGGAAGAAGCATAAGAATACTGACCCCACCCCTAACCCCTCCCCTACGATGGGAGGGGAAGGCCTGCGGAATCGCATGCGCCATGCACGAGGTGTGGGAGACGAGGAGGGCGCAGACTATGACCCTGCTGAACGGCCCGTGACGTTTAAGAAACCGGCAGAGGAAAGGAAGGGCGGCGACAACTTGTCGGTGTACCTGGCCTTTGTGCCCATCGATATTCTGGAGATGACGAAGACGCGGTTTGAGACCTATTTGGTGAACGACTGCAACTACTATATACAGTATGCCTACTTGGTGGCTGAGGGAAACGGATGGACCGTGAAGGCTACGGGGGAGGTGGAGCCTAACACGAAATTGTTCGTGGAGGAGTTTGGCCGGGAGGTGCTGAACGATATGGAACGCGTAACGGTGCAGTTGACTGCCTACAAACGCGAGAAACCCTTCCTGCTGAAAGAGCCTGTGCAGGTGCAACTGAGAATAGACCCCGTGAAGTTCTATAAGCTGCATACGTTTCAGGAGAACGACTTCTTCGAGCAGAAGGCACTGGTGTACCCCATCGTGGAGAACGATCGTCCTGCCCGTTCGTTGGTGGTGGACGCGAAGAAGCTGAAGGAGGAGATGTATCACTCGGGGTTGCAGGAAACTCCAACGGAGCGGGCGGCTGACCGCAGTTACGTGCGCCGCTATGAGAACGGGAAGAAGGGCAACCCGTTTGTGCCGAAGCATCATCGGGGCGAAGAACCCGTGGTGGTGGATCTGCATGCGAATGAGTTGTTGGACACGACAAGGGGCATGTCGGCAGGTGATATCCTGAACTATCAGTTGGATGTGTTCCGCAGGACGCTGGCTGACTATGCGGGGAACAAAGGACAGAAGATTGTGTTCATTCACGGGAAGGGTGAGGGTGTGCTGAGGCATGCGATTATCCATGAGCTGACTTATCGCTATAAGAGCTATACGTATCAGGATGCTTCGTTCCAGGAGTATGGGTATGGGGCTACGCAAGTGACGATCAGGTGAAAGATTTCTGACCCCACCCGTAACCCCTCTATTGGGGAAGGGAGGGAAGAGGAATGAGGAAGGATGATGACCCCACCCCTAACCCCTCCCCTTGTGGGGAGGGGAAACCAGAGAGAGGGGAGGGGAAAGGAAAGAGTTGAGATTTAGAATATGGAGTTGAGCGTTATCATACCGGTATATGGGGCTGTTGACACCTTGAGGAGATGTGTGGAGAGCCTGAGCGTTGGAAGCACCGACGACTATGAGGTCGTGCTGGTGGATGACGGGGCTACGGACGGGTCTGGGACACTGTGCGATGAGCTGGCGGCGGCAGATGACCATATCCGGGTGATACATACGACGAACAGGGGGCCGAGTGCTGCGAGGAATACCGGGTTGGAGCAGGCGCGAGGGGAGTTGATCTACTTTGCGGATGCTGACGACTATTTAGAGAAAGGGACTGTGGATCAGGTGATGCAGCTCCTGCGCGACAATACGGAGACAGACATCGTGGAGTTTCCCGCGATGATCTATTTCAAGGGCAGCCGACAGTGGCTGCTGCCATTGCAGACCGAAACGTTTATCAACGGGAGGGACTACTGGCTCAAGACACAAGGGTACACCCATACGTATGTGTGGAACAAGATGTATCGCAGGAAGCTGTTTAGCGGTCTGCGCTTCCCGGAAGGACAAATATACGAGGATGCGGAACTGATGCCGCGACTGTTGGAAAGGGCGAGGCGCATAGAGACCACCGAGAAGGGGTTCTACTACTACTGCGACAACCCGAAGAGTCTGACCGCCCAGAGCGATGGGCGCAAACTCAGGTGGCTGTTGGAAGCCTATGTGAGGACCTACGTGGAGTGGGGGATGGAGAGCGAGCCACGCGCTACCGACTTCTATCTGAAGATGCTGAACGCGCAGCTCGACGTGTATCCGTCGACGGGCGATATCCTCTTGCCGAAACCCAGCAGAAGTCTGCAGCCAAAGGCTGTTGAGGGAGTTACATCAAGAATCAAACTAAGATTAGTTAGCTTATTAGGTGTCACAGGATTATGCAGAATATACAAACTGAAACAAAAAGTCCGCTGGTAAGTTTCGTGATAGCTTACTATGAGGTACCTCTCGACATGTTGCGAGAGTGTATAGAGAGTATTCTTGCCATCGACTTGAACGATGAGGAACGGGAGATTATCCTGGTGGATGACGGTTCTGAGGTGAGTCCGCTGAACGAACTAATGGACTACCAGGACCAGCTGGTGTACCTGCGCCAGAAGAATGAAGGACTGAGTGGCGCGCGGAACCGAGGCATCGAGCTGTGTCACGGAAGATACATCCAGTTTGTGGATGCCGACGACATGCTCATCAAGTCGAACTACGACCACTGCATGCACATGCTGAAAGAGCATGAGCCCGATGTGGTGATGTTCGACCACACCAGTGAGGACAAGGATGTGGACTCACCCGACTTGTTTGACGGTCCGCTGACGGGTGCCGAGTATATGCGTCATCATAACCTCAGAGCGTCGGCCTGGGGCTATGTGTTCAAGCGTAAGCTGCTGATGGACCTTCGCTTCACGCGAGGACTGCTGCACGAAGACGAGGAGTTTACGCCACAGTTGATTCTGCGGGCCGACACGCTCTATGCCACCGACTCGTGTGCCTATTACTATCGCGTGAGACAAGGGTCGATTGTGCATAACAAAGATGAGCAATGGCTGAAGCACCGACTGGACGATGCCGAGTATGTGCTGTTCCAGCTGGACCATCTGGCAGCGACGCTGCATGGAGCCGAGAACCAAGCGTTGAGAAGACGCGTGGCCCAGTTGTCGATGGACTATATCTACAACATCATCGTGCTGACCAAGAGCGAGGAGCAGTTGGAAGAGCGCATCGAGCGACTGAGCAAGCGAGGGCTGTTCCCCCTGCCCGATGCCGACTACACCGCGAAATACAAGGTGTTCCGCAGGATGGTGAAGTCGAAGATGGGGCGAAAGATGATGCTTCACACCCTGCCGCTGCTGAAACAAACCATTTGAAATTTAGAAAGATGAGAATACTCCTGTTTGGCGAATACAGTAACCTGCATGCTACGCTGGCCCGAGGCTTGCGGCAGTTGGGGCATGAAGTGCTGGTGATATCAGACGGCACACGCTGGCGCAACTACCAGCGCGACATTGACCTATCGCGTGAAGGAACGTCGAAGACAGGAGGGTTGAAATATATGTTCAGACTGTTGCGCCTGTTGCCCCGAATGCGCGGGTGGGATGTGGTGCAGCTGATCAATGCTGACTTCGTCTGGCTGAAGCCCCGGCGCGAGCAATGGGTGTACAACTACCTGCGGAAGCACAACCAGAAAGTTGTGATAGGAGCCTTCGGCTACGACTGGTACTGGGTGGATGCTGGACTGCACAAGCGGCAGTTCAAATACGGCGACTTCTATATCGGTGACCATCGGCGCGACGACGAACCCCAGGTGAAAGCCTTCGTCAGCGAGTGGATGGGAACGGAAAAGGGCGACTACTGCCAGCGGGTGATGCACGACTGCGACGGTATCCCGGCCTGTCTGTATGAATATATCCGCTGCTACGGAGAATATTTCCCCGAGAAGACCCGCTATCTGCCGCTGCCCATCGTTGCTGAGTACGACAAGCCCGTCAGGACTTTCCATCCGGGGAGTGACAAAGTGAGATTCTTTATCGGCATTGACACCCGGCGGTCGCACTTCAAGGGAACGGACATCATGTATCAAGCCCTGCAGGATGTGCAGCGGAACTATCCAGACCGGTGCGACATCGTAAAGGCAGAGCATATACCCTACGAAGAGTATCAGGCCTGGATGGACAGCTGCGACTGCATCCTGGACCAGCTGTACAGCTATACGCCGGCGATGAATGCCCTGCAGGCGATGAGCAAAGGACTCGTCTGCATAGGTGGAGGAGAACCCGAGAACTACGAGATAATCGGCGAAACAGAACTCCGCCCGATTGTGAATGTGGAACCCACCTACGAGAGCGTGTACCACGAAATAGAGCAACTGATTCTGCATCCCGAGCGCATACCGACGCTGAAGCAGCAGAGCATCGACTACGTGAAGCGCCACCACGACTATCTGAAGGTGGCCCGGCAATATGAAGCATTCTACCAAGCGCTGAAGCGCGAGTAGGCAAATTCCCCGAGGATTTAGGAAAAAAACTATTCGGTTTTAGGGAAAAACCTTTGGAGATGTGGAGAATATTTCGTTACTTTGCAACGTGAACTTGAAGTTGAACCTATTTAAATGCATCAGACAATGAAAAAGTTAATGTTACTCATGGTCATGTTGACAACGATGGTTGTCAAGGCCGCAGCAATGTCATACTCACAGGCTCGTCAGGAAGCCCTGTTCCTGACCGACAAGATGGCCTACGAGCTCAGGTTGAGCCGTGAGCAGTGTGAGGCCGTGTATGAAATCAATATCGACTATCTGATGGCACTCGACTCCAGAAGCAATCTGTATGGATGGGCATGGGAGCGCAGGAACAGCGATTTGCGCTATGTACTGACCGCCTATCAGTATGAGTTATACATGCAGGCCAACTACTTCTATCGTCCCGTTTCGTGGAGAAGCAACAGCTGGCGTTTCCGCATCTATAAGAGGTATGGCGAACACACGGTTTACTACAGTGCTCCGATGGCCTACAACTCCTACAGGGGAGGCAACAACACCCATCAGAACAGCTACTATGCAAATCGGAACTTCAACAAGCCCACCATCGTGAACCCGCCCGTCAACAACGGTACCAGCAACCACGGCAGGAACTCAGTGACGGGAGCTACCACATCGTGGCGTTCAGGGTCGAGCGGACATTCCACCTCAACGGCAGGCAGTGGATCGTCGTGGAGAGTGTCGTCGACCGGCAACACCTCTTCTACGAGAAGTTCTTCGGGCAGCACTTCCACGAAGCAGTCGCGGAGCAGCGGCACCAAGACTGCATCGGGAGGACAGTTCAAAGGCAAGAGATAGCAGGTGGACTACCGTGAATCGAAAGAGTATTAACTAACAAACATAGCAGAATGGAACTACCTGATTTCATGCAATATAGCAACAAGTTCTCCAAGGGAGAATTCTTGGATAAGATATCGCGAGTAGCTAAGCGAGCCGGTGCCAAGATGGTGTATGCAGCCCTGATTCTCTATTATACCTTGCAAAGCGACAAGGTGTCGGTGAAGGACAAGGCCGTCATCATCGGGGCACTGGGCTATCTGATCAGTCCGCTCGATGTCATTCCAGATGCCATTCCCATTGTAGGACTGGGCGACGACCTCAGTGTGCTGGTATATGTGCTGCAGAAAGTGTGGGGCGACGTCAGCGACGATGTCAAGCAGAAAGCCAAAGAACGCCTGTCGAAATGGTTCGACGACGACGAAATCCTTGAAATCAACGACCTCTTTAATAAAGAATAACCGTGCCAGAGAGAAAGAACAAAACCCCGATAGACCCCAGTTATGGTCATCTGCAGCCGCAGGCTATCGACATAGAGCGCATCGTGCTGGGTGCGCTCATGATAGACAAGGATGCCTTTTCGATTGTCAGTGAGATTCTGAAGCCCGAGACCTTCTACGACCCGCGCCATCAGAAAGTTTACCAGGCCATCCAGACGCTGAGTCTGGACGAGAAGCCTGTAGACATACTCACCGTGACCGAAGGACTGAAGCGAGAAGGCACGTTGGAAGAGGTGGGTGGACCAGCCTATATCGTAGAGTTGAGCTCGCATGTGGCTTCGTCGGCCAACATCGAGTATCACTCGCGTATTCTGGCACAGAAGTCGTTAGCCCGCCAACTCATCTCGTTCTCTTCCGTGATACAGACGAAGGCCTTCGATGAGACCGTGGACGTTGACGAACTGATGCAAGAGGCCGAAGGCTCGCTCTTCGAACTCTCGCAGAAGAACATGCGGCAAGACTACACCCATATAGCCCCCGTGCTGAAGCAGGCTGTAGAGATACTGCAGAAAGCAGCCACCAACACATCAGGTCTGACAGGTATTCCGACAGGTTATCCCGATTTGGACGACAAGACATCCGGCTGGCAGAATTCAGACCTGGTGATTATTGCAGGACGTCCGGCCATGGGTAAGACCGCGTTCGCCCTCTCGTTGGCGAAGAACATCGCTGTGGACAACCAGATACCCGTGGCGTTCTTCTCGTTGGAAATGAGCAATGTGCAGTTGGGCAACCGACTGATATCGAATGTTTGTGAGGTAGAAGGAAAGAAAATCCTGAACGGGCAGCTCGACGACGAGGAATGGAAACGACTCGACAGAAACCTGCGCCGGCTGGAGTCGGCTCCCATCTTTGTGGACGATACGCCCGGCATGAGTATCTTTGAGATGAGAACCAAAGCTCGGCGGCTGGTGAGAGAGAAGGGCGTCAGAATCATCATGATAGACTATCTGCAGCTGATGAATGCCAACGGCGCCAAGTTTGGCAGTCGCCAGGAAGAGGTGTCGACTATCAGTAGGTCGCTGAAAGGACTCGCCAAGGAACTGGACATACCCGTCATAGCCCTTTCGCAGTTGAATCGTACGGTGGAGAACCGCGAAGGAATTGACGGCAAGCGTCCGCAGTTGAGCGACCTGCGTGAGTCGGGAGCCATTGAGCAGGATGCCGATATGGTTATCTTCGTTCACCGCCCAGAGTATTATCATGTGTATCAAGACGATAAAGGCAACGACCTGCACGGTATGGCACAGATTATCATCGCCAAGCACCGTAAGGGTGCTACGGGCGATGTGCTTCTGAATTTCCGCGGAGAGTTCACTCGATTCCAGAACCCTGGTGACAACTTCGTGGGTATACAGCAGGATAGAGGAGGAGAATATATAGGTTCGCGCGTGAATGGCAATGAGCCCACCGGCGGTTATGATGCGTCGGTGCCCTTCATGCCCGCAGAACCTGGGAAAGCACCCTACTAATTCCGATTAGCAATGCCGTCGGTTTGGAAACATAGAATCATCGGTTCTCGAAGTCTGCTAAGATTTGGCAGTTCGAGAACCTTGCTGTTGTCAGTATGTTTAGCTTGTGCATCGCTGATGACAGCGCAAGAGCTGACCCATCAGCAGATGCGCGACAGCCTGCGGGCGGCAGCAGAAGAGATGGAGAAATATCCCCATAACGTGGACCTGCGACTGAGAAAGGCTGCCTGGAATGTGCTGCTGGAGCAGTGGAGCGTGGCGAAAGAAGAGTACGACCGAATACTGGGGCAGTTGCCTGATAACCTCTCCGCCCTTTTCTACCGAGCCTTTGTCAACGAGAAACTCCACCGGAACTCCTTTGCTCGACTGGATTACGAGCATCTGCTCATGATTGTTCCCAACCATTTTGAAGCCCGATTGGGACTGGCATTGCTCAATCAGAAAGACAATCATCTGACCGAAGCGATGGACCAGATGAACGTGTTGGTGGAGCAATATCCCGACAGCGCGATAGCCTATGCAGCGCGGGCTGGAATGGAACGAGAACGAGGGATGACGGAACTGGCCATCTACGATTATGGAGAGGCCATCCGGTTGGAAAATACCAACACCGATTACCTGCTGAACAGGGCAAACCTCTATATAGAAGAGCGAAAATACCGAGAGGCTTTGCAAGATTTGCAACGGCTCCAACAATTAGGCGTTTCGCGTAAAGCACTCGATCCCTTTTATCTCCGGATGAAACAATAGCCGGGCTTACCAATCGCGGAAGAGTTCCAGGCCCACCCGGCATCCGATGCCGTCGTATTTGGCATTGCGGGTGGCCACAAAGAGACCGATGGAGAAAAGTCGGTTGGTGAAGCCATACCCCATTTCGGTATAGGGATAGTTATGATCGACCACCAGCGCACTGACGTAAACCCGTTCCATTTCGACGTAACGGCCCAAGAAGGGAGCCCGCGAGAGCAGCATCAGTGGCGACTCGTAGGTGAGGTTGGCACGAAGATAGTAGTCGGAACTGTTGTACGTATCGCGATTGAGCAACTGGAACTCCCCCGTCCAGTCGTCGTTCCAGCCGCCCGGCATGTTGTCGTCGCGGAAGTTCTCGAAGTCGAGGAAGTAAGCATCCCGATCCTTCATGGTATAGACGCCGCCTCCCCATCGGAGTGACAGCGAGCGCAGGCGATAGAAGTGGCGCAGCCAGATGGCATCGGCCTCCAGTCGACCATACTTCATGTTAGCCTTTCCGATGCCCTTGATGCCCTGCTCGTAGTTGAAGAAAAACATCGGCCCATGCCAGCCCCAGGGACGGACGGTCAAGTCGACCATAGGAGCAAACGACTGGTAGGTATTGGGGCGACCGGCCCTGTCGAATCCTGTCTTGTCGACTGCCGAACGACGATGGAAGATGAAACCAGCTCCGATGCTCCAGTAATCGTTCAGGTCGTAGTTGCTTTGCACCTTCATGTACATATCGCGGAAGTAGTCGAGGTTGAGCGACTCGTAGCGGGCACTGTCCTCATGATGCTCGTCGATGACGTCGTTCTTCACGCTTGAGTTGGTGATGCGGTTGCCATTACCCACTTCGATGCCCACGAAACCATGACGTTGCATGTTGAACGTGTACATGACGGGCAAGCGGAAATAGAACTGCTTCTGCTTGAACGAATAGCCTCCCCGAAACTGCGCAGAAAGATCCTGTTGCTGGCTGAAACGGTAGTGGCCGCGAATCTTGAACTTATACGTGAAGCCTTTCTTTCCACTATATCCCAGATAGAGTGGGTTCAGGATGGGCGATATGCGGAACGACCCCTGGTCTTCTGGTCCGAAGTTCAGTTTGATTCGGTTGACGAGATTGTCGCCGATCATATCCCAGAAGATATATTTCCATGGGTTCCGCTTCTTCACCTTCTGCACGACCGGTTTCGACTGCTCGACAGAGTCGTGAAGGTGGTAAAGCTGACGAATGTTTTCTGGCAGTGGAGTAGGGCGGAGACTGTCCATCAAGGCGATGTCGTGAGAACTGATGATGGTGTCGGACAGCGTCTTCGGCAAGTCGAAGTCGAAGTGATAGTCGGCTTTGATGCGGTTTCCCACAAAGTGGAACTCCCCACTGACATCGCACTGGGTAGGAATGAGCGAATGAACCCCGCTGTTGCCCATCTCCGCAAAGACATGAAACGTAATCATGTCGTATTCGCCCTCGAAATATACATTGTGAATACGTCCGGTGGCTTCCTCGACGATAGCCTTCCCCTTGACCACCTGCGTGTTACCCGACTTGGGAACGAATGTCAGTTCTACCATTCCTGTGCCAGTGCGATGGAAACCGTAGCGATAGAACTGCACGTTGCGGCGGTGGAACGGCGAGAGCAGGTGGTCGTTCATGAGTGTCACTTTGTAGAGATCGGGCGTCGTGAAAGCCTTCAATATAGGCATGGCCTGCCGATAGCGAGGCATCGTTCCCACTTCTACCTGACGGACAGCGGTGTAGTTGTTAATCTCGTCGAAGGTGATACGCGAATAGCTCTCCCCAGCGTAGACAGGATGCTTGCCCCGACTGATGGCGTGCATCGTGGGAACGAACATGAGCAGTTTGTTCTTTTTCTTGGTGGTCAAGACAAAACGTGAATAGACGTTCATCTCCACCCCTTTGAGTTGGTCGTCAAAAGGTTTTGAATAGGCATAGATACGCTGGAGCAGCAGACTGTCCTCGGAGGTGGTATGCTGCCAAGCCTTGCCGGTTGTGGAGGAAAACCACACCAGCAAAAAGAATAATATGAAACGACCTATTTTCAAATCGGGTGCTAAATTACAAAAAAATCCTCATAAACCAATCAAGATTTATGAGGATTTTTTATTCTTTCACCATTTATTAAGTACTTATCCCAAATATTTCATCAGGATTTTCGCGTTTCCGCTGTCGCGGAGTTTCGCGATACTCTTTTCACGAATCTGGCGGACACGCTCACGGGTGAGACCCAGTTGGTCGCCGATTTCCTCCAGTCCTTTCTCATGACAACCAATGCCGAAGCATTCGCGGATGATAGTGATTTCGCGCTCTTTAAGTACTTTGTTGAGCACGGTGTTCAGTTCCTGAGCCATACTCTCGTGGTCGACCATACGGTCAGTGCGCGAATCATCGCCGCTGGGCATCACATCAAGCATACAGTTGTCTTCGCCATCCTGGAAAGGAGCGTCGATACTGACGTGATGGCCGTCGGCTGCCATACTCTGTCCGATTTTCTCTTCGTCGAGATTGGTGGCTTCCGAAAGTTCGGAAATGGAGGGATGACGCTGATTCTCCTGTTCGAACTTGTTGATTTCGTGGTTGATTTTGTTCAGTGAACCTACCTGATTAAGGGGCAGTCTGACGATACGGCTTTGCTCGGCAATGGCCTGCAGGATGCTTTGGCGAATCCACCATACAGCATACGAAATGAATTTAAAGCCTCTTGTCTCGTCGAACTTCTGCGCAGCCTTAATCAGTCCAATGTTACCTTCGTCTATTAAGTCTGTGAGTGTGAGACCTTGATGCTGGTATTGCTTGGCCACCGAAACCACGAATCGGAGGTTGGCAGTTACCAGTTTGTCTTTTGCCCGTTCGCCTTCAGAACCTCCTTTTCGGATTTTCTGTGCCAGCTCAATCTCCTCATCGATGGTGATAAGGGGTGCGCGACCAATTTCCACAAGGTACTTGTCCAGAGCTTCGCTCGAACGGTTTGTGATACTTTTCTGAATTTTAAGTTGTCTCATTCTATTTACCTTTATCCTGTAACTGATTGACTATCAAAAGAATACGAAATTATATGTGCATAATCGGAGCAAAGTTAGTAAAAAATAGAATATGTTGTTCGATTTTTTAGTTAAAATATCATAATTGTGCAAACTTTTTTTCAAATAGTTTGTGTCGTTCAAGATTAATGCGTAACTTCGCAGTTTCTAAAGAATGTGTATGAAAAAGACAGCTTTGATAGTTTTTCTTTATGTTTGCTCGTTGAGTGTTTTCGCGCAGAAAGCAACGGTAGGCAAACAGCACTCGTTTGCCAAGCAAGTTCCTGCGGGCAATTTCAGTGGAATCACGCCGTTAGGGGAAGGCAGCTATGCAGTAGTCGACGACAAGAAACCAGATGGTTTTTATGTTTTTCGTATTGACTTGTCCGACAAAGGAAAACTGCTTTCGGTAGAGAATCAAGGATTCTCGGCATCAGGACTACCGAATAGAGATGCTGAAGATATCGTTTATGTGGAACAGTCTAACACATTGTTTATCAATGGCGAAGCAGATTCTCGAGTCACAGAATACAGTATAGACGGGAAACCAACGGGAAGAGAACTGTTGGTTCCAGAACAGTTTCAGCATCCACAATCGAATAGAGGAATAGAAGCATTGGCTTACGACGGGCAAGCCCATCGATTCTGGCTCACCACCGAGGACGTGTTGCCCGAAGATCGTAACTCGTTTACAGGGAAGGGAAATGTGCTTCGTCTGCAGTCGTTTGATGGTTCTACGCTAAGACCTACAGCTTCCTTTCTATATGAGATGGATGCGCCTCGCAGTAAGCATGCCGGAAGAGTGCATGTGAAGGGAGTCAGCGCGATGACGGTTTTGCCTGATCAGCGATTGTTGATACTCGAACGAGAGTGCTATCTGCCGAAACGCAAGATAGGAGCGTGGGTGGAATGCAAATTGTTTATCGTGGACCCGGCATCAGCCATACTATCAGCCAACAGTGAAGAATCCATCTTGAAGAAGCAACTGTTGTGTAAGTGGCGGACTCGCAACTTCCGCTTTGCCAATTACGAAGGGATGTGTCTGGGACCCGTTTTGAAAGATGGCAGCCAAGTGATTCTCCTTGTCAGCGATTCGCAGAATCAGTATGGTTCCCTATTGAAAGACTGGTTCAAAACGATTCTCCTTGCACCATAATCATTTCTTCGTTCTGAACAAATCTTTCCAGGAGTTGAAGTCTTTCTTGATGACGAAGCCGATGCCTTGCGTATTGAGGCTGCTTCGTGTGAAATAGCGGTCGTTGGTCTGGTTGTAGACCTTCACGGCCAGGTTGCCGTTGGGCAACAACAGATAGCGCACATCGAAGTCGCCGATGAACGAAGTCGTTGCGTTGGCATTGTCGCGATAGCCGAACTGCCCGTTGATGAGCAGGCGGTTGTTGAGCAGTCGGCCCGACAGCAGTCCCTCGTATTCGGCGTTGTTCCAGCCTTCGTCGCCCGTAGAGATATTGGCACCGAAGTTCCAGTTGGATGAATGCACGAAACTTCCCAGTACATTATTGATCTGCTGGCTGATGGTTCCGCTCAGCAGCGACTGCATGGCCAGCGACGTCTGGCTCTGGTTCTCGTCGGCATTGTTGGCATTCTGCGTGTAGAAACGACCGATGGAGAGCAGGTAGATGACCTGTTGGTTCATCTCCTCCTCGCTGTTGATGAGCTGTCTGACCATCTGCTTGGCGTCGGCACTCACCGTAGGCATGTCGAGGTCGAACTCCACATGAGGCTGTCCGGGCGTGCCGCCGATGTTCATCAGACAGTCTACGCGCACGTTGTTCGACGAGAAACTGCGGCCCAGCTGCAGGTCGGAGAGCGCTACGCCGTTGACAGTATAGAGCGCATTCAGGTTCAGCGCCGCCAGATAAGGATCGCCGCCGAAGACGATACTGCTACCCGGCTGGAACTGGAACTCCTTCTTCATCAGGTTCTGAATGGTCAGTTTGTAGATGCCGTGATCGATGAGATAGTTGCCGAACATGTCAAACCCACCTTTATTATAATAGGTAGCACGGATGGCTCCCGTGCCGTTGAGCGCGATATAGTCGCCGCTCTCCTGGTCCATCAAGACGCGCAGTGTACATTCGGGCGTGGCATTGATGAGGAAGTTCAGGCGAAGGTCGGAAGCGTCTTGGCGGTGTTCTTGACGGGGAGCGGGAGTACCATTTTCTCGGGGAGCGGGGAGCGGGGAGCGGGGAGCGAGATTACTGTCGTCTGCCACCAAGCTATTCTCGGTCCACGCTCCTCGCTCCTCGCTCCTCGATTCACCCTCGTTTCTCGACCGCCACGTGATGAACTCGCGGTTGGTGATGGCATCGGGCGAGGCCGCATTATATTCGATGAACGACCCCTCGTTGGGCGTGACGTTGATGTCGAAGTCGATGGAGCCGCTGCGGCCACGAATGGAGCAGTTGCCTGTGCCGTAGACCGTACCAAAGAATGTGCTCTCGCCATAATAGCGGAAGTCGTAGCAGAGCATGTTTCGTGCTGCAATATCGATATCATAGGTCAGCTGCGTCAGCGCCTTGTGGTGTAAGCCACCCGTCACAATTCCATAGTTGTCATGCTGGTCGCGCACGGTATCGTTCTGGAAGATGATTTCGTTGGGAATCAGTCGGATGGTATCATTGGCCAACAGATAGTGAGTGTTGAGACTCGTGATGTCGAGTTCGCCATTGGCAACCGCCAGTCCCGTCAGGTTGATAGCCCCCAGGTCGCCAGCCAGACGGAGATCGCCAGTGACGTTCACTTCCACATTGTCCATAAAGCTCCCACAGAAACTCTCCATGAATTCGGCCCTTGCCCGTCGCGGCTTGATGGCTAAGTCGATGAAGTTCTTACTTGGCGAGATGTAGCCTTTCACGAACGTCTGCCCATAGCCGGAGTCATCAGGCTCGTCAGCATGAGCGTCGATGTCTATCTGCTTCTCTTCCTTGTTCCAGCGAGCCTTTGCAAAGAGCGTTCCCATCCGCCCGTCCACAAACGTGAACTGGCCGATGCGGATATTGGCATAAGCGTCAGGATTGTTGAAGGCCGACCGCACACAGGCCTTACCACTCACCTTGCCACCAAACTCCACCGCATGGAAATTGACGAGGTTTGTGATATAGTTCACATCCACATCGCTCAGGTCCACAATCAGAGAATCCTTGGCATGTTCGGTGGCCATACCTTGGATGATGATGTGCTGGCGGTTGTGAGCCACAGCGAAGTAGTCGACCACCAGATGCTTCTTACTATAGATAATGTCTGAAGGTTCTACTTGCCAGATGGTGTCGCCAATGAGGATTTCCGACGGGTGGACACGCACATGAGCCGTCTGTTCGCCTCGTTCGTTGCGGAAGAGTTCCGTTGTGCTACGCAGACTTCCCTTCATCGGGTGTTCCTGGTTGTTGTTCCAAGAAATTGTTGAACGTATTTCGTCATCGCCAGCCTGAGCTTGAACCTGAACATCGAAACGTTTCCCATCGTCCATCAATTTTGTAAGCTGAGTAAGTGCTTCCAGTTGCCCACCTTCGTTCGTCGTGATACTTGCCACCACATTCTCGTAGGGGCTGCCGTTATAATGGAAATCAGGTGCCAGCAGATCTACAAACATCTGTTTCTTCTGGTCGTTGATGGTGCCGTCGATGACCAAAGGTTTTGAGAGGGAGAGGGGAATGCCCATCAATGCCTGCAGCCAATCGCTCCGCTTGATGTCGGCATGCAGGGCAAACACGTTATTGCCGGTGGGTTGAACCTTTGGAAGGCCCGGTAGCATGGGCAGTTTCTGTGATAGGAAGTGGATGATGCTCTCCGAAAGCGTTCTGTAATCGTAGTGGCCGCGTAGGGCTATCTGTCCGAAGTCGCTGTCGACTGCTAAGGAGCGCTCGGTGTCTTCCGCCGTAGCATCAACTACCAGTCGGTCGAGCAGGTAGTGCTGGTCGGGACCAACCATGTTGAACTGACGCATCAGCAGTGTGCCGTTCGCATTATTCAATGAGGAGCCTTTGAGGTCGGCCTCCAAATCAGCTTCAAAATAAGTATCCTTATATTGGTTGGTCAGTCCGAGAGCATTCGGATTGAATTTACGTATCTCTGCCTGAGCCATGATGGCAGGCACTTGTTCTGTGAGATTGATGGTGCCATCGAGGTCTACTTCTGCATTCGGATCGTTCAGGTTGAAGTGCCCTTCAATCGTTTTATTCTCTATTTGTCCGTCAATGGATAAGTCATTGAAATGGTAAGAGTTAAAGTCGAAATCAGAAATATTTCCTTTTACGTTCAACTTCTGTGTTAATGGCCATGAGCCATGAGCCGTCAGGTTGGCTGAAAGCAATCCGAACTGTTCGTTGTCGAGCAGTTGGCGCATATTGACCTCAGAGGCTTCCACGTGTCCACTGAACGCATTGTCGCGAGCTTCCGCTTGCAGTTTCACCTTTCCCGCATCGTTGGTCAGCAAGCCATCGGTCTCCAGGTAATGGCTCCCGTATTCAATATTGCCTTGCCAATGGAGGTTGCCCAATCGAAGCAATTCTTCCGGCAGCTGAATGTTGTTGGAAGCTAAGTAGGATGAGATTTCTTCCAGTGACTTCTCGCTGACAGAAAGGTCGGCAGAACGAGCAGAAACCAATGTTGTGTTTCGCGAATCCGTGTTGAGAAACAAGCGTGGTGATTTCAACGAAACACCTTGGTTGTATGCCTGCACAGAGAGATTGGAAAACTGGTGCGAATGAGCATTGCCCGTGGTTTTGAAAGAAAGAAGAATAGGGCTGGCGAAAGACTTGAGCGCAGGAACGAAAGAGGCTAAGTCAGAGGGAGTTACCTTGGCGTTGCTGATTTCTGTCTGATAAGTGAGTGAGCGTAAATCGGGCGCACCATCAGCCCATTTGTAATGTGCTTCTGCTTGTTGGATGGCCACATTGGAATGAGGCAGTGCCAGCTCGAAATCGGACAAGACCGCACCTGTGGTATCGGCTTTGAGCCGCCACGTCAACGACTTGAGGTCAATGCCAGATGCCTCCTTCATGGTCAGTTTTTTGATTTGCGCATCTACTTCGTTATTCGTCAGATGGTGCAGAACCAGATGGGCACTCAGGTTGCTGATATCGAGATGCGCTGTGTTGAAACGGTTGTGTGTAGGAGGAAGATCCAGACGGTCGAACTTCACCGCTCCATGCCGGACAATGAGCGACTGGATGCTCAGGTCGAGCGCCGATTTTTTCTGATTGTCCTTCGACGCCAATGAGTCAAGTGCGAACTGGAAATTAGGTTTGGCAGAAGCATTCTCCTGATAGAGATTCGCCTGAAGACCAAAGACCTGTGCCGACGTGATATTGATGCGCCCCTTGAAGAGCGGCATGATCTCGGCGTTGGCCGACAGTCGCGAAGCGGCCAACATGGGATGGCCTTTTTGGTCCTTCATCTTCACATCGTCGATGATGATGCGGTTGAAGAGTCCGATTTCCATCCGCCCCACCGTCACCTCTGTTCCCAGTTTCTCAGAAAGAGCCTGTGCTGTCTGGCTGCCAATCCATCCTTGTACTGCAGGTATCTTCAGCAGCACAAAGAGAAGCACATAAAGGCCAACGATGGTCCACAAGGCTCCCAAAGTGATGTGTTTTAAGATTTTCAATCGGCTCTGTTTTGAATTGCAAAGGTACAAATAAGTAAGGAGAATGCAAAATAAAAAAACATTTTTTTTGTTCATATCTTCCATTTTTGTTTTGAGTTATGAAAAAAAAATTGTACCTTTGCAAAGAATTGACAAAATTATGAATTTTAAAATATCTTTTCAATGTCAAATGTGATTAAATTACGAAAAGGCTTGGACATTCATCTGACGGGTGCTGCCGAGCGAACCAAACGACATCAGAAAGGTAGTGGAGTGTATGCGCTCGTACCTGATGGTTTTGTCGGGATGGTTCCTAAAGTGGTAGTGAAGGAGGGTGACCATGTCCGTGCTGGGGACGCATTGTTTGTCAATAAGCAATGCCCCGATGTAAGATTTGCCTCACCTGTGAGTGGCAAGATTGTTGCCATAGAAAGAGGTGAGCGACGGAAAGTGCTCTGCGTGAAGGTGGAAGCCGACAAGGAGCAGGAATTTGTGGACTTCGGAAAGAAGTATGTGAACACGTTAGACGGTCGGTCGGTACTTGACAGTTTACTTGAAGCAGGTCTGTTTGGCTATATTGACCAGTTACCTTATGCCGTTTCTACTACCCCTGACGTACAGCCAAAGGCTATTTTTGTTAGTGCTCTGAGAGACAAGCCCTTAGCCGCCGACTTTGAATTTGAACTTGAAGGCAACGAACAGGACTTCCAGACAGGTCTGACCGCCCTCTCGAAGGTGGCGAAGACCCATCTCGGCATTGGCGCCAAGCAGACGGCGAAAGCCCTGACGGAGGCGCACGATGTAGAGGTGACGGTGTTCGACGGCCCCTGTCCGGCAGGCAATGTCGGCGTCCAGGTGAACCATCTCGACCCGGTGAACAAGGGCGAAGTGGTGTGGACGGTAGACCCTTCAGCCGTTATCTTCTTCGGTCGACTGCTCAATACGGGCAGGGTTGACCTGCGCCGCACGGTGGCACTCGTGGGCAGCGAGGTGAAAGAACCTGCCTACTACGAGGTGCTGGTGGGCCAATGTATCGGCGATGTGACGCGCGGCAACCTGAAGGAAGGTCGCCAGCTGCGCATCATCAACGGCAATGTGCTGACCGGAAAACCCTGCACGGAAGACGGTTTCATCGGTGCGCACACATCGGAAATCACGGTGATTCCGGAGGGAAACGACACCGACGAGATGCTCGGATGGATCATGCCGCGCATGAATCAGTTCTCTGTGAACCGCAGTTACTTCTCTTGGCTCTTGGGCAAGAAGCAGTATGCACCCGATGCCCGCGTGAAGGGTGGCGAACGCCACATCATCATGAGCGGCGAATACGACAAAGTGCTGCCGATGGACATCTATGGCGAGTATCTCATCAAGGCCATCATCACGGGCGACATCGACCGCCAGGAGCAGCTTGGCATCTACGAGGTGGCGCCCGAAGACTTCGCTCTGGCCGAGTTTGTCGACTCCTCGAAGCTGGAACTGCAGCGCATCGTGCGCGATGGATTGGACATTTTACGTAAAGAAAACGCATAATAACTGGAACGAATATGAGCTTTTTAAGAAATTATTTGAATAAGGTGAAGCCCAACTTCGAGCCGGAAGGCAAGTTGCATGCGTTCCGCTCGTTGTTCGACGGTTTCGAGACTTTTCTGTACGTACCCAACACGACGGCCCGGTCTGGCGTGAACATCCACGATGCCATTGATTCCAAGCGAATCATGAGTATGGTGGTCATCGCCCTGATGCCAGCCATGCTGTTTGGTATGTACAATGTGGGCTATCAGAACTATCTGGCCGCAGGCGCTCTGGAAGGTGCCTCGTTCTGGGCTATGTTCATCTACGGCTTCCTGGCCGTGCTGCCCAAGATTCTCGTGTCTTATATAGTGGGTCTGGGCATTGAGTTCGCCTGGGCACAATGGAAGGGAGAGGAAATCCAGGAGGGCTTCCTCGTCAGCGGTATTCTCATTCCGCTCATCATACCCGTCAACTGTCCTTTGTGGATTCTGGCCATCGCCGTAGCCTTTGCCGTCGTCATCGGTAAGGAAATCTTTGGCGGAACGGGCATGAACATCTTCAATCCTGCCCTGCTCTGTCGCGCTTTCCTCTTCTTTGCCTATCCATCGAAGATGAGCGGCGACCAGGTTTGGGTGGCTAATGACACCATTTTCGGACTCGGAAACACGCTGCCCGATGGATTCACGGCTGCCACACCGCTGGGACAAGTGGGTGCAGGAACCGACGTGACCGCTCCCCTGTGCGACATGATTACGGGTTTCATACCTGGCAGTATCGGCGAGACGAGTGTCATCGCCATCGCTATTGGTGCCGTCATCCTGCTCTGGACGGGCATCGCTTCGTGGAAGACGATGCTGAGCGTGTTCGTAGGCGGTGGCTTGATGGCTTGCTTCTTCGAGCAGACAGGCACCTCGCCGCTCCATTGGTACGAGCATCTCGTGCTGGGCGGCTTCTGCTTTGGTGCCGTGTTTATGGCTACCGACCCTGTCACCTCTTGCCGCACCGAGACGGGTAAGTGGATCTATGGTTTCATCATTGGCGTGATGGCGGTGATCATCCGCGTGAAGAACCCCGGCTATCCTGAGGGCATGATGCTGGCCATCCTGCTGATGAATATGTTTGCTCCCACCATCGACCATTTCGTTGTGGAGCGCAATGTTTCAAAACGTTTGAAGAGAGGAGGTTTGAAATGAAACTGAACACTAACAGCAATTCGTACATTATTATATATAGTGCGATTCTCGTAGTCGTCGTGGCCTTCCTGCTGGCATTCATCTTCAAGGCCCTGAAGCCGATGCAGGATGCCAACGTGGCCCTCGATGTGAAGAAGCAGATTCTCTATTCGCTCAACATCCGCGGTTTGGACGGCCAGGAAGCCGAAGCCAAATACGCCGAAGTGGTGAAAGAGGAGAAGCAAGTGGACGACAAGGTGTATTACGTATGCGACATCAACGGACAACAGAAACTCGTGTTCCCCCTGAAGGGAATGGGTCTGTGGGGCGGCATCTCGGCCTTCGTCTCTGTCGACGACGATATGAACACCATCTACGGAGCCTACTTCAACCACGAAGGCGAGACGGCCGGACTGGGCGCAGAGATTAAGGACTCGCAGGAGTGGCAGGAGCGTTTCCAGGGAAAGAAGATCTTCGCCGACGACGGTTCAGTAGCCATCGGCGTGGTGAAGAAAGTGGAGAATCCCGCCTCTGAGGTAGATTGCGTGACCGGTGCAACGCTCACCAGCAACGGCGTGAGCGACATGCTTCGCGACGGTTTGAAAGAATATATCACTAAATTGAAGGAGGAATAATCATGGCACTATGGAGTAAACAACATAAAGAGGCTCTGACCAATCCGCTGAACCTCGACCACCCGATACTCGTTCAGGTGTTGGGTATCTGCTCGGCACTGGCCGTTACGTCGCAGCTCAAGCCCGCCATCGTGATGGGTTTGGCCGTGACGGTGATTACGGCGTTTGCCAACGTCATCATCTCTCTGATAAGAAACACCATCCCCAACCGCATCCGTATCGTGGTGCAACTGGTGGTGGTGGCCGCTCTGGTGACCATCGTGTCGCAGATTCTGAAGGCTTTCGCCTACGACGTGAGTGTCCAGCTGAGCGTGTATGTGGGTCTGATTATTACCAACTGTATCCTGATGGGACGCTTAGAGGCGTTTGCCATGCAGAACAAGCCTTGGCCGTCGTTCCTCGATGGCATCGGCAACGGACTGGGCTATGCGATGATTCTGGTCGTTGTGGGCGCTTTCCGTGAGTTCTTTGGACGTGGCTCGCTGCTGGGCTTCCAGATCATTCCCGACAGCTTTTACGATCTCGGCTATATCAACAACGGTATGATGACGATGCCCGCTATGGCTCTCATCCTCGTTGGTTGTGTGATTTGGGTTCATCGTGCATACTTTTATAAGGAGAAATAAGTTATGGAACACGCAATAAGTTTGTTTTTCAGGTCGATATTTGTCGACAACATGATATTCGCCTTCTTCCTCGGCATGTGTTCTTATCTGGCTGTGTCGAAGACCGTGAAGACCTCCATCGGACTGGGCTTGGCCGTGACGTTTGTCTTGTTTGTCACCGTGCCGGTAGACTATCTCTTGCAGACGAAGGTGCTGGGTCCCGACTGCCTGGTAGAAGGTGTTGATTTGAGCTATCTGTCGTTCATCCTCTTCATCGCCGTCATTGCCGGCATCGTGCAATTGGTGGAGATGGCTGTGGAGAAGTACAGCCCCTCGCTCTATGCTGCTCTGGGCATTTTCCTGCCCTTGATTGCTGTCAACTGTGCCATCATGGGCGCGTCGCTCTTTATGCAGCAGCGCATCCTGCTCGACCCGTCGAACACGCAGGCCATCACCAGCGTCTGGGATGCGATGGTCTATGCAGTGGGCAGCGGTATCGGCTGGACGCTGGCTATCGTCTCGCTGGGAGCCATCCGCGAGAAGATGCAGTTCTGCGATGTGCCCAAGCCCCTGCAGGGCCTCGGCATCACGTTTATCACCGTGGGTCTGATGGCAATGGCCATGATGTGTTTCTCTGGACTAAATATATAATAAGGTATGGGACAGTTTATAGCATATAGCATAGGAGTATTCCTCATTGTAATTCTCCTTTTGGTTGTTATCCTGCTCGTGGCGAAGAAGTATCTCTCGCCCAGCGGGAATGTGAACATTGAAATCAACGGCGACCGCACCATCAACGTGCCGCAGGGTTCCAGTCTGATGGCAACGCTCAACGAGAACGGCGTGTTCCTGCCCTCAGCCTGTGGCGGAAAGGCCTCTTGCGGACAATGCAAGGTGCAGGTGTTGGAGGGCGGCGGCGAGATTCTCGACTCTGAGAAGCCTCACTTCACCCGCAAGGAAATCAAGGCCAACTGGCGACTGGGTTGCCAGTGCAAGGTGAAGAGCGACATGAAGATACACGTAGACGAGTCGATTCTCGGTGTCAAGGAATACGAGTGTACGGTCATCTCCAACAAGAACGTGGCTACGTTCATCAAGGAGTTCAAGGTGCAACTGCCTCCGGGCGAACACATGGACTTCCTGCCCGGCTCGTATGCACAGATCAAAATTCCGGCATTCGACTGCATCGACTACGACCGCGACTTCGACAAGTCGTTGATCGGCGACGAATACCTGCCGTCGTGGGAGAAGTTCAAGATGTTCCCGCTGAAGTGTAAGAACCCCGAACCTACCATCCGCGCCTATTCGATGGCCAACTATCCGGCCGAGGGCGATGTGTTCATGCTCACCGTGCGTATCGCCACACCGCCGTTCAAGCCCGACCGCAGTGGCTTCATGGAGGTGAATCCGGGTATCGCCTCGTCGTATATCTTCTCGCTGAAGCCCGGCGACAAGGTCATTATGAGCGGTCCGTTCGGCGACTTCCACCCGCACTTCGACTCGAAGAAGGAGATGATCTGGGTGGGCGGTGGTGCCGGTATGGCCCCGCTTCGCGCACAGATTATGCACATGACCAAGACGCTGCACACCACCGATCGCGAGATGCACTACTTCTATGGCGCACGCGCCCTGAACGAAGTGTTCTATCTCGACGACTTCCTCGGGCTGGAGAAGGAGTTCCCCAACTTCCACTTCCATCTGGCACTCGACCGTCCCGATCCGGCAGCCGATGCCGCCGGCGTGAAGTACACGGCTGGCTTCGTTCATCAGGTGATGTTCAACACCTACCTGAAAGACCACGAAGCTCCCGAGGATGTGGAGTACTACATGTGTGGACCCGGCCCGATGTCGAACGCCGTCGTGCAGATGCTCGACTCGCTCGGCGTAGAGTCGGAATCTATCATGTACGACAACTTCGGTGGGTAGCCTCTTCGACTGATGTCAAAAACAAAGCTACTCATAGCACTGCTAATAGTTTTCCTCCCTTCAGCCATCGTTGAGGGGAGGAAAAATATAGACGACCAACGAGATTGCAGGGTCGTCAGGTTGGATGCGGAGCGCCTGCCCGACTTGAACATACCGCGCACGGAACATCAAACCCTGTGCCTCAATGGGGAAATCGTAGTGTTTGGCGGGCATACCAACGGTTTTCATTCTGGTAGCCACTGCCCTGTGTATATACCTATATTATAGACACCAACGTCTGACATTATCCGTTTCGCGCAAGTCCGAAAAAAAACTTTAAATCGACTAACAAAACATCAATTGTTAGTCGTTTTTGTTATATTGTTAGTGAGGTTGTCCCCTTTTTTCATACCTTTGTCGCGTCCAAGTAGGAGATCGCGTGTCTCACGCGACAACAGCCTGCGAGGTGAAACACGTCGCCTCCTATTGTAAAGAGAACGGATAACTGTATGTTGAACTAACAATATAAAGTCAAATAACTTAACAAACAAAATTATTATGAATAAAATCTTACTTACGTTATCAATGGCATTCATCGCCCAGGGTCTGTGGGCAGCGAATGAATTAGTCTTTCACGACGGTCTGTGGTATTGGATTAACCACGACAAGAAGGTTGCCGGAGTGGCACAGCACTACCACCTCGGCTACGACGACGAGCTGATCGGCGACGGCGGCGTGGGCTACACGGGCGACATCGTGATTCCTTCATCGGTAGACGGAAACACCGTGATAGGCATCCTTTCAGGTGCTTTCAAGGAAGCAACCGGCGTCACCTCCATTACCATCCCCACTACATTGAAGTACATCGGCGATTTTGCGTTCCAAAGTTGTGACATACCGGAGATAACCATTCCCGCCAACGTCGACAGCATAGCGGACTATGCATTTTGGAAATGCGACCTGCAGAAGCTGACTTTCGAGGATGGCGACAACGAGCTGTATCTCGGCAAGTCTGGTATCAATATGTTCATCGATTCAGACTTGAATGAGGTATATCTGGGCCGTAACCTCATAGGCTATCCGAGCTTCTCCAGCAACAACCTGAAGCATCTGACCGTCGGCAACAAGGTAACCGGTATCGCCGACTCTGGTTTCCATAATTGCAGCGAACTACAGACAGTCGTGTTGGGCAGCGGCATCACCTATATAGGCAAAAGTGCCTTCCAGGGTTGCAGTGCATTAGAGAGCATCAACCTGCCCGAGGGAATCACGGAAATAAGGAGTACAGCCTTCCGTGGATGCACGTCGCTGAAGTCGCTGAAGCTTCCCTCCACGCTGACGGCTATCCGAAGCTTCGCCTTCCAAGGCTGCGCGTTCCCGGAAATCAGCATCTCCGCCAACGTGGAGACCATCGAGGACTATGCATTTTGGAAATGCGACCTGCAGAAGCTGACTTTCGAGGATGGCGACAACGAGCTGTATCTCGGCAAGTCTGGTATCAATATGTTCATCGATTCAGACTTGAATGAGGTATATCTGGGCCGTAACCTCATAGGCTATCCGAGCTTCTCCAGCAACAACCTGAAGCATCTGACCGTCGGCAACAAGGTAACCGGTATCGCCGACTCTGGTTTCCATAATTGCAGCGAACTACAGACAGTCGTGTTGGGCAGCGGCATCACCTATATAGGCAAAAGTGCCTTCCAGGGTTGCAGTGCATTAGAGAGCATCAACCTGCCCGAGGGAATCACGGAAATAAGGAGTACAGCCTTCCGTGGATGCACGTCGCTGAAGTCGCTGAAGCTTCCCTCCACGCTGACGACTATCCAGGGCTTCGCCTTCCAAGGCTGCGTGTTCCCGGAAATCAGCATCCCCGCCAACGTGGAGACCATCGAGGACTATGGCTTCTGGACTGACGACTTGAAGAAAATCACGTTTGAGGATGGCGACAAGCCCATCACGGTGGGTACCAAAAACTTCCTGAAGCTGGAGGAAGCCTATATCGGACGCAACTTCGGCAACAACTTCAGCCCTGTCCGCTCCTACAGTACGCTGAAGAAAGTGACTTGCGGCGACGATGCCATCCTGCTCGTTGACAACATGTTCCAAGGATGCAGCAACTTGGAAGAGGTTACTCTGGGAAACATCGACATTCTGCCAACAGGCATCTTCAGCGGATGTACGGCCCTCACCCGATTCTCGTCGAAGAAGACTCCGAAAACCATTGGCGAAAATGCGTTCTACAGCTGTAGAGGACTTACCCACATCCGATTCGAAAACGGGTTGGAAACCATTGGCGATGGTGCCTTCTACGGGTGCAGCAACTTGAAGCGGGTGGTCCTGCCTGCCACTCTGACCACCATCGGCAACAATGCTTTTTATTCCGATACGAGCATAGAGGCGATTTTATGCTATGCCACCCACCTCCCACATGCAGCAACAAACAGGTGTTCAACTATCTCAACACAGCAGAATGTGCCCTCTACGTGCCGAAGCAGAGCGAAAATGCCTATCGGGAGGCCGATGTCTGGAAGGACTTCTTCATTCAGGAAATGCCGGAGGCCACAGCCATCGAAGCGACAGAAACAGACGCTGCGAACCAGGATGTTTCAGGCAGGTGGTACACCATCGACGGCCGGCTGCTTCCCGAAGCTCCCACCAAGCGCGGCCTCTATATACACAATGGCAAGAAAGTCGTGAAGTAAACGGACGTAAAAAAATAAGTTGGTACGTTTTGTTCTTGGCTGAGTAGGAGGCGACGTGTCCTCACGTCGCACCCGGCACTGGTGTCACGTGAGGACACGTGACTCCTACATTGTACCAACTTATTTTTTGCACATTCCTAAACGACAAATCTCATGGAGCCGGGGCGTGCCCAAGGGCGTTTTGTACCAATACATAGACAACAGGTAATCATATTGTTTAACATTCAAAAATAAAGTAACCAAATTATGAAAAAGATTCTTTTATCGTTAGTAGCGCTTTGCTGCGCAATGACAGCAAGTGCACAGTTGACAGAAGCTTTTGCAGCCACACTTCAAACAGGTGATGTCAGCAAGGTGTTTTATGGAATAGACGCTTTCAAGACAGCGTTGACGGAGGCCCAGAACGGCAGTGTCATCACCTTGTCGTCCGGTACTTTTAATGTCCCGGACAACATCGACAAATCAGTAAAGGTTTACGGCGCGGGGATGGATGACGATGCCGCAACGGGCATTGCCAAGACTACTCTCAACGGACAAATAAAGATAAATGGCGTTGAAGGTGTCCAGACAGATGACATCTGCTTGGAGGGACTCTACATTAACGGCAACATATATATTGCAAGCACTGATGACGACCAGATAGAAAACCTCAAGGTGGTGAAGTGCCGCTTTGGAGGTCTTGACTGCCGCGAGAACTCTAATCACTTTATTTTCCGCCAATGTCAAGTTGACGGAGGCATGGGAGGCAGCAGCACTGTTGCTACGGGCATGATGATACAGAATTGTTGGATTAGCGGTCTTATCAAAGATTTCGCCGTGGAGAGCACGCTGGTCGTTGACCACTGTATTCTTAGAACAACTCCATATGCCCTTTATTCTAATAACTGGCACGGTCCTTACTATTTTAAGAACACAATAATGGCTTACGATAGCGGTAATTATTACAGTCGTATCAGTGATGGTGGAGTGGCTGTTAATTGTCTTGGTAACTTCAACTATGGTGAGGGGATCATCAAGACCAACTGTTATACTCAGATTGCATGGAGCGCACTCTTTGCTGACGGACAAAACAACGTAGATTACTATATTACGGACACCACCACCCCACGTACATGGGAATTGGCAGAACCAGAGACCTACGTTGGCGACGACGGCACGCAGATAGGTCCTGCAGGTGGCGACTATCCATGGGACTTTATCCCCTCGACACCGCGCATCACTGAGAGCACCATAGCAAACAAGACCGTTGACGGCAAGCTGAGCATCAGCATCAAGGCTGAAGCGCGTCCAGTAGCAGAATAACCCGACAAAACAGAGAAAGACAATGAACAGAACGAAACGATTAGTACTGTCCTTGCCGGCATTGCTCTGTAGCATCGTAGTAATGGCACAAACCGCTGTCGTTACAAAGTGTGAATACTGGATTGACCGGCAGATAGACAGCCGCACAATGGCAAATATGACGGCAGGAGAGTTGACTACACAGCTCGATATGTCGGCATTGCCTGTAGGTCTTCATTCCATCACAGTACGAACAGGTACTGACGACGGACGATGGGGAAGTCCTATAGTAAAGCACTTTATAGTACCGCAGGCAGCCTCTGCGCAAGAGAACACTCTCTCGGGGTACGAATACTGGATAGACCGCGACATAAACAGCAAGGTGTCAGGCACATTCAATGCAGACGGCATCGTCGTTGCCGACCTTGACATGAGTGCTCTGCCGGCTGGCTTGCACAGCCTCTCTTTCCGGGTACTTGATGACAACGGACACGTCAGTTCGCTACTCGTGAGGTATTTCCTCGTACCGCAGGCAGCCTCTGCTCAGGAGAACGGGCTTGTGAGTTTCCGCTACTGGATAGACAAGGATATTGAGAACGCCGTGGAAGGAACAGTGGATGCCACCGGCGTCATAGACATGAATATTGAACTGGAAAACCTTGACGCCGGCCTGCACAATATCGGCTATCAGGTGAAAGACCAACAGGGCGTCTATAGTCCCGCTTTGTTCTCCTACTTCCTGGTTCCTGATGACGCAGAAGGCGAAGGCGTTGGCGACAAGATTGTAGCATACGAATACTGGTTCAACGACAACCCGCGCAAGAGGGTTGAGGTGGAACCGACGGCAGTGCTGACAATAGACGAGGCACAGCTACTCGTAGAGGGTGTGGAACCCGAAACGGTGCTTCCCGACTACGTATTCGATGTGGCAACAATGAAGGTAGTATATACACAGGACGTGAACTTCGGCTTGCAGGTGTTCAATAACCTCGGCACAGGATCTGTGGCTGTAACACAGACCATAGAGGGCTATCAGTCGTTCGAGGACACACAGATGCAGACACTCGTCAACGAGACGGCAAGCACCCTTGCCGCTCCTACGGGTAGTAAGGTACAAGGCTATCAGTACAACTGCAATGTGGGCGACAAACTCTACTGGTTCATGGACCTTGCTGAAGGCACAACCGTTGATTTCTACGATGCTGACGGAACAAAGATAGACGTTACCGCCATCGAGGTTGAGACTGTCGGCGAAAAACAGGCTCGCACCATCACCGCACCGACGGCTACCGTCTATGCTTTGGTATATGGAGCAACAGCTGATGAGGCCACGAACACTATCAAGGTGGCACAGCCGGTAACTATCACCATCAACAACGCAGAGCGTAAATATGGTGCTGAAAACCCGACGTTCACCTACACGTCAGAAGAGCAGGCGCTGATTGTGGGCACCCCGACCTTCGCTACCGATGCTGACGAGACTTCCGCTGTCGGTGAATATCCCATCACACTTAATGCGGAGAGCATCAGCAACACTGTCGTTACGGTTAACAACGGTACGCTGACTGTCACCAAGGCCGACGGTTACATCAGCTACGAGACGACCGCCATAGAGAAGATGGATACCGACGCACCGTTCATCAATCCGCTGACGATAGTAGGCGACGGCACAGTGTTCATTGTTGCTGACAATGAGCAGGTAGCAACGGTGGATGCCGCTACCGGCGAGGTCACGATAGTAGGAGCCGGCGAAGCTGTAATCACCGCCACAGTCACCGACGGCATGAACTACACCTACACCACCAAGACCGCGTGTTACACTGTGACAGTGACTGCCTACCCGACAGGCATCAAGACAGTGGCAGCAGACAGTGACGATACCGATGCCACATGGTATGACCTGAATGGCCGCCGACTCGCAGGCAAGCCAGCGAAAAAGGGTATCTACATACGCAACGGTCGAAAATTACTAATCAGAGCCGTCAACCTTCACCACTCGAAATGGTAATCACCATAAAGTGAAGAAAGCCTTGAAGGTGGCCATCGACTTCTACAACAACGAGCGGCCGCA
>ERZ842401.1792-NODE-1792-length-29775-cov-45.822779_pt1 | contig 29775 bp, 19 predicted proteins | sample MGYA00521270_ERZ842401 | MGnify/ENA primary metagenome ERZ842401 (study PRJEB31892, sample SAMEA3878208) | bioreactor metagenome | biome: Moose rumen | place: Sweden | collected 2011-10 | study: EMG produced TPA metagenomics assembly of the PRJEB12797 data set... | reverse complement strand
TATGCCCGCAGCCAATGGGTGAAGGACGGCGACAAACTGTATTATGTTGATGTCAGCGGCTGCCGTATGACGAACAACTGGGCTCACGACGGATTCTATGCCGGTAGTGACGGTTCCTGGGATCCTTCTGTCAAGTGTCCCAATGTCAATCTGTTGCCAGACAACGGTCAGACCTATAGAGACGATGGCGGTAAGACGTGGGTGTTCAATATGCAGACCGATGCCGACGGTACCATTCACGGTATGGCGCACATGGCCTATCCTAAGGGTATAGACTATCAGGCCGATTATAAGGTGATGTCGTTTGGTCAAAGTGCTTATCGACTCTATAATGTCAAGGATGAGTTCGATTGCTGGCACGCTGTTGTTACAGACGGTGGAATGACGCTACGTGTCTCAGGGGCTGGTGTTACCGAAATTTATAGAAAACAATAATGTGACAAAGAATCACAGTAAAACAAAAAACATAGAATAGATATGGCTTCATTTTTGCAGAATCTGATTAACAATGCTGCTAACAGCATGAGTGAGGGGATTAAGAGAAGAGTAGAGGATGGTACCTTCAACCGCATGGCCAGTGACTTCGGCAGGGATATCAACAGTCTGGGAGCTGGTATGGTGAGTATCGTCAGTATGGCAGAGAATGCCTTTGGGAAACTGAAGGGCAAGGTTGCCGATGCTAAGACGAAACACGAGGAACGTGCCGCCGAACGTCAACAGGCTGAGGAGCAACGTAGGCAACAGGATGAGCAGGAACGTTCCGCTCGTCTGGCTCAACTGGAGCAGGAACAAACTGAACGACAGACCACCGACGATGAGGACGATGGCGAGTGGGAGCTGGGCATCACCCCAACCGACGAGTTTATGGAACGGCTGGGTAAGGCCTATGAGGTTGAAGACGAAGACCTGAGGCTGTTCTGTGTGGCTCGTCTGACGGCACAGACGGCCCTGTTTTTCGCCAACTGCGACGGCGACTATACAGACAAGGAACGTGATTGTGTGGAAAACTTCAAAGAGATGATTTTCCAGAATATCAATAATCTGGGCGAAGGCGGTTGGGATGCTGTGGACAGCATCTTCGACGAAATAGACCGTCCATACACCATTGACGATATCATTACAATGACGCATCGTCTCGTAGACTCCATGGATAAGGATGATCGTATGAGCTATTTGGAGAGCATCGATTATCTGGCCAGCCAGATTGTGGAGGCCGATGTGCGTGAAGATACGAATACGGAGGACTGCTACGAACAGTGGCGTCGCGAGTTTGATTTTTAATTAAAAACAAAGATTACTATGACAGATTTGAAAAAAGTGAGGAAAGGTTGCACGAAGGCAATACTTATCTACTTAGGTTTAGGAGTGTATGGTTTTATCTGTGCTATAATTGGTTGGGCCTGCAACGATTTCTTTACAGGTCATCATGACCGCCCCATAGAAGAAGTAGTTGACAGTGCCTCTGTAGACAACACTGATACCATCAACGTAGACACAACAGAGTTTTATCAGACAAATAATAAAGAATAGGTATGGCATTTTGTGGACAATGTGGACAGAAGAACCCCGACGGTGCAAAGTTCTGCTCTGCCTGTGGTTCGCCGTTAGCGACATCTGTTGACGCAACGGATTCGAGGAGTCAAGAAACTCCTTCTAAGTCTGAGCGTATCATCTTGCATAGAGAGTCTGCACCACCTCCTCCCCCTCGTAGGGACAGTACCTCACAGAGTAGGAGAGAGACCGGTAATCTTTGGCAGGATATGAATCGTAATCGTGACCGACAGTCTCGTCAAGAGGAACCTTCGCGTCGGGAACGTGGCTATGAAAAGCCTGCGAAGAAGGGCGGCACTTTTGGTGGTTGTCTGAAGCGCTTACTTTGGTGGATTGTTGGCATCGCGGTTGTCATGTTTGCTTTGCTTTGGGCCATTGGCCATCGCAGTGGCGACGGAGGCATCAAAGGTGGCAATGACGAAAATATCGTAGAGATTGAGAAAGACACTCAGGATCCCTCAACATTTGAACGCATGATGAGCCCTACGTCAGCCGACTCCTTGGGTACGGTGAAAGGGTTCCCAAAGACCACTGACGACGTGGCTCCGCTTGGCGGTGAATACGTGGGAAGTGCCGGTGAATATGTCATCAATATTACTCTGAAGCCTGCTCAGAACGGTAAGGTTGTCGGCAATGTGGTGATGTCAGCCAACGGGTACAAGGCAGTGAGAGAGGGTGTCTACTGCTATTGCGGGAATAGCATCTATGCCATATATAAGTATGAGGACCATGTGGAACGCAACAAGGTGCAGAACTATTTCTTCGCCATGCCCGACCGAAAATCGATCATGATGATTGACGGCGAAAAATATATCCTGAAGCGAAAGGCCCCACCCCCTGTACAAAAAGGCAAGGGCTCTGGCACATTATTGAGCCGTAACTATATGAGATGCATGACTGATGATTTCCTTGAGATCGAAAACGAGGACTTCGGTTACCCGATAAAAGACGAGGACACTGCCCTCCAGTTCGGAACGTATGTGGCTAAGATAGAAGCGAAGGGGGAAATGCACACGGTGACATACGTATTAGAGCCGTATGATGGCGAAAACCTGTTTATTGTAGCCAAGGCGACGGGACACGCTGACGAGGATCTGGAATATACTCAAGATTTCTACTTCGGATACTGCGGTCACGGTATTTACGCGATATATAAATATGATGAAGAGGATGTCGGATTAGGAAAGAGGACAAAGGGCTTATTGTATGCAGCTTCCGACGGCAAGAGCTTCGGTGTGTGGGATAAAGGAAAGTCCATGATGGAATTCAAGTTAGAGAAATAAGGAAACAAGAGAAGATAAATGGTGACAGAACGTATGAATAAAGTCCTTCTGACACTCGTCATCTTTCTGACAGCGGCTACGACAGCCACAAGTGCCGGGCAGAATGATGACAACCAGGCGGGGGCAAAGCCCTATAGCGTGGCGCTCACTCATTATGGAGGAGAATACAAGGTGAGATTCACTATCGAAGGTGCCAGTGGTATTGAGCCTTCTGGTCAGGGAGTGGGTAGCGACTTTGCCCATCTGGAGGGACATGCTGCACCCGATGGTACCATCACCGTCACTATGGAGTGGTTGGAGTGCAACGGCTCTGAGAACGATCTGGAGTGGAAAAACATCGACGTGTGGATGGGTAACCGTGGTACCAACGGTGATGCGATGCGCGGCGATGACGAGCAGCAGTTCACCAAAGGTAGCCGCAGCTATGACAACGCTACGGGGAGTGTGGTCTATACCTTCCGCTGTAGCGATTTCCGGAAGGCTGACCCGTCAGTGAGCGACTCCGTGCTAATGGTCAGTGCCGCCAGCGGTGTACAAATGGGCAGTTCCGTCACCGAAACTCAAGTCTACCTGAAGCTAAAACTTGACGGCGATGTGAAGGATGGCACCAACGGTCTGCATCACGAGGAAGACAACAAAGCCAAGAAGGAAAGTGGTGCCGAACGGTTCATCATCCCCACAGTCATTGGTGGCGTTTTGATAGGCGGAGCTGAATGGTTACGCAGAAGAAAGAAAAGAGGAGAGAGGAAAGAGAAAGGAGAAGAGAGAAATGACGAGGACGATGAGGAGGACGATGACAATCCCGACCAGTTGGAGATGGAACTGTACAAGGACTTTGGCGACACGCTCGTTACTGGCGATAATCCCCAACGTGTCAGTGCCTGCATCATCCGCCATCCTAAGAATGGTGCTGAGTATGTCGATGAGAAGCTGACAAGCCAGATAGAGATCACTGCCGCCGACGACTACCTCGCCGTCGAGGAAGACGGTATCCAGAACGGCTGGAAGACCGCTCTGGTGCAGGCTCCCGACTGGGAGACACCGCCTGAGGAGGGCGTGGTGCAGTTCCGCATTGCCAATACCGCAGCCAGTTACAGCAACCGCATTCACTTCAGCATTCAGAAAGGCCAGATCGTCTTCGGCCAGGATAACCTAACGCTACCCGCCCAGTATAAGAAGGAAGTGGTTATTCCATTCTATATTCAGGGAATGGATACCAGTGAAGCCATTGTGAAGGTCAATGTCATCGGCAAGGAACGCGGAGAGACGATGGACTACTATCCAGAGACACGATGGGATGAGAAAGAACAGCTTTGGAACGTTGTCCTCACAGATATATGGCAGAGTGCCGAGGAGAACGGTGAGTATATGCCAGGCGATTTCCTTACCTATTATATAGACGTGGAAGCCACCAACGATACCGACTTCACCGTGAAAGGCCGTCTCCCGCTCTACCGTTTCTACATGGGTCTGGCGTTCCAGATGGACGGTAACGATGTGGGCTGCTATCTGGAGGAGTACGACCCCGTGCACCACACCGATGCCCAGGATGTGGTGAAGCTGGACGACAAGGAATACACCCCAGCCGAGACACGCTGCTGGCTGCGGCTGTTCACTTATGACGAGGAGAATAACCAGCTCATCGTCATGAATCCCGTGGTGAGTGCCAAGGCCGATGACTTCAAGGTGACCGCCTTGAACGAGAACCAGAAGGAGTTGGTCAACAAGTTGGGCCTGCAGCTCGTCATCCGCAGCTCCGCCAACGGTGCACCGACATACCGCCTACGCTGTCGCCGCGGCGTACTGAACGCTCCCAACCGCATCAATGCCGTCATCGAGGTGAAGAGCCACGTCGGCAATGCAGAGCTGACCTTCAAGCGACAGGTGCGACTGCTGTCACAACCCCGTCCGAGTTTCAAGACTCCCAAGGAGATGGCTGACTGGCAGAAGGAGCAGAACCGTATCCGCGATGTTTTGGAGCAGATTGACCGTGACATCATGGGCAACGGCCTTGGCGACCGCCTGGCACCGCTTGTCAATTACATCCAACTGCAGCTGGAGGCTTACCAGCAGGACGGCCACTTCGGCTTTGACCGCCGCAACGTGAAGGCCATCCAGAAGACCTACCACAGCGTGTTAGTAGGCGAGCAGGGCAATGCCAACCAGCACACGCTGGTAGCCTGCGACAACCTTCAGGAGGTTTGCTGGGAGTACTTCAAGAGCATGCGTACCACGGTCGACGGCATGGGTACGTGGCAAAAACTGTTTATTGGCATTGCTACTTTCGGCACGTTCGATGTAGCCGTGAGTGTCATTGAGGTGATTGGCGAAATGAAGGACTACGTGGACAAGGGTGGCGACAGCACCTTCGGAGCCTTCTTCGTTGGTGTTAAGTACGTCACGAAGAAATACCTTGTTGAGAAGGCGATGAACCTTGGTTCGAGCATGGCTAAGAACTACTGGAAGACAGGGGGCGACATCAAGAACACGTGGAGCCTGACGAAGGCCGATGCGAAAGACTTGGTGGTCAAGGAAATCAACTCGGTGAAAGACTTCGCCAAGAAGTTCCAGGCCGCCGATAATGCGAAGGCCCGCAACGCCCAAGCCGACAAGAAGGCCGACGAACTGCTGAAAGACGTCAAGAAAAACCCCGTTAAAGGGTCTGACTACAGTGACGAGGCCATCGAATACGGTCGCAAGCGTGCGCAGAAGAATCTTAAGGAGCTGCAGGACTCCATCGACGCGCTGAAGAAGAATCCGTCGGAGGCTAACCTGATGCGCCGCAACGAGGCCATCATCCGCTGTCAGCAGGACAAGCAGACGATGATGATGCTCAAGGGACAGAGCAACATAGAGACCATCGCTGCGGCTAACAATGGTGTCAATTTCGGCGAGTGTCGCAAGGTGCTGAACAACCAGCTGGACAAGTCGTATACGCTCACCAACAACCGCGTGCAGCACCGTCTGTCGCAGACGAAGCCCGGCCTGAAGCCCGAGGACGTGCAGATTTTTGGTGCCACGTCGTCGGACAAGTCGAAGCTATTGAGTGGCAAGACCGTCACCTTCGACCGCGATGTCACCTATTTTTATATAGACAAGGCTACGGGCAAGAAAGTGTTCTTCCCGCAGAGCATGACCGAGCGTATCTACGCTGAGGAGTTCTATGAGGTTTGTAAACTCGGCACTAACCAAGGCACCACCGCCGTCATGAAGGCGACCAATGAGGCCGCCCGTGAGTTTGCCAAGAAGATGGACCAGACGGTGGTCGAGGACGTGCTTCGCCATCCGGAGAGCTACGGTGTTGACCTGCCCAGGATGCTGGAGAAGGCCCTGCAGGGGCAGAAACTGACAAACCCCGAGAAAGTGGCCGAGGCTGTGCTCTACAAGGGTCAGGAACGTTTCTACATCGCCGACAAGTTGATGAAAGCCGCTGAGAAGGCCGGTAACGGCAAGCTTGACCTTCAGGCTTCTGCCATCAGTGAACTGATAGAGGGATGCCGCCAACAAGTGAAAGTCTTCGACTTGCTCGATGCCCGCGACATTGCCCGTTTGGGAACAAACGGTGGCAGCATGATTTCCGATACGCTGCGCAGTGGCATAGCTGTGCTGAGAAAACTGGCCGTAAAGGGTACCACCGACGTGAAAATGGCCCAGAGTGCACTCGGCGCCCTCAATCTTACCTTCGAGGAGGTTACCAAGGAGATGTACCGCACGGTTCTCGCCATCGGATGATGTAACAATGATTACGTGATGGAAAAACCCCATAATAAACAATGAATGATGAAGAAAGTATTGAAATGGATTGTCATAGTGCTTTTTGGCCTTTACATCGTTTCACAAGTGATGGAGCTATACGAAGAACATCTGCGTGAGGTAAAACGCAAGGAAAGTGCAGCTAAGACCAAGTCTGACCCGACGAAGTCCATCGCCTACAAAATGTTGGAGAATGCCATCAAGAGTGCTACCGAGGAGATTGAGGATGGCGACGACGTGGAACCCACGCTCGACCAGGCCTACCGTGATGCCGACGGTGTGGAGTGCGTTTTCTCGCTCAAGGAGAGCGGTGGTATGCAGGTGTCGCTCAAAGAAGACAAGGTACGTACCTACGACTTGAAGAAGATTCAGACAGGCGTCTATGATACTTACCGTCCCAATCGCTATGCCAGTGCAGGCTATATCATCCGCATGATTGATGACGGTCGTTCTGTTGAGGTGACGAAGGGCGATAACAAAACCGTATTCAGTTTGTCAAGTATAAATCAAGTAAAGAGTAAGATAGATGAATGAAGAACAACTGACCAGTCGCGTAATACGGTGTCCCGATGGCAAGTACCGATGGGTTTACGAAGTGAATCTCTATCGCAACCCGACTATCCTCATTGACCTGCTTAAGGCCGTGGTCTACATCTTTCTCGCCATGTATGTCTTTTTCTTCATCTATGGCTGGATTGACGACTGGTTCAGGATCAAGAGCCTGCAGAACCTCTGGGATAATCTATGGGGATTGGCGGTTCCCTTCTTCTGGATGGCCCTGTTTTTGGTTGCTGTCTGCATCATAAGCTATTATATAGGTGCACGTGGGTTTGGGGGTGTTTATGTGGCGATGTTCGAAATGGACGAAAAGGGTGTCCTCCATGCGCAGATGTCGAGTCAGGTGAAGAAACAGCAGGTCATCAGTGCCATCGCAGCCTTAGCAGGCGTGACTGCCAACGAGCCCGGACCGGTTGCCAGCGCCATCCTCGCTTCCACCTTCACGGCATGGAAGAGCGACTTCCCCAAGGTACGTAAGGTAAAGGCGGTGCGCCGTCGCGACCTCATCAAGGTCAATGAACTGCTGACGAAGAACCGAATCTTCGTAGAAGCTCCTGAAGACTATGAATTCGTGCTGGACTACATCCGCCGGCACTGTCCGAGTATAAAATCATCAAACAAAAAATACAATACATGAATATGAGACAGAAGAAAAACAGTATGAGACTATTGGTCATGGTCATGATGGCCGTAGTGTTGGGAATGGGAGCTTGCGGCAGTAAGCAAGTCAATAATGGCGGTCAGGCCAGTAATTATCCTATGCCTTCAAGGGAGCAGGAGTGTGTGAACCACCTCTACCATGTGCTGATGAGTCCCGAGGGACGTGCCATGACTGGTCTGCAGCTGGCCGCACTGCGCGATACCGGACGGCTGCGTAACGTCTTCTGTATCGACCTACCCGTTAGCGATGCTGACCAACTGCCACGCATGGGTGTCTATCGCGAAGCCGGTGAGGGTGCCGCCTTTGAGTTCCTGCCATTGACAACAGAAGATCCTTTGGACACCATCCATGCCGTGTGTCAGGCCGTTACCACCTTCGGCTATGAAGAAAGTACTCCCGATACGCTGCTTGTCCGCAACCGTGGTAATGGCATCCTTTCGCTGTACCGTTACGTCCATCGCGGCGGACCCAACGGCGGCAAGCATCGCTGCTACGACAAGCATCCAGACGGCTATCCCGAGTACTCAACCATCGTGTTGAGCGTCTTTCAGGGTGCCGACAGTCTGATAGTCAGCAGTGGCTATGAGGAATCGAAATGTGTGTATAGCTATGAAGGAGAGTGAAATAGAAAGTCGCGTGCGGCTGTGTCCTGACGGCAAGTACCGCTGGACCTACGAGGTGAACCTCTATAAGAACCCGAGTATGTTCTACGACCTCATGAAGGTGATGGGCATTAGTCTTGGATTTGTCTTTGCCATCATGATTTTTACACTGATATACGACGGCATCGACTGGGACAGCCTGATGAACGATCTCTGGGGTTTCATGTGGGTTTGTGTGGGTTTTGCCGTCCTCTGTCTCATTGGCTATTTGATATGGGTCCGCATCAGTGGTGGACGCTATGCCGCCATGTTTGAGATGGACGAAGAGAGTGTGATGCACATGCAGATGCCCAAGACCGTCAAGCGGGGTGAGGCGATAGGTGCTATAGGCATGCTTATCGGAGCCGCTGCTTCCAGTTCAACAACCACAGCCGCCTCTCTGCTTGCTGCCAGCGTCAATGCCTGGAAAAGCGACTTCAAGACGGTGCGCAGGGTGATACCAAAGCGTCGGCGCCATCTCATCAAGGTGAACGAGCTGCTGACCAAGAACCGCATCTATGTCGAGAACGAGGAGGACTACGAGTTCGTGCTCGACTTTATCCTTGAGCGCTGTCCGCGAGTGACAGCGGAGTAGCTGAACAGTCTTTTATCTGGAAATTGTAAGAACTATGAAATATTGTGGAGAATGCGGGCATAAGAACCCCGAGAACAACCGGTTCTGTGAGAACTGTGGAGCACCATTGCAGAATAAAACCGTGAGCACCCGTCCTTCTCGAAAGAGGAGCACCCGTTCGCCTAGGAAGAAGCGCTCGGGCTGCTGGAAGTACTTGGTAGGCATCGTCGTCATCATCGCCCTCGCCTTGTGGGGCATTTCCCGGCTGGGTGATGGCGATGCAGATAGAGGCACCCTTTGCGAAATCAGTCTCGACGAGGACAACCTCGTCAGCGACTTCCAGATGAGCGACATCGACTGGCTGATAGACTATGCGCTGAACTGTGAGCTGCTCGACCAGGAGTACATCAAGGTGCTCAGTAACGGTCTTCATGACGGCGCGTTCCTCAGCGGTATAGGTGAGTACAGCGACGAAAGTGTCTTTGACGAGGTGCTGGAAGACATGATGTCCAAATACGACAACTATAAGGAAGCCTTCCTGAGGTTGGAGCAGCTGGACCTCTTCAGTAATGGCGATGACGACCTGTTGTCTGTGACAGGCATACGGGGCAGACAACTGCTGTCGGCCACCTGTGTCGTGGCAGCAGCTGCTGGCAGCGGTAGTGTCGCCAGTTGGGGGAGCGATAAGATAAAGTGGTTGGGAGCGCAGATCACCGGTGCCCAGAAAGATCACGACCAGATGTTGGCCACCTTGCGCGAGATGGGAGCCTTCAAGGATCAGAAGATGCAGAAGGCTATCTTCGAGTGTGTCAACAATACTGGTGGCTATAAAGATGCCCACTCGTTCTTCATTGCTCTGAACAATGGCGAAATGCCGCATCTGGGAGCCAACCATCTGTCGCAGATACGCAAAAACCTGGAATGGATAGATGGCGAGACTCATTCTAAATGGGTGAAAGCCGAAGAGACTCTGAAATGTCACAAGACCTACGAAGAGCACTGGTGCGAACGCGGCAGGGAGTTGGGCAACAAGGGTGTGGAACTTGAGCTGAAAGTGCTCGACAAACTGACCGGTGGCGGCATCAGCAAGGTGCAGAAGCTGGAGCAGTATGCCCAGAACATCAAGAAGTTCAAGGAGGTGCTGTTCGACGGCAAGAAGGAAAAACTCACTGAGGAAGATATCCGTATGGCCATGCGCAAGAACGGCATCGATAAGCTCCGTAAGCTGATGCCCAAGACTGGTAACGACACTGCCGACAAGGTGTTGAACTTCATCTGCGACAAACTGCAGAACGAGGCCTTGCGCGAAGACCCCTCTGGCAAAATCGCCGGCGAGAAGGGACTCACCCTTATTGACCTGATGAACGGTAAGGGCGACTTGTCCAAGGCCGTCATCGTGACCGGTGAGGACGGCCGCGTACAGATTGTCATCCCCGACGGCAAGGGCGGTGGAAAAACCATCACCGTGCCCGGCAAGAAGCGCATCTCCGTCGTCACCAAGAACGGTAAGCGTAGCAAGACCGCCAAGGTGAAAACCAAGAAGGGTAAGCTGTCTGTGGGGGATAAAGAGAAGAGAGAAGAGAAGAAAGAGGACAATCCCGTTAGCGACATGGAGTCGCAGGACGCTCCTCCCAAAGGCGACCACTGGAAATTGGTGAAGCGCGAGGTCTATGCCGAAAACAACGGCGAGGTTTTCAGAGGAACAAAAATGGAGGGTACATACGGTCGCTTCCACATGAAGTCACAACAGTTGGACGACGGACAACTATACTCTCCGCCCGACCATAAGAACTGTAAGGGGGAGTACTATGATTGTGTCATTACCTACACCGAGCCGAAGAAATATTACACGCCGAACGGTATAGTGGAGAGCAAGGTCAGCTCACATTCCAGCCACTCCACCCACATCTGCGGCGTACCAGATTCCCATGCAGGCATCAGTGCCAGACTGTTGGTTGGCGACGGCGAGCGATGGCCGAAATATCCCGACCTGAAAAATGCCAAGGGTGAACACAGTATCTATACCCAGCGCCTTGAACTGAGTGACCGTTGGGCAGTCAAATATCAGGATTTCTCGGATGTGGTGTCTACGACCATACAAAGGGCATCGTCGAGCGACTCCATCATGATCATTGAGTTCTATTTCGCCCATGGACGTGGCGAGGATGCCATACGCATTAGCTATACATACCATTTCGTCAAGGAAGCAGAAAAGAATACAAAGAATGAGAGCGACGGACAGGGGGGTGGTAACGGCATCCAGGAGCGAAAGCCCGAGGCTGTCGATGGTAAGAATAGTCTTGGCATCACGGGTAATGATGAAAACATAACGATTAATAGGTAACACAAACTTTCCTCCGATTTCTTGATGCGTAAATTCTGCAACATGCTATAATACAGCATGTTGCAGAATTCGTAATATTCCTGTAGGGTTAACAAAAAGGGGTTACACCTCTAACACCTAAATCAGCCAGAAATGCTGGTTTCACGGGGTATTAGCGGCATCATTTATTCACTGTCGGCATCACCAATCATGCATGGAGATATTCGGACGACAGCAAAACAACTTGTTTTGGTGTCGTAGGAGGCCTTCCTTCGGGTGTAAGGAGATATTGGGAGGAGATTAAAACAAGTTGTTTTGCTGTGGAAGGAGGCTTTACTTACAATTGTAGAGGCCGCATTTTCTGCCGTAGAGCCCTTATGCAAACGCATGAAGGCCCTATTTCTTCAAATAGAGCCTCCATACGATATGCCAGTTTGTTGTGATTGTTGTTACATTTAGGTGTTAGAGGTGTTAGAGGTGTTAGAGGTGTAACCCCTTTTCGTTAGACTATATTCGCACGCGTAAGGTTGGCGATGGAGTTTATAGCATTCCATAAATGTTTCGTCATAAACTTTGGCTTGTTTAGGTACGTTTATTGAGGTGAGATTAGTACAGCTGAAGAATGCATACCTGTAAATTGTTTTCACTTTTGGCCCCAATATGACTTTCTCTAATGTCGAACAACCCATGAACGCATTTTTATAAATATATTCTATTGTGTTTGGAAGTTTTACCTCGCGCAAAGACGTGCAAAATGCAAAAGTTTCTGTACCTACATAGTCAATTCCTTCAGGTATAACCAAATGTTCAAATAAGCAAAGGCACTATTCCCAGAACACTGCTACTTGGCAAGAGCAGAGCAAGGATAATCAGGCATCGATTAATTATTGTTTTCATTTTGGAATATGTTGTTATTCTACCCACCATTTTCTGTCGTTCATCGGTTTAATCCAAAAAACATCACCCTTGGAGTATTTCATTCCATCGATTACAGGTGTCGTATAGTGATAATCACTGCTTGATTCAACATTTCCTACGCGAATCTGAAGTCTTTCACCATTATTCAAATTCTGCTCTACAAAGCACACCACACGCATCGTCCATGAGGAACGATCGTATGTGAAACCCAAGAAGCTTTTGCTTGAACTATAGTCTTTGCTATAATAGATTTTGTCTCCGGGCTGACATTTTCTGAGTTTTTCCTTTCTATACTTCTCTCTTTCCTCAGCTAGGCGCTGCTCTTCAATTCTCTTCTGCCTTTCGGCAATTTCCTGTCGCTTCCTTTCCTGCTCCTTCTGAAGTGCTTCTTGACGTTCCTTGGCTTTCTGGGCAGCGTCAATCTGTTTTTGCTTTGCAGTTAGGTCAATCATGTTGCCAGTCTTTCCGATGATAATTTCTTGGCCATCTTTGGAAACCTCGGCCCTTCCGTTGGAGAAATCATTAATAACAGACTCATAAGTTGGAGAAATAGCGATTAATCCTTCGGTATTAACAAATCCCCATTTCCCACCATTAAGTGAAAACTTGATTAATAGGTAATACAAATAGCCGCGGCGTCGTTTCTATGCCTGTTTCGGGTCTTTCCGAAGTCTCCTACGGGCTGTAGATGATGCTCGGACGGGCTATAGGAGGTATCTCTTCGCGGCTTGTCCTCTGACAGGTCAAAGGTATAGCAATCTGCTGTATCGCTTTCGGGATAAGTCGGGATAAGTCGAGATAAAGTGAAATAAAGCGGAATGTGGTCGAAAGAAAACTGGGGAGTCTGGAAGTCTCCCCCTCATATCTAAGTCCCCTTTATAGGGGGGGCAGATATAGAGGGGGGCGAGACTCCAGAGGGGGGCGGTATTAATAACTGATTAAAAATTTGGCTGTTTGGTTGCAATTTGTTACCTTTGACCTTTGGTCGAAGGCACTTTCGTTCGACAATAAAAGCAAAAAGTTGCGTTTTTATTTTGTATTGTTCTCACTTATTCGTACCTTTGCAGTCGATTTTTTAGTTAACCTCTCGTCGCACCCTCGGGTAGGGTGGGAGTGTGCTGACAAAACGACGGCTCTCGGGTAGGGCTGGCATGGCGCAAAGGGGCATGTATAACATTTAAATTTTAAGCAATTATGGCAGAAATGAATTTTGGTGGCGTTATTGAGACTGTTGTCACCAGCAAGGAGTTCTCACTCGAGAAAGCACGTGAAGTATTGAAGGATGAGGTGATTGCCGTCATCGGTTATGGTGTCCAGGGTCCCGGACAGGCTTGCAACCTGCGCGACAATGGCTTTAACGTCATCGTCGGTCAGCGTCAGGGCAAGACCTACGACAAGGCCGTTGCCGACGGTTGGGTGCCTGGCAAGACGCTGTTCTCCATTGAGGAGGCCGCCGAGAAGGGTACCATCCTCTGCATGCTTCTCTCCGACGCTGGTCAGATGCAGCAGTGGCCTACCATCAAGAAATATCTGAAGCCCGGCAAGACGCTGTACTACAGCCACGGCTTCGCCATCAACTGGAGCGACCGCACGGGTGTTGTGCCCCCGAAGGATGTCGACGTCATCATGGTGGCTCCCAAGGGTTCTGGTACCAGCCTGCGCACGATGTTCTGCGAGGGTCGCGGTCTGAACTGCTCTTATGCCGTCTATCAGGACGCTTCGGGCAAGGCCAAGGAGAAGACGCTGGCCTTCGGTATCGGTATCGGTGCCGGCTACCTGTTTGAGACCACCTTCCAGCGTGAGGCTACCTCTGACCTCACCGGTGAGCGCGGAAGTCTGATGGGTGCCATTCAGGGCCTGCTGCTGGCGCAGTATGAGGTGCTGCGCGAGAACGGCCACACTCCTTCTGAGGCCTTCAACGAGACCGTTGAGGAGCTGACGCAGAGCCTTGGTCCGTTGTTCGGTGCCAAGGGTATGGACTGGATGTATGCCAACTGTTCGACCACCGCTCAGCGTGGTGCATTGGACTGGGCTCCTCGCTTCCATGACGCCATCAAGCCCGTCATGGAGTGGCTGTACTACTCGGTGAAGACCGGTAACGAGGCTCAGATTACCATCGATGCCAACTCGAAGCCTGACTACCGTGCTGGTTTGGAGAAGGAGCTGGAGGCTATGCGCAACCAGGAGATGTGGCGTGCCGGCGAGACCGTCCGCAAGCTGCGTCCTGAGTATCAGGAAGATTAAGCGGCCAGCGGCCTAAATAAGAAATAAAAAAGACGGATTCATGCAGAATCTTGAACAGATAACCCGCCTTGTGTGCCAGATAGCACGCGAGGCGGGTTCTTATATTAGAAAGGAACGTGCAGGCTTCTCTGTGGAGAAGGTTGAGCGCAAACATGCCCACGACTACGTGTCGTATGTTGACAAAGGCTCTGAGCAACTGATAGTTAGAGCCCTGCGAGAACTATTGCCAGAAGCAGGTTTTATTACCGAAGAGGGTTCGGCAGGACATACGGACGAACAATATGTCTGGGTGGTAGACCCCTTGGATGGTACGACGAACTTTATTCATGGTTTTGCACCATACGCGGTTAGTATTGCATTGTGTAAAGGTCGTGAGATTGTGGTTGGTGTTGTCTACGAAATCGTCAGCGACGAGTGTTTCTATGCCTGGGAGGGTGGCGGTGCGTTTGTAAACGAACGCCCAATTCGGGTTGGTACAAGTGCCATCAGCGATGCATTGTTATGCCTGCAACTGCCTTATAACAGCGATGCCTATAAGCCTATAATTTCTAAACTGTTGAATCGTTTCTATGGCAACGTTGGCAGCATCCGGATGATTGGTTCTGCGGCCATGGCCCTCTGCTATGTGGCTGCCGGTCGGCTCGACGCCTATGCCGAACGGTATATTGGCCAGTGGGACTATATGGCTGGCGCGCTCATTGTACAGGAAGCCGGCGGCATCGTCACCGACTATCAAGGTAGCAGCGATTTTACCCGTGGCGACAGTGTGGTGGCTACCAATGGCGTAATTCATAACGATTTGTTAGAGGCTGTTAGAGGCTGACGAAACCGTCGGCCTGTTGGATGTGCTCTTCCTGGACGAGCCAGGTGATGGCACTATTGAGTTCTTCGGTCGGAATGTTCAGGCGGAAGAGCTCTGTGATATGGTGGCGCTGGCGGTCAGCCAGCAGGGCGAGAATCTTCTGGCGGGCGTCATGCTGTCCCTCGTCAGTCACCAGCAGTCCTTGTTCTGCCAGGCATACGTCACACTGGCCGCAGTCATGGTCCGATTTTTCCCCAAAGTATTCCAGCAGCATGCGCGAACGGCACCGGTCACTGGCCTGTACATAGCGCAGCATGGCCTGTATGCGTTCGCGATACTGTTCCAGCCTATCTTCGTAGATACTACAAGGTATCTGGACGTGCTCTTTGTCCTCGCGGCGCTGCATGTAGCGGATGTAGGGTACCTGCCGACGCGGGATGAAGCTGACGAGGTGACGCTGCGACAGCGCTATGAGGATGTCGTACGTCTGTGGCTGCGTCAGTCCCGCCTGGTGGGCCACGGTGTCCTCGTCGATGTAGCCGTAGTCGGCAAACAGTCCGCCGTAGTTGCGCAGCAGGGCTACAATGACGCGCTCTTCGTCGGGTGTCGTTTGTTCCAGACGGTAGAGGTCGTCACGGCCTACCAGGAAACGTACGCGGGCCTGGTGGTCGGCTTCTTCGTCATAGTCGATATATCCCGCCCGCTGCAGTATTTGCAGGGCCGAATGCACGCGGATGGGGAAATGGTGGAAACGCTGGCAGAACTCCTCGATGTGGAACTCATGGCTGACACCGTATCCGTCGCCTGTGGCTATCTGGTAGTAGTATGCCAGGTGCTCGTATACATCTTTTATATATTCACGCGGGGGAAAGGTGTCGTCAATTCGCTTCTGCAGCTTGCCATCGTCGCTGCTGTTGTAGAGCAGGATGGCTTCTGCTGGCAGACCGTCGCGGCCGGCACGTCCGGCCTCCTGGAAGTAGGCTTCCAGTGAGTCAGGACAGTCGTAGTGGACAACTGTGCGCACATTGGGCTTGTCGATACCCATGCCGAAGGCATTAGTGGCCACCATGATGCGTACGCGGTCGTGTTGCCAGTCGCGCTGTCGGCGGTCCTTGTCAGCATGGTCGAGGCCTGCGTGATAGAATGTGGCCGAGAGTCCGGCCTCGCACAGATGCTCTGCCACCTCGCGGGCATGACGGCGGCTGCGGACATAGACGATGGCCGAGCCATCGCCTGCGGAGAACGAGGGTGGCTGGGCGGGGGACGTCGGTTGTAGGGATGGGGAGAGAGCCTGTATGAGGGCGGTGAACTTGTCTGGGGTGTGTTGTACGCGGTAGACCAGGTTCTTGCGTTCGAACGACATGCGGAAGACCTGGAAGTTTGGTGTTTGATGTTTGAAGTTTGAAGTTTCTCTCTTTGAGAGTGTGGCGTTGCAATGAAGTTTATGATTACTGTCATTGGGTGACAGTTTGTCGCAGATGTCTTCCACGACGCGGGGGGTGGCGGTAGCTGTGAGGGCGAGAATGGGAGCGTCGGGGTGCAACAGGCGGATATTGGCAATCTCCAGATATGAGGGGCGGAAATCGTAGCCCCATTGTGAGATGCAATGTGCCTCGTCGACAGTGAAGAATGACACGTTCATGTGCGACACCTTCTTCTGGAACAGGCTGCTGCCCAATCGTTCGGGCGACACGTAGAGCAGCTTGGTGCTGCCGAGAATGCAGTTGTCCAGCGTGCGCAGCACCTCCTCGTGCTGCATGCCGCTGTAGATGGCTGCTGCCGCAATGCCCAGCTGGCGCAGGTGGTGCACTTGGTCCTTCATCAGGGCTATGAGTGGTGTGATGACGATGCAGACACCCTCTTGAGCCAGCGCCGGCACCTGGAAAGTGATGCTCTTGCCGCCGCCCGTGGGCATCAGTCCCAGCGTGTCGTGGCCGTTGCTGATGGACTCGATGATTTCGCGCTGTATGCCGCGGAAGTCATCGTATCCCCAGTACTTCTTTAAGAGTGAAGAGTGAAGAGTGAAGAGTGAAGAATTAGCTACCGCACTCAGTTTGGTGGCAGTTTCATCGCTTTCTATCTGTGCGGTAGCAAATTGACTTTCCCCTTCGGGCCGTCGAGCTAAACCTTCTTCACTCTTCACTCTTCACTAAAAGATGGTTGGATGTCTTCTATCTGCAGCTGTACCTCGCCGCGCTTGTAGGTGTTCTCCTCGATGGTGTAGACGATGTCGAACGAGCGCTTCGATTTGATGTAGCGTGCTGCTGCCGACTGTCCAAAGGCGATGCCGTTCATAACCACTGCTGACTTCGAGTCCACCAGTTCCAGCTTGATGTGCTCCTGATGGCGGCCGACAACTTTCGACGTGCCGTAGTCGTAAACGTTGCGGGTGAGAAACAGCGGTTTCTCGTTGCCGGGACCGTGCGGTGCCAGTTTCTTCAGTTCGTTCAGCAGCCGTTTGTTGATGTGGTGGAAGTCCAACTCCATGTCGATGTCCAGCGTCTGCTGTGTCTGCTCGGGCATAATGTGTCCGGCCACGTACTCCTGGAACCGGCGGCGGAACTCGGGGATGTTCTCCTGTCTTAGTGTGAGCCCCACGGCGTATGTATGTCCGCCAAAGTTCTCCAGCAGGTCGCGGCACGACTTGATGGCTTCGTAGATATCGAACCCTGCCACCGAGCGTGCTGAGCCCGATGCCACACCATTCAGAATAGTCAGCACGACCGTTGGGCGGAAGTATAGCTCCGTCAGTCGTGACGCCACGATGCCCACCACGCCTTTCTTCCAGCCTTCGTCGTAGAGCACAATGCTGCGCTGGTGCTGCTGGCTCTCCAGTCGGGCGACGATTTCGTTGGCCTCTTCGGTCATCTGCTTGTCCACGTCGCGTCGCTGGTCGTTGTACTCGTTGATGCGTACGGCCTCGGCCAGGGCACGCTTCAGGTCTTTCTCCACCAGCAGCGTTACCGTCTCCGTACCGTTCTGCATGCGTCCCGAGGCGTTGATTCGCGGCCCTATCTTAAACATGATGTCGCTCATCGTCAGCTCGCGACCCGTCAGACCGCAGATGTCGATGATGGCTTTCAGTCCCGTCGACGGGTTCTGGTTCAACTGTTTCAGTCCGTGGAAGGCCAGTGTGCGGTTCTCGCCCTCTATGGGCACCAGGTCGGCAGCTATGCTCAGCGCACAGAAGTCGAGCAACGGTATAAGACGCGAGAAGGGAATGCCGTTGTTCTTGGCAAAGGCCTGCATCAGCTTGAAGCCCACACCACACCCCGACAGGTGGTGGAAGGGATAGGTGGAGTCATCGCGCTTGGGGTTGAGAATAGCCACGGCGGGTGGCATCACATCATCGGGTACATGGTGGTCACAGATGATGAAGTCTATGCCCAGCTCTTTTGCATACGTAATCTCCTCGACGGCCTTGATGCCGCAGTCGAGGACGATAATCAGTTTTACACCAGCTTCTGCTGCATAGTCTATTCCCTTGCGGCTGACACCATATCCCTCCTCGTATCGGTCGGGGATATAATACTCCATGTTGGAATAGAACTGCTGCAGAAACTTATACACCAAAGCTACTGCCGTACAACCATCTACGTCGTAGTCGCCGTACACCATGATGCGCTCCTTGCGGCCCATGGCATCGTTCAGGCGGTCTACAGCAACGTCCATGTCGTTCATCAAGAACGGGTCTATCAGCTCGTTGAGCATGGGACGGAAGAACCGTTTTGCGGCGCTCTCCGTCTTGATGCCGCGCTGAATGAGGAGTGTGGCGAGCGTCGGACTCATGCCGATCTTCTCGGCCAATTCCTTAGCCGCTTGCTGTCTTTCGGGTGTAGGTGGTTCGTAATTCCATTTAAATTGCATTTATATTTGTTTTTATTTTCTTGCGCTTTGGGTAAGAGGGGGCTGACACCCTCTGTTGACGGGCTGTCAGCCCGCAAGTGTATATAGTACGCCCCAAAATTACGAAGAATTTTCGAAACCACCAAATATTCTAACGAAATTTAGAAAAAAACCTTTGCGCGGCTGTGCGGCAAAGGCTGTACTTGTGCTTACTCGATACTGGAGATGTCGACGAGACCATTGACGATAGCGTAGATGGTGAGTCCGGCGGGGGAGTGAATCTGCAGTTTGCGGGCAATATTCCGTCGGTGTGTGATGACGGTGTTGACCGAGATGCACAGGTGATCGGCAATTTCCTTGTTGGCCATGCCTTGTACTAGTGCAATGATGACGTCCTTCTCTCGTTCTGAGAGGGCGTCGGGGTTTGGGTCAGTACCGGCTTTGAACACCATGTCGGATATGTTCCGGGTCACGTCGCTCTGCTTGACCATCTGTTCCATGCGGCGTATGGCAGGTACGAAGATGTTGTCCTCGACCTCGGCATGCTGGCGCAGCCACACCTCGTTCTCGTAGATGTCGTGCAGGGTGGCGGTGAGTTGGTTGTTGTGCAGGCCGTCCTGTGGCAGGTATTTGATGATGAGCAGTTTCAGCTCACGCAGTTTCTTGTCGGTAGCGCTGTGATGCTTGGAGAACGTATCCACATTGTAGTTGTTGGCCGGATGTCCGTCTATGAGTGACTGTACGTAGGGGAATAGCGTCTTCTGTTCGTACTTCATGTGGCGGCGTATCTCGTGAGCATATTCGTCGTAGAAGCGCAGGATGAGCTTGGCCAGCGACTCGCGCTCGTCAAGCGACTCCTGCAGCTCTCGACGGATATAGGGTAGTTGGAAATCGAGGAAGTAGGCGTGACAGGCCTCCAGATAGTGGAGCAGGGTGGGTACGGAGATTCGCTCGTCGGACTCAAACTCGCCATAACCGTTGATGGTGTAGTTGACTACGGCCAGGAATGTGTAGGTATCCACCATGTTGCTTTCACAGGTTTCCTGAACGGTCTTGTCGCCGAAACCGAGGCTGATGCCAAAGCTGCCCAACATCTGCAACAGGTCGTAATTGTCGCGGATGAGCGATATCATCTTGTCGTCCGCCTCATACATCTTCTGATTTCTCATACTTACTAATGATTACCGGGTGCAAAGGTATGCATTATTTCTGAGATGCACAATAATCAAAAATAGGTATTTTCCTGTTGTTTCTTAGATGCCCAGTTTCTTGCGGATGTCGGCAGGGATGGCGTTCTTGTTGATGAGGTAGTCCATGGTATTGGCGGCGATGAAGGCTTTGGTCATGTACCAGGTACCCTTGTAGTCGCCGGTCTCGCCCCACGAGTTCTTCACCATGTAGTACTCCTTGCCGTTCTGGTCTTTGGCAACGCCGTAGATGTGCATGCCGTGGTCGTCGGTGAGTTCCCAATTGTCGAAGCGCTCCTGGCGCAACTGCTGGGTGGGCACGATTTCGGGAACGGTGACACCTAACGAGTCGATGATGTCGCGTTTCTTGGCGGCAGTCATCTTGAGCCACTTGGCCATGTCGCTGCCCTGTAGGCTCTGACCGGTCTTCTTGTTGTCAACGGCGTAGGCCAGGCCCTTACGTGTAAAACCGTCCTCCGAGACGTCACCGCCCCAAGCCACGGTATAGCCTTGCTCGATGGCATTGTCGATAATCTGCATCATCTCGTCCATGGGCACGTTGTAGCTCAGTGGGAAGCGCCAGTTATCCTGCACCTCCACGGGGAAGGCGGTATAGAAGGGATGGTGGGTGTAACTGGTGATGCTGACATAGTCGTCGAGGTTGATGCCCAGCGATGCCATGAACGACTTCGGGGTGTACTCCTTACCCTCGTAGGTGAATGTCTCCGGACACTTGCCGAGGTAGGCGTCGAGGATGCCCTGCAGACCAACCTTCCAGGCGTTGCTGAGTTTCTTGGCATCGCTCTTGGCGACAGCAGCCACGTAAGGCTCCAGCACCTTGAAGAATTCGTTGAAGTTGTTCAGCGAGTCACCATAGAGCGAACCGGGAAAGGGCATGATGCCCTGTGGGATGATGCCGTGGGTCTTCAGCGTAGCCAGCACGTCCTCAGCGCTGCCACCCTGGGCAAACTGGCAGTCGCCATGGTAGCGGACCACCTGGATGGCGCGCTCCATGTAGGTCTTGTTGGCAATGAACGACTCGTCGAGGTCGTAGCTCTTGCCAGTGGCCTTCAGAATTTCAGCCTCGAAGAACGAGAGGGTAGAGTAGTCCCAGCACGTACCGCTGCGGTTCTGGTCCTTCATCGAGGTGATGGGGAGTTCCTTTACTACCGTAAACACGGGCTTGTTGTTGTTCTTGGCGGGTGCCTTCTTCTTGGCAGCCGATGCACCGAGGCACACCAGTGCCATGAGTGCGAAAGTCAGAATCTTTTTCATTTACAATTTGTCAATTTACTATTTATTTTCAGTATCAACTCTGGGTTTTTCAATTAGTTGTTGGCCATGAAGGCTTCAAGCTCTGCGGGATGGTAAGGGATGCGCTTCGAGCCGAGGAATCGGCAGCCGTTAGCGGTGATAATGACGTCGTCCTCGATGCGGATGCCGCCGAAGTCCTTGTAGGTTTCAATTTTGTCGAAGCAAAGGAAGTCCTGGCAATGCCCCTTGGCATGCCACTCGTCGATGAGAGCGGGGATAAAGTAGATGCCCGGCTCGTCGGTGATCACGAAGCCTTCTTCGAGCTGTCTGCCCATACGCAGGCAGTTGGTGCCGAACTGTTCGAGGTTAGGACGTGTGTCGTCGTCGAAGCCGACGTAGGTTTGTCCGAGTCCCTCCATGTCGTGGACGTCCATACCCATCATGTGTCCCAGTCCATGGGGCAGGAACATGGCGTGGGCACCGGCACGGATGGCCTCGTCGGTGTCGCCCTTCATGAGGCCGAGCTCCTTGAGATGCTCCGTCATCATGCGGCAGACGGCAAAGTGGACGTCCATATACCTGACGCCAGGCTTGGCCACCTCAAGCACGTAGTCGTGACATGCCTCGACGATGGAGTATATTTCCAGCTGGCGCTGGCTGAACTTCCCCGTGACGGGCATGGTGCGGGTATGGTCGGAACAATAGTCATCCAGTTCGCATCCCGCATCGCAGAGTGCCAGACGTCCGCTCTTGAGCGGGGCGTCAGTAGGGTTGCCGTGCATAATCTCGCCATGCTGTGAGAAGATGGTGGCAAAACTGGTGCCCTGAGCTAATGAACGGGCGATGCCGTCGACCTGTCCGCCGATGAAGCGCTCTGTGATGCCCGGCTTGATGAGCAGCTGTGCCGTGGTGTGCATGGCGTAGCCAATGTCGCAGGCGCGGTCGATGGCTGCTATCTCCTGCGGCTCCTTCTTGGAGCGCATCGTTACCACTGCCTTGATGAGGTCCAGGCTGGCAGCCTCTTTCTGCTTGGAAGGGTGGATGCCCAGCAGGTCCATGATTTGAATCTTCGTGTCGTGGCGGTAGGGCGGCAGGAAGTGGAGCGTCCTCGACGAATGAGAAATGAGAGATGAAAGATGAGAAATGGGGGCCGTGCGGGTGACGCCTACCTCTGCGGCGAGGTCGGCGACGCTGGGCGTAAAGCCCATCCAGACGATGTCCTCGACGTCGATGTCGTCGCCCAGGAGCCAATCTTCATCGTTGTCGATATCAATGATGCCCACCAGACCGTCGCGGTGCTGGCCGAAGTAGTACAGGAACGTGGAGTCCTGACGCATTGGCGCATAGCAGTTGGCGGGATAGTTGTAGGGCGACTCGTTGTTGCCGAAGAGTATGATGACTCCCTTGCCGACGAGCCGTTTCAGTTCCGCCCTGCGGCGGATGTAAGTCTCTTTGTCAAACATGTCTTTATGCTTTAGGTTGTGTATTTTTGTCTTTGCCGCCGCGATGGTTGCGTTTCCTGTGCCTGTTGCCGTTATTACTGCCCTTGCCGTTGGTGGCCCCGTTACTACGGCCGCCACGTCTGCGGCCGCCACGTCCTCGTGATGACTTGCGAGGGCCAGAGGTACGGTATTCAGGACCTTCGCCTAGTCCCTCGGGTAGGGTGTTCTTCTGGATGTCGCGCTCCAGGAACCGCTCGATGTCGGAGAAGTAACGCATGTCGTTGTCGGACACGAGGGTGATGGCGATGCCGTCGCGCTGGGCACGGGCCGTGCGGCCTATGCGGTGCACATAGTCCTCGGCATCGTGGGGTACGTCGTAGTTGATAACGCATAGGATGTCGTCAATGTCGATGCCGCGGGCCACGATGTCGGTAGCCACGAGTACGCTGACCTGTCCGGCCTTGAAGCGATACATGACGTCGTCGCGCTCGGCCTGTGAGAGATCGGAGTGCATGGCGGCGCAGTTGATGTTCATGTGCTTCAGCTCGCGGGTGATGTCCTTCACCTTGTCCTTCTTACCCGAGAAGATGATGACACGCTCCAGCTCGCCGGCCTTGAACAGCGAACGGATGATACCCAGCTTCTGGGGCTCATAGCAGACGTAGGCCGACTGCTGGATTTTCTCGGCGGGCTTGCTGACGGCAATCTTCACTTCCACGGGGTCGGTGAGCAGCGTCCGTGCCAGCTGTTGTATCTTGTGTGGCATGGTGGCCGAGAACATGATGGTCTGGTGCTCCTCGGGCAACAGTTTGGCGATGGAGAGAATGTCGTCGGAGAATCCCATGTCAAGCATGCGGTCGGCCTCGTCGAGCACAAAGAACGAGAGGCGCGAGAGGTCGAGGTGTCCCATGCGGATATGGGATAGCAGACGGCCCGGCGTGGCGATAATGACGTCGGCACCCATCTTCAGGCCCTTCGTCTCCACGTCGAAACGGCTGCCGTCGTTACCGCCATAGACGGCAACACTCGAGATGCCGTCCAAGTAGTATCCGAAGCCCTGCATAGCCTGGTCTATCTGCTGCGCCAGCTCACGGGTCGGTGCCATGACAATGCAGTTGACGGCATCCTTGGGATAGCCGCCGTCGTCGAGCATGCTCAAGATAGGCAGCAGATAGGCTGCCGTCTTGCCCGTACCCGTCTGTGCGATGCCGATGAGGTCGCGCTCGTCCAGTATCTCGGGGATGCATTTCTCCTGGATGGGTGTCATCTCCTCGAAGTGCATGTCGTACAGGGCGTCGAGGATATTGTCGTTTAAATACGTTTCTTCAAATGTCACAATAACGAATATCTTTAATCTCTAATCTCTAATCTCTAAACTCTCAACTCTAATCTCTAATCTCTCAACTTAATTCGGTGCTTGTCGGAAACAGAAATAGGCGATGATTACATATAATAGGTTGGGAATCCATGCCGCCAGCATGGGAGGCGTACCGGCATTGATGGCGAAGGTGGCGCTGACAGTCTGCAACAGGATATAGGCAAACGACAGGGCCAGGCCAATGCCCAGATAGAGACCCATGCCGCCCTTGCGTTTGCGCGATGACAGCGACACACCGATGATGGTCAGGATGAACGAGGCAAAACTGGAGGCAATACGCTTGTGGTATTCCACCTCGTACTGGACGACGTTCGAGGAACCGCGCTCCTGCTGTTTCGAGATATAGCGCAGCAGTTCCGGCGACGTGAAGGTCTCCTGCTGTCCTCTGGAGAAGATGAGGTCCATGGGCTCCATCTGGATGAGGGTGTCCAGCTCGTTGCCGGAGGTAATCTGTTCGCGCATGCCCTTCAGCGTACGAATCTTCCAGTTGCGGGCCTTCCAGTGGTAGCGCTCCTCGGCAATGGTGTCGTACTGGATGACGCTGGCATTGAGTTGCGACACCATCTTCTTGTTCTCAAACTTATAGAGCGCAAAGCCGTAGCCTGTCTTGCGGATGTCGTCATACTGCGACAGGTAGGCCACCACGCCACGGTCGACCATCAGCTGGATGTTTGATGCCGACGTGTTCTTTTGGTTGTTCTTGTAGAGCGACTCGAAGTCGTGGCGTATCACCGTACCGCGTGGAATGATGTAGGCGCCAAGGAAGAAGTTCAGGACGGCGATGAGTGCCGCCGACAGAATATAGGGTCGCAGCAGTCGCTTAAAACTCATGCCGCAGGCCAGCATGGCAATAATCTCGCTGTTGCCTGCCAGCTTCGACGTGAAGAAGATGACGGCAATGAAGACGAACAAGGGGGAGAAGAGATTGGCAAAGTAGGGCACGAAGTTGGCATAGTAGTCGAAGACGATAGCTCGCAGGGGTGCATTGTAAGTGGTAAACTTTGCCAGGTTCTCGTTGACGTCGAAGACAATGGAGATGCTGATGATGAGCAGGATGGAGTAGATGTAGGTGCCGATGAACTTCTTGATGATGTACCTGTCCATACGCTTGATGAAGCGGAACGGGTTCAGCTTCTTCATCCATGCCAGCTTGTGCCAGGGTATGCGGTGCCACAGCCGTCCTGCCGGTCGGGCTATGCGGCGCCACATGCGGCGTATGGTCCAGCGGAAGTGTTTCAGTCTTCTCCTTTTCATCGTCTGCGTCCTAAGTTTTCAATGACACTGCGTTTCCACGTCGTGAAATCGCCTTGCTCGATATGCTGGCGGGCATCCGTGACCAGTCGCAGATAGAAGGCGAGGTTGTGGATGCTGGCAATCTGTAAGGCCAGCAGCTCCTGGGCCTTGAACAGGTGGTGCAGGTAGGCCTTTGAGTGGATGCGGTCGATGTCGCAGCCGTCAGGGTCAATGGGCGAGAAGTCGTCCTGCCACTTCTGGTTGCGCATGTTCATGGTTCCTTCGTAGGTGAACAGCATGGCGTTGCGACCGTTGCGGGTGGGCATGACGCAGTCGAACATGTCGACGCCGCGCTCGATGGCTTCCAGGATGTTCTGCGGTGTGCCGACGCCCATCAGATAGCGGGGCTTGTCCTTGGGCAGGATGGCGTTCACCACCTCTATCATCTCGTACATCACCTCCGTAGGCTCGCCGACAGCCAGTCCTCCGATGGCATTGCCGTCGGCTCCCTTGTCGGCGACATGCTTGGCAGCCTCCTGTCGTAAGTCTTTGTAGGTACAGCCCTGCACGATGGGGAAGAGGCTCTGCCGGTAGCCATAGAGCGGTTCTGTCTCGTTGAAACGCTTGATGCAGCGGTCTAACCAGCGCTGGGTGAGGCCTAACGACTTCTTGGCATACTGGTAGTCGCTCTGTCCCGGCGGACACTCGTCGAGTGCCATCATGATGTCGGCACCGATGACGCGCTCCGTGTCCATGACGTTCTCCGGCGTGAAGAAGTGCTTCGAGCCGTCTATGTGGCTGCGGAACTCACAGCCTTCTTCCTTCAGCTTGCGGATGCCTGTCAGGGAAAAGACCTGAAAGCCGCCGCTGTCGGTGAGGATGGGACGGTCCCAGGTATTGAACCGGTGCAGGCCGCCGGCCTTGCGCAGGATGTCGAGGCCCGGACGCAGGTAGAGGTGGTAGGTGTTGCCCAGAATAATCTGTGCCTTCACCTGCTCGCGCAGTTCCGAGAAGTGGACGCCCTTCACAGAGCCGCATGTCCCTACGGGCATGAAGATGGGGGTCTTGATTTGTCCGTGGTCGGTGGTTATCAGCCCTGTTCTTGCGTCACTGGCGCTGTCGCTATGTTGTACTTCAAACGTCATCGTTCACAGTTTTTCTGTGTGGTAGCAAATTATTCACTCTTCACTCTTCTCTTTTTCTTCTTCAATAGTAAAGTCCATGGGGTGTTCCACGATTTCGTCGGTCAATGCAAACTTCCATACGTCCTGCACATTCTCTACATAGTGGAAGGTGACGCCCTTGAGGTACATCTCCGGTATCTCGTTGATGTCCTTCTCGTTCTCCTGGCACATCACGATGTCGGTGATGCCGGCACGCTTGGCAGCCAGAATCTTCTCCTTGATGCCACCTACGGGCAGCACCTTGCCACGCAGGGTGATCTCGCCGGTCATGGCCGTGTTCTTGCGAACCTTGCGCTGGGTGAGTGCCGAGGCAATGCTGGTGGCGATGGTGATGCCTGCCGAGGGACCGTCCTTGGGTGTGGCACCCTCTGGCACGTGGATGTGGATGTTCCAGTGGTCGAAGATGCGGTAGTCGATGCCTAAGGTGTCCACATGGGCCTTCACATACTCCAGGGCGATGACGGCACTCTCCTTCATGACGTCGCCGAGGTTGCCCGTCAGCGTCAGTTTGGCACCCTTGCCCTTGCTGAGCGATGTCTCGATGAACAGGATTTCACCGCCCACACTGGTCCACGCCAGTCCGGTGACGACACCGGCGTAGCTGTTGCCCTGATAGATGTCGCGGTAGAAAGGCGGCTTGCCTAACAGGTCCTCTATCTCCGTAGGCGTTATCTTCTCGTAGGGCAGTTCGCCGCTCTCAGCCTTTTTGAATGCCAGCTTGCGCAAGGCTTTGTTGACCTGCTTCTCCAACTGGCGAACACCGCTCTCACGGGTGTACTGCTCAATGATTTTCTCAATGGCAGCCTTGTTGAAGGTCAGTTTCTTGTCTGTCAGGCCCGTATTCTCCTTCTCCTTCGGAATGAGGTGGCGCTTGGCAATCTCGTACTTCTCCTCGGTGATGTAGCCGCTGACCTCAATGACCTCCATGCGGTCGAGTAGGGGACGCGGAATGGTGCCCAGGTTGTTGGCGGTGGCAATGAACATGACCTTCGACAGGTCGTAGTCCACATCCAAGTAGTTGTCGTGGAAGGCACCGTTCTGCTCAGGGTCCAGTACTTCCAACAGTGCCGAGGCCGGGTCGCCGTTGTGGGTGTTCTGCGTCACCTTGTCTATTTCGTCGAGGATGAACACCGGGTTGCTGGAGCCTGCCTTCTGGATGTTCTTGATGATGCGGCCGGGCATGGCGCCGACGTAGGTGCGGCGGTGACCGCGAATCTCAGCCTCGTCGTGCAGACCACCCAACGACACACGGACATACTTGCGCTTCAGGGCGTCGGCAATCGACTTGCCCAGCGAGGTCTTACCGACACCCGGAGGACCGTACAGACAGAGGATGGGCGACTTCAGGTCGCCACGCAACGACAGCACGGCGATATACTCCAGGATGCGCTCCTTGACTTTCTCCATGCCGTAGTGGTCACGGTCCAGTATCTTCTGCGCACGCTTCAGGTCCATGTCGTCCTGCGTATATTCACCCCAAGGCAGGCTTACCAGCGTTTGCAGATAAGTGAGCTGCACATTGAAGTCGGGCGAGTTCTGGTTGACTTGGTCCAGCTTCTCCACCTCTTTGTAGAAGTATTTCTCAATGTCCTCAGGCCAACTCTTCCTGCGGGCCTTCTCCAGCAGGTCTTTCTTCTCCGGTGTGCTCTCGTTGCCCATCTCGGCCTGCAGGTTCTTGATTTGCTGCTGCAGGAAGTAGTTGCGCTGCTGCTCGTCAATGTCGTCGCGGGTCTTGTTGCGGATGTCGAGCTTCAGCGTCTGCAGGTTGATTTCGCGGTTGATGATACGCAGCGTGTTGAAGAGACGCTCCTTCAGCGAGTCCATCTGCAACAGAGCCATCTTCTCCTTGACGCTGAACGGCATGTTGGAGCAGATGAAGTTCAGGGCCATCATGTTGTTGGCCACATTCTTGATGGCAAAGGACGCTTCCTCGGGCAGGTCGTCGCTCATCTGGATATACTGCGACGTCTGCTGGCGCAGGTCTTCCATGGCCGTATTGAACTCCATATCGCGCTTCTCGGGCACTTCCTCCTGAGCGGGACAGGCATGTCCGATGAGATGAGGCTGGTACTTGACCAGCTCCAGCAGACGCAGACGCCCTAATCCCTGAATGATGGCGGTGATGTTGCCGTTGGGCAGCGTCAGCGTCTTCAGCACCTTGGCATAGACGCCCACGTCGTAAAGGTCGGAACGGATGGGGTTCTCCACCTCCGGGTCGCGCTGGCATACCACACCGATGATGTTGCCGTGCTTTTCGGCCTTGCGGATGAGTGACATGCTGGACTCACGACCGATTAAGATGGGAGACACCACGCCGGGAAACAGTACGAGGTTACGTACGGCAAGAATAGACACGTCGTCAGGCATCTCCATGTTTGTCAGGTCGCCATATTCGCCTTCTACGTCGGCAATCATCGAGAACGACCTGTTCTTGTTATCCATATACATTGCTATCTTCTCGTTCATAATAATATATACAAATTGGGGTGCAAAGTTACGAATAAGTGAGTAAAATGCAAAACAAATTATGATTTATTTTGCATTTCTGGCGTGGATATCATCGAAAAGAATGTCGCTCAGCAGCCAATTACTTTTTGCGCTTCCAGGTCTGTGTCTCGTAGAACATACCGATGTAGCCGCGCACCTTCAGCTGGCTGCCATCGAGCCAGATAGAGCACTTGTAGTTCTTGCCGTTCTTGGGGTTGTATATCTTGCCGCCCTCCCATTTGTCTTTCTTCTTGGAAAGGCCCGACAGGATGTTCACTCCCATCAGCTTGCGTCCCCGTAGCTTCTCGTCGGTATTGTGCTTGTCCGTGGTCTCTGGACCTTTCTCCAGCCAGACAATCTTACCGTTCAACTTGTCACCGGCCTGGTATATCTCCACCTGGGCATCGCCCGACTCGGTATACCACTTACCCAAAATCTCCTGTGAATAGCCTGCCA
>ERZ842401.1791-NODE-1791-length-29778-cov-5.691283_pt1 | contig 29778 bp, 40 predicted proteins | sample MGYA00521270_ERZ842401 | MGnify/ENA primary metagenome ERZ842401 (study PRJEB31892, sample SAMEA3878208) | bioreactor metagenome | biome: Moose rumen | place: Sweden | collected 2011-10 | study: EMG produced TPA metagenomics assembly of the PRJEB12797 data set... | reverse complement strand
GCGCATGACCGTCCCGATAGGGTAAATATGCCACGTGATGTAATCGGGCGGACGCTTTCGTGCTTGGTCGAGGGTTCTGTGTAGATTATCTCGATTTCAGGCCCGGTATTACTACGCGGCTATTTTAAGATGCACACATTTTCGTTGAGAAGGGTCTTAATGGAGATGACTTGCCGTACATGTGGCTTTTTTTTATGTTTGGAGGCAAATTTAATCATGACATCCCTTGAACGGCGACACGAAGGTAGATACCAGCGCAGAAAAGCCGTGAGAGATGCCCGAAGGAACGAGCGATGTGCTGAATATAACAATTTTCATAATATAATGTGCTATCGCTCGCTTTACAGGGCAAACAAAAAGTCCATGCGAAATGTCTCATGGAAAGCGAGTGTACAGCGATACCAGATGAATCTACTACGCAACATGGAAAAGACTCGCTATTCGTTAGAGCATGGGAAAGATATTACTAAAGGCTTTGTTGAGTTTGACATCATGGAACGCGGACGATTACGTCATATCCGCAGTATTCATTATTCAGAACGGATTGTTCAGCGGTCAACTTGTGATAATTCCCTTGTTCCGATATTGCGCCGAAGTTTGATTTATGACAATGGTGCGTGTTTGGAGAACAAAGGAGTAGATCAAGCACTGGACAGAATGACAGCGCACCTTCAGCAGTTTTATCGTGCCAATGGATTTTCAAACGAAGGTTATGCACTTGTTTTTGATTTCTCAGGATTTTTCGATAATATTTTGCATAGCTATTGTTTTGATATTTACCAAAGTGCGTATACGAATGAGCAAATTTTAGGACTGCTGACCCGCTTTATTCTTCCATTTGGACATCCGAACAGCGTGGTAGCATATAAGCGTGTACGGTGCGAAAATGTGTTGGACGGCTACACAGGCAAGAGTCTTGGTCTTGGTAGCCAAATTTCGCAAATTACTGCTGTAGCTTACCCGTCAGCTATAGACCATTTCATAAAGGAGTGGATGCATGTTCGTTTTTACGGGCGTTACATGGATGATGGGTACATGTTATTCAAAACAAAGTCAGAAGCCAAAGACGCGCTCCGTATTTTAGAAAAGCTGTGTTCCACCCTGAGTATTAAGCTCAATATGAGGAAGACGCAGATTGTAAAATTAAGAAACGGTATACGTTTTCTTAAAGTATGGTTGAGATTAACCGAAACGGGTAAGGTTAAGCATCGAATGACCCGCAAAAGCATTACACGACAGCGGCGCAAGCTGAAGAAATTTGCAGCAATGGTAGCCGCCAAAGAGATGACCGTTCAGGAGGCCGCTAATTCTTACGCCTCGTGGAAAGGTTACGCAATCCATCGTGGCGGGTACATGGCCACAAAGAAGATGGACGATCAATTTATAACACTGTTCGGGGTGAAAGCTCCAGAGTGTAATACAAAAAAACGGAGGAAAAAATCATGGCAAAGAACGTCGCAACGACAAATGAAACTACAACTGAGACCGTTGCAACTGAAAACGGTATGACTCGCGCACAGGAAATCGCTGCTGTCATTGACGCAAAGTACAGCATTGACGATCAGATTGCGCTTTTACGTCAGAAGGACACAAAGCCCGAAGAATGGGAAGCATTCAACGCTTTCTGCGAGGAAGTCAAGTCAAAGATTCCTGCGAAAGACGCTAAGTAAGGTAGTTATCATTTTTCACGTTTGTTTTTGTAAGGGAGGCTCAGTACGGGTCTCCTCTTTGTTTATCATGGGGTGAACTTATATTGTTAATGAATCTTGATGACGCTATTAATCACGCTCTTCAACAATCAAAAAATATTAAAAATACTCAGTGCAGGTTAGAACATTTACAGCTCTATAACTGGTTAAAAGAACTTAAAAAATTTAAAGAAGGTGAAAATTATGGCGCATAACACCGAACATTTTAAAATTTCTGAGTTTAGTTGCAAATGCGGGTGCGGAACTAATATTATTGACCAGAAAGTTATTGACATGGCCGAAATTATTAGGCAGGAATTAGGCGTGCCCGTTCACGTAAATTCAGGTTGCAGGTGCGAAAAACATAATAAAGCCGTCGGCGGCGTGCAAAAGAAACTAGACCAAAAAACCGGAAAAGTAATCTGCAAAGGGTCAAATCATATGTACGGGCTTGCTGCAGATTTGTCGTGTTCGCTTGGTGCGGTCAAAATGTTCGATACTGTCAAGAAGCTCAAGCAGAACGGAGCATTGCCTGATTTGGATTACTGCATTCTATATAAGCGTAAGAACTTCATACATATAGATTGTGGCGGAAAGAGAAGCAAATTCTTTGAGGTAAAGCTGTGATGGAAGAAACATGGTTAGATTTCATTCTAGGGAGTGTTGTCGGATTGGGTGCTTGGTTCTTCGGAGGCTTGGACGGCTTCGTTAAAGTTCTGCTTGCTCTGTCCATTGTGGACTACTTAACAGGTGTTGCTGTAGCTTTTGTTGAACGTAAAATAAATTCTCGCGTTGGCTTCAACGGGATAATCAAAAAGTGTGTCATGTTCTCTCTAGTAGGAGTAGCGAACCTCATAGATAAGCAATTTCTTGGCGGTTCAGACGCAATAAGAACGGCAGTTGCACTGTTCTTTGTGGGAAATGAAGGATTATCGATAATGGAAAATGCGTTCAAGCTGAATGTCCCATTCCCCAAAGCCCTTCGTAATCACTTTGAACAGTTTGTAACAGAGAAGGATAACATGGACGAGAGCAAAACTGAAACAGTACACTAAAAACACAAAAAGCTCTTTTCATGTATTTATTAATGAGAGGGGCTTTTTTTATGTTTCAATAACTCATTCAATTTTTATATTGTTATCTTGTAGTGATAAGTTCTTGTATCAAATCAAAATACGGGGATGTTATCAACTGGCATAAAGCAATCTAATCCACCTATAACACAAAATTTAATAACTTTTTAACATAATTTCTGACTTTAAAATTTTTCTGCTGATATAAGTCTTTTATATCGATAACATATTACCCTCTAAATGAAATTTTTAGATGCCACCCCTATTAATTAATCCTACCTATTTTTGATTGTTTTAGTTAAATATTGATGAATACTAAATTTATATAGTTTTATCAGTATTTTCACCTATTGATTAACATTGGTCAAATAGTTAGAATAACAGCATCAAAACAAAATAAAACCTAGTAATAGCAATTGTTTATAAAAAATTAGGAACGGGCTACGGCAAAAAGACCTGCAATCCAGCAACAAGATTCCTTCTCGACAAGCTCCCGACAGGATTAACGGGCTTTATCTACAAATTATGGGATGAAGAAGATGAGGAAAAGTATGAAGTAATCCTTGAAGAGTTTGTAACTAGCATCGCAGACTACGTTGAAAACCATAAGGAACTTCGTTCTGAACCTACGGAAGATATGTTTGATTTCGGAAATCCGAGAGAAGATATAGATGATACAAACAAAGAAGAGTGCTAGTAAATCGACAAAACACGGTTCCTTTAAGGAGCTTTTTTTGTATAGCGTAAATATGGTGTGTTTCAAAAAGACCAGTCAATTTCAATGCTGTCGCCTCTCAGTGTTATTCTGCGAATAAGGCTTTGTAAAATTCTACGTTTCTGTGATTCGTCAGCAAAGTCCCAAATTTGTGCAGCATTTGCAATAAGTTCCTGCACCAAGTCAAAAGTTAAAGTTACTGTATTATCAACTGACACAGGTTCAAGTGAGGCTTGCAATGCTGTTTTTTCGTTGTACAGTTTATTAATGCTCTCACCCAGAATTTCGGTAGGTATGTCGTTGCGCTGGTATAGCTCCATGAGCTTGCCAATTTGCCGGTCAATCTCCCGTATCCTTTTTTCAATCTCTATATTTTTTGCGGGAACAGGTGCTTGGGGCTTTCTAGCTACTGCGATTTCTGTTGCCATTTCAGGAGAACGCAAAAGCTCTCTTACCTTTTCTTCCACTACGGGTTCTAATTCTTCGGCCTTCCAGTTGCGATTTTTGCAGTTTGGGTCTTTGACCATTTTCTTAATCTGCTTTGAATGAGAGTAGCATGTATAGTAAGAATACTTGCCAGTATTTCGCTTGTAATATCTCGCTCCACAACAGCCACAGAACAGCAATCCAGTTAGAAGATATTTTGATTGAAAAGCTGTTGCCCCGTATTTTTCCTGTATCTTAACATGTATGAGTTGAACCATTTTGAATTGCTCCTTGCTGATGATTGCTTCATGTGCGTTTTCGACTACGACTTCTCCAAAGTGAATTTGCCCTGTGTATGTTTCATTACTGAGAACGTTTCTGACGCTTGACCAAGAACTCCAACTGCCGTATCGGTTTGTATATCCGGCTTCGTGTAGTTTGTTAGTTATGCTTGCCAAAGATTCCCCGCCAAGATACCATTCATAAACTTTACGTACTTGTTCAGCCTCATATGGGTTGATAATCAATTTCCCATTTTCATAATTATAGCCAATAGGTATGTAACCGCCTCCATGATGTAGGCCAGATTTCGCCCGCGCTACACGTCCCATTTTGGTGCGCTCTTTAATTTGTTCACGTTCAAGTTGAGCAAATACGGCTAACAAACCTATCATTGCTTTCCCAAAGGGTGTTGAAGTGTCAAAGCTCTCCTGTACTGAAACGAAATCAGCATTGTTTGGAAGGAAGACATCTTCTATCAAGTATAGTGTATCACGTTGGTAACGTGAAAGTCTGTCAAGTTTGTAGACAAGGACAATGTCACACCTTTTGATGTCTGCAATCAACTTTTGAATACCCGGACGATTAAGATTACTGCCAGAATAGCCTGGATCAACTTAAATCTCTACAATTAGCCAGTCGTGCGCTTTGCAATACGCAACAAGGCGTTCCTTTTGTTCGCCGACAGAATAGCCCTCCTGAGCTTGTTCCTGAGTCGATACACGGATATAAAGGAATACACGCTTCATTGTAAGACTTTGCTTTTTTCTTCCAGATCGACAGCGAAAATTAAGAGCTTCAGGCGTTCTCTAACGCCTAGATTGTTGTAAATGTACAGTAACTCTTTTGCCTCTGGTGAGATAGTCTGCCCACTGTTAAACACTGTACCGCCGTGATTCGCTTGTATCACAGTGCTGTTCGTCAGTTCACCATTAACGTTATTCTCTGCATGTAAAGAATTACCTGAGCCTCGTAGCAGATAATCAATGCTAACGTGGAAAATGTCAGCAATCTTAATAAGACCCTCGATGCTTGGGTATGAGTTTGGAACGCTCTCATATTTCCCGACTGCCGCAGATGTAATGCCGAGAATTTTTCCAAGCTGTTTTTGCGTCATATCGGCATTGCGTCGTAGCTTCCTCAGTCTGTTGCCGAACTCGCTCATTTTTGCATACCTTTTTCTTCCATATCAAAAGCAAAGTTCAGGAGTTTCAGACGTTCCCTAACGTTTAAGCTATTGTAGACGTGCAATAGTTCGTCTGCTTCTGGTGATATAATTCGTTCGTGACTAAGTATAGTACCGCCACGATCAGCTTGAATCACTGTGCTGTTTGTCAATCCGCCACTCACGTTGTTTTCATGCAATATATCAAATTGTGTACCACGAATAAGGTAATCAATGCTGACATGGAAATAATCAGCAATCTTGATGAGAATTGGGATGCTTGGGTACGCAGCAGGAAAACGTTCATATTTGCCAACGGCTGAAGTGTCTACGCCGAGAATTTTTGCAAGCTGTCCCTGTGTTATTTCCGCATCTCGTCGCAATTTTCTAAGTCTACTTCCGAACTCGCTCATGCTGATATCACCTTTCCCTAAAGTTAAATATTATTCTTTAAAGTTAATTATAAGTCTCAAAAGTCAATTCGTCAATCATCCCAAGTTTTTATTTGTCTTAAAATTAAAAAGGAGTAACATTTGACAAATAAGACTTTAAGTCTTAAAATAAGATCATAAAATGAGAACAAGGAGGAAAACAATAGAACATGAACGTAATGAAGGAGCGTAGGTTAAGAGGAGCAATTCCTACACAACGTGAAGTCGCCAAGATTCTCGGTGTTAAAGAATCTGCTGTCAGTAAGTGGGAACGTGGACTTTCAAAGCCACGTGCTGACAAGTTACCTACGATCGCAAAACTGTATGGTTGCACCATTGAAGAATTGCTAATTGATACCTCAGAGGAGTAAACGTGGTAAGTCGGGCTTCATTGGTTCTGTTGGCAATAGCAACGGAACTGTCGGAATTAGCAAAAACAAGTTTGCCAAAACTCCGCAAAGGGGAGCAGGTACAGCGTGAGTGGTTTGAGAATGCAACATTATATCGGGAAACGACTTTAGACGGGCAAAAGATTATAACTCAGTTCAATTTCTTACATAGAAAAACATTAGTTGAAGAAGGCAATGCAAATGTTTGAAACTGTTTACTGTTTTTGCCTCTTAGCTAGTAGTTGGTGTTTATTTCCTTATGGTTTAATTCTACTACCAAGAGTTGTTTTTGTCAATATTTTTGTTAAAGTTTTTATCAACCTTCTTTCTTTGTTTTTGGTGTTGGTGTTGTTTTATTTCTTTATGATGTAATTATATAGGTATATAGCTATTATTGTCAAGCGTTATAAAAAATAGAAGACCCGTTGTAATTAGTGGGTCTTCTATCAATTTTACCTTCAGGTTTCCGTTTTAGCTTTGTCGCGCTCAATAGCTCCCTTTATCGCTCGCACAATAAAGCTATTCGTACTTTCGCTCATAGTTTCGGCATGTTCCTTTATCATTGATAGCGTTAAGTCTGAATCTTTGCGGATTTTCACGAGTACAGTATCATATGTTTTTTTGCTGTATCGTGCGGTTGCTTTAATCTGTGCTTTGCTTACAGGCATTTTCATCACCCCGTTTCCATTATAGCAAGATCAAGACTCTTTAAGCCCTCGTCTTCACTGCCTTCTGAGGTTTCCATGTCCCGATTGCCTCAATGCCGAACAGCAACACGGCCAAGTCCTCCATTGCACGATTGACGTAGCGGAAGTATGTGCGCCTGTCAATACTGAGCCTGTCTGCAATGTCATCAATAGTAATACGCTCGTCAGTGATATACCGTAGGTACAGTATATCCCAACGGTTCTTTTCATCCGATCTTTTAGACTCATAACAGATAGCCTGATATGCAGTCAGCATCTTATCAACATGTGACATCATCAAGCCAGTTTTACGGCGCATGGAGCAAATAGCATCAACCTCCAGCGTCTCCGGTGAAACATGAGCGTAATGAGCTTTCAGCATACGATAATTCTTCATCAATAGCTTCACATCAAGATACCGAGCATCAAATTCTTCCTGAATAATAGCCTCACGCTGACTAAGAACTTCTGTTGCCACAATTCGTGCAATCTCCGCAATTTTTTCTTTCTGCATGATTATTCTATCCTTTCTAGTTGTATTTTTTGCATATTTTTTCAATTCTGGCTTTTAACGCCATCATCAAAGCGTTCTGCATATTGCCCTTGTCATGCAACGCCTTAATCACTGTTTCATCCATACTGTCCTGAACTATCAAATGGTGAATAATAACGGGTTCATTCTGTCCTTGACGGTGCAATCGTTTATTAGCCTGTTCATATTGTTCCAAGCTCCATGTCAGTCCGAACCAAATCACGTGATGTCCACCAAGCTGTAAATTTAGTCCATAACCACAACTTGCAGGGTGCGCCAACAGAACATCAATCTGGCCATTATTCCAATCGGCTTCATCCTTCGCCTTTGTGTAAACTCTGACTCGTAAATTCATCGAAGCTAACACATTCAGCATTCTGTCGCGGTCATGTTGAAAGTTGAAGAACACCAGCGCGTGCTGTCCATTAAGCTGTTCAATCAATTCTACAAAAGCCTCCAGCTTGCAGTTATGAATACGGACAGCTCTGTGTTCATTATCATAAACAGCGCCATTGCAAAGCTGTAAGAGCTTTCCTGTCAATACACCAGCACTTCCGGCAGTAATCGTATTTTCATCAACTTGAAGCAGAAGCTCCATTTCAAGCTGTTCATAAGCCTTACGTGCAGCACTGTCCAGTATGACCGGAATATCATCCATAATGACATCTGGAAGGCTGATATAATCGCTGGCTTTCATGCTGATACAAATATCGCTGATGGCCTGCCTTATCATTTCAAAGCTACCGTCCTTTGGCGTATAACTGAAAATCGTTGTACGGTTTCGTTTGCCGGGAATAAAATATCTGTCGCGATATGCACTTATAGTCGAACCCAAACGCATACCACCATCAAGCAAATAAATCTGCGCCCACAAATCTTCAAGGCTGTTACTGGCTGGAGTACCTGTCAGCTCTACAAACCTGTAAATGCGTGAGCGGACAAGCTTCAAGGATTTGAACCGCTTGCTCTGCGGATTCTTAAACGAAGAACTCTCATCGAGAATCACGGTGTCAAAAGGCCAGTTATTCTTAAAATGCTCAACAAGCCATTGTGTATTTTCGCGATTAATTACATAAGCATCTGCTGGTGTCGCCAAAGCTCTCAGCCTCTGTTGCATCGAACCTAACACCGGCATAATCCGCATTTTCTTCAGATGTTCCCACTTTTTCGCTTCAGCTGTCCACGTGACTTCAGCAACCTTTTTTGGAGCTATTATTAATGCTTTTGCTACCTCCCAGCGGTTATAACGTAAATCGCATAGTGCTGTGAGTGTGATAACCGTCTTGCCAAGTCCAGGTTCTAAAAAGAGACCGACTGAGCGATTGCTGATAAGATACTCAATGCAATACGCCTGATACGGGTACGGGTTGAAAATCATTTACGTTCATCTCCAATTTCAGCAAGTAACTCCTTAACTTGTTTCAAACCATACAAAACTCGAACATCCGCATGACGCAGTCGCATCTGACTTATAACGTATTCTTGAATCTTGGAGAGCACACCTTTGTCGGTCTTCAGTTCAGCGAAAATGATTCTGCCTTGTGCTGTAACGATAATGCGGTCAGGCACGCCTTGCGTTCCCGGACTTACAAACTTATAGCAAAGCCCGCCAAGTTTTTTTACGCCTTCCACGAGATGTCTCTCCGCATTTTTCTCTAGCATTTCTCCACTCCTAACACCAAAAACAGACTAAACTTTGGAGCGTTTTTATAACTATAACCATGTAACAAAACCTCAATTTTATATATTTATATAAATAGAAAGAGTAGAGAATTATTTTCTTCTCTAATTCCTCTATTACCTCTATCTTTAATCTCTATTAAGATTTAATGTTCCAATGTTCCATTAATTAATAAAACTTAGTAAAATCAATAGCTCAAGGGGTGGAACATTAGCGGAACATTAGCGGAACATTGGAACATTTAGAGACGGAACATTGCTCGACTTTCTTTTCTAAAATTCAACTGTTCTTCCCTAACGTTCAACTTCTGGTCGATGTTCCACCTGAATGTTCCATCTCATCAGCACCTCTGAAAGCCTCTTTGCTTTCCGCAATATCCGAAGCGTATGCTACCGGATATTTTTGACCATTCAGGCAATGAGCGTATAATTTCATTTATTTCAGTCGCATCAGCGTATCGGAAATCTTTTGGCGAACCGCCAAACAGCTCACACCAGATTTCTAACGCGCAAATGCGGTCGCGTTGCACCAATTTTACATCTCCCTGTGAAACTCCATTCAGGAACATTCGGCGTTTATCAAGTTCCCATTTCGGCCAATCTTCTGGAACAGGCTTTTCTAAGTAGTCAAAAATCATGCCTTCTTTAGAACTGACTTCACGATGGGCTTCCTGCTCTGCCCGTGCTTCAGTTTCGATTTCGCCTATGAGATGCAACTTCTCTCCAAATCTCCAGCGCATTACAGCTTCACTCCAAATCAGATCAATCTCTCCATCGAGATCACTCCAAATATTCTTTGGATGTGACTTAACACCCACGTCCACAGGCCAGAATCTGCGGTTGCCTGTTCTGTCCCGCAGAAATTCGCAGGTATTTGTTGTACCGAAGAAAACACAACAGCGTGGAATGTCTTTCACATGCCGTCCATAGGCTGCCCGGAAGCGATCAGAGCGAAGACTTAGGAACTGCTTAATGCGAGCGGTGTCTGTCTTCCTGAATGCATCCAACTCGCTAATTTCAACCAGCCATACACCTTGCAGCAGTTCGCTGGCCTCTTTTCCTTCAAAGGTACGGATACCATCGTTGAACCAACCCTTGCTCATTTTGTCTAAGAGCGTGGACTTCCCTATGCCCTGCGGCCCTGCAAGAATCAGCATGGTGTCATATTTGCATCCCGGCTCCATTACCCTCGCAACTGCCGCTGTGAATGCCTTACGTGTAACAGCTCTGACATAAGTCGTGTCTTTCGCACCGAGGTAATCAACAAGCAAAGTGTCAAGTCTGGGTTGTCCGTCCCACTTTAACGAAGTAAGGAATTTCTTAACATCGTTAAATTTATGCTGTTCGCTGTGGAGCGATAATGCTCCGTCAATCTTGCCGTTGCCTGTTATTCGGTAGTTTTTTTCGAAATACCAGTACAGACCTGCATTATCATTGTCCGACCATGCACGACGTTTTTTTGACGGATTCCATGGTAGGTCACCTAGAACTTCTCCGCGTCCTGCAAATTCATTAAGCGCAAACTTACCCCGCAAATTCGGGTCATTTTCAAGAATCAGCCAAATATTATCAATAGTCGCTTTAATCTGTAGTGTTTGCTTATTGATCTCTAATTCCGCAGTCCAGTCAAAATTTTCACTTTCATGGTCATCATCAATTAGCTTGCCGAAATCACCGATTACAGATTCCGCACGTTCTTTTGCAAGTTGCTTTGACACTCGCACATCATTCACGGCAAGTTCACACATTGCCTGATAAGATGGAAGTCTATTTGGGGGTGTTTTAACATCAACAGCGTAGTCTTGATTACCAAATTTGTGTAAGCGTACAAGATCAAAAGCATTAACAAGCCTTCCGCTACATGGGTCGGTAGCATGGTGCGAATATAAAAACAAACCGTTATCGTAAACTACTGCACCGCCTGTCGTACTGCCTTCCAAATACGTAAAGCGTCCGGGCATTGTTTCGACTGGCGTGTAAACCTCTGATAAGAATGTCTCTATTGCTCCGTATATGTCGTATGTGCGACAGAAAGCTCCAATAACACCGTTTTTTGCCAACGGATCACTTTGTTTCGTAGCCAGTTTCCGATATTGATTTTCTAAGCCGGGAACTTGAGGCCACTTCGTAACGTCACGCCAATCGCCATATTGCGCATCTATCGCTTCAAGCAGACCGTCAACCGAAAGCATCGGCTTGTCGGCAAAGGTGAATACGTATTGCGTATCAGCACAGACGCTAGGCCAATACATGAGACGTGAGGCTTCGAACGTTGTAGGGTCTGTAAACTCCATACCTATTAACGTTGCCATATACCTAGCTGTCGGTTCATATTCATCAGCAGTTGCTGTTCTGTCATAAGGCAACAAAATTCTTAAACGCGGAGTTGCTGGAGAGTGTTTTCTGGTAGAATAAATGCAATACCCACAACCCAGACCTTCAACGCGCCGTAAAATCTCTTCAGTGCCTCCCGGCTGTATGTTGTCGAAGTCTAGGGTGATGAGGTCACGTCCTGTTACAGCACCGGCCTTGCGGCGAGGCCCCAATAAGGAGCCTGCCACGAAACCGCCGATGTCTTTTTGATTATCTTGTTCACTTTTTTTTAAAGCAAGATAATCAGCCATTGTTTCAGTTGAACGTGCAGGAATGCGAAGTTTTTCATAGAATTCTGAAAGCATAATATCCTGAGGTTGCCAGTTAGTACTACGGCGATTACTTCCAACTGTTACGATTATTTTTCTGTCATACTGCATGTAAATTAACCCTCCTTTCCTGCTTTATCACGTCAGACATTTTTAGCATCTACTCCAACCGCATTTTTTGCAACGATAACACCCCTCGAAGCGCATTAAATCTCCATCGCAATATGGGCAGTGGTTCTCATCGAACACAGATTCGGGATGTTCTCCTGCACTGGAAGCTGTGGGTACTTCATTAGCACGCTTTACACTTTCACGAAATGCCATCTTACGTCGTGTGAGTTCAAGACGTTCTTCAAGACTTAATATTTTTGCTGGCATAGCTCTTAACCCCCTTAATTTGTCTGATCCATAAGCAAAACTCGCTCAAGTTTTTTACGTAATTCAAACTTACGCGTTACATATCGATTTGTATAACTCTTTTTTAGAAAACGTCTTAATTCTTGCCATACCTTACTCATGGTTCTACCTCTTGTATGTTTTTACCGACTAATTGAGCGTCTGTATATGTTCTTATCCAGCCACCTCTTACCTCACGAAAGACATGATGAATCCCATCTTTACGTAGGAACATGAAGATACAACTCTGCTCCCATGAAGAAGTACCTGTTGAAAGAAATTTTCTGTCATAAGAATTTTGATAACCGTCATAATAAATTCTGTAGCACTTACCTTTTGTAAAATGCTTGTGTAGGGATTTCTGTCGCTCTCCTAGACCAATAGCTAACTTACTTTCAGCTATTACCGCAGGGCTAATATCCTGAACTTCAAGGAAAGCCTTAATCCTTGATTGTGCATGAGTTTTAGTCTTACCTTGCGGACTATATCCGTTTTCACAGTGTTTTATGGAAGTTTTCGATACTCCAATCTTTTCAGCCATTTGCGCCTGAGTAAGTCCGAGAGTGTAACGGAGTGCTTTTAATTTATCTGCGTTACTGGTCATGTTGCATTACTTCTCCCACAGTTTTATCCGGCCAGCCATATAATGCAGCCCTGTCCCCATCGGAAAGTTCCAATTCATTATTTGAGTGCGGTATAAAATGCACTACTTCCTTATTCACAATACGGGCGAAAAACTTACGCAAGAAGTTAATCATCGCTATACTCCTTTTCTATATTCATGATTGCTTTGAAAATTGGATAGACTTGTTGTGGGACAACAGCATTTCCTAAAGCTCTAAGTCTGTCCACCCGATAGGGAATCCCATGAGCCACTCTATCCACTCTGGGTTCAGACTCCCACTGATTACAGAAGTCCCACTCGCCTTGTGAACAACTTGGTCGTTTAAGCTGATTGGGAGTCCTTTCTTCAGTTTCACCTTGTAACGTTCTTTGCTCGACGCTCCTCGCCAGCAATGTGCGTCCGGAGTGCGCCACAAAAAATATCCGTTCTCTCCTGTGTTTTGCACCGACAGTCGCAGCTTCAAAATCCCATATCCCAACACTGTAGCCTTGATGCTCCAAATCGGAACAAACATCGTCAGCAGCGATACGCAAGATTCCAGGTACGTTTTCAGCGAGCACCCAACGCGGCTTAATCTCTGAGACCAGCCTCGAAAACTCCGGCCATAAATAGCGGTTGTCGTCTTGTCCTTTTCTGTTTCCCGCCACGCTGAAGGGCTGACAGGGAAACCCTCCGTAAATAATGTCAATCGTTCCAAAATCTGATCCTTTCAGCTCCCTTATATCTTCAAACAGCGGGACATGAGGCCAATGTTTATGCAGGACTTTTTGGCAGTAAGGCTCGATCTCACACATTGCTGTAACAGTTCCTCCAGCCCACTCGAACGCGAGATCAATGCCTCCAATGCCACTGAACAGTGATAACCCGTTCATACTACTTTCCCTCCGTGTCTATATGAACGTGTCTCGTTATATTTCATTTTGTTCAGAATCACGCTCTGCATGTCTAAATCTTCCTGATTTGCCCAATCCAATATGCGAATGATGCAGTCGGCCATTTCTACTGCTATGCCTTCAGGTTTGCCATCCTCGCCCTGATAAACCATAGGGTGATTATTGCGGTATTCTTCTAAGGCTTCGCTTAGTTCTGAATGACACAAAGCTATAACATCACCAAATGAACGCGAATTGTCCCACCAGCCTTTAGTAACTGCTGTCTTGTGAATAGTTTCAGCCAAAGAATTTAAATTCATGATCTTTCCTCCATTTCTAAAAGCTGTGTTATTGCTTTGACTCCATCTTTATAGCCTTTTTCATAACCGTTCCAGTAAACTCTATATTTTGACCCGTAGAGTCTGGAGAAATAACTCACACCTGCCCAAATAATGACCAGCAGAATGAAAAATAGCGTTGTAGCGATAAGACACATTACTTAAACCTCCTTTAATCCTTCTTGAAAAAGTCTCCAACCCAGCCGTCAGCATTTAGTGGCAGGTCAGATGCCCAAGAAATTGGCGTTGTAATCAGCTCTACAACCTTATTAAGATTTGCCTGTGTTTCAGGACAGTCGATAACTACTTCATCGTGAACGTGAAATACTACAGGAAAGCCAGTAGCTTCGAGGCGTTCGATAGCAACAGCAAGGCAGTCACGGGCAATAGCCTGTACAATATTTTCAACCAGCTTTCCCCCGTATGTTTCAAGCCGTGTCCACTGTTTCGTTGTCTGATTTACGCCGAGATAATTTATTGACGGATGATCCCACTGATTCGTTCCAAGTTCAGGGTGTGCGTAATAGAGCTTTCGACCACTTGGCAATGTAATTGTCATAAAGTCAAGTTCATTAACCAAATCGAACTCACGTGAGAAAATTAAATTATTAACTCCTTCTTGTCTACCAGTCTGTATCGTGAATATTGCGGCGTTTTCGACCTTGTGCCAAAGCTCTACAATACGTTGATTAGCTTCACGCCAGCGGGCAACAATATCCGGCAGGTCTTCTTCAGGAATTCCCATCTTTAGAGCACCCATCGCGATGAGAGCACCAGTACTGCCTTGATAACCCAAAGCCAGTTCCGCAACTTTCCCGCGTTGCCGTAAAGCATATTCAGGGTTACCCTTTTTAATTTTGTCGATAGGAACTCCAAACATCTGGCTTGCTGAAGCCTCATATATTTTGCCGTGCGTCTTGAACACTTCGAGCCGCCAGCTTTCTTGTGCCAGCCATGAGATAATTCTAGCTTCAATGCTTGAAAAATCAGCGTCAACTAACTTGTTGCCGGGAGTTGCTACAAACGATGTACGAATGAGCTGTGAGAGTGTATCGTTGACAGAGCCGAAGCAGAATTGCAGTGTTTCAGCTTGTTGTTTCTTCACAGCTTCACGGGCAACATCAATTTGTTCAAGATAAGTTCTCGGCAGATTTTGAACTTGTACAAGTCTGCCTGCCCATCTTCCGGTGCGGTTAGCTCCGTAAAATTGAAGTAATCCACGCACTCGTCCGTCCGTGCATACGCAAGCCTCAATAGCGTCATATTTCTTTGTACTGGTTTTGCCGAGTTCCTGACGAATTTCAAGCATTCGTTCTGCATCGCCTGTTATAAGCTGGCCTTCAAGGAGTGCTGCTACCGTTTCTTTGCGAAGGTCGGTTACAGTCTCATTTGTCTCAGCTTCTAGCCATTTTGACAGTTGCGCAATACTGTTCGGGTTTTCAAGGCTGGTGATTCTTATGGCTTCACGCATTAACTTCTCACGTGTGCTGTTGCCGATTTGAAGAGCACCTTGTACCAAGTCCATATCTACGGCAACACCGCGCGAATTGATAATAAGGTCAGTCTGCCACTGCTTTTCGATTTCGTCAGGTACAGGGAACGCTGACAGTCGCCGGTCAATTTCCATCTCTGTTACTACATCGCCTTTACAGTAGGTCTTAAATAATTCCCACTTCGCAGGGTCATGTTTTGGGAGATTACGCTGACGCTGTCCGTTCGTAATCGTAGGAGTACAGGGAATGCAGAAGTAACGGATTAACGCTTTGCCGACTGAGAGCTTCTGCTTTTCAGCACTGAGGCCAAGAGCTTTGCCTGTCGCTTCCAATCCTGCAGTGAACCCGCAATACAAGCCGTGAAGCATAGTGTCTCGCCACTGGTCTACCGGCAGCACTGTGCCATAGAATTTTGAAAGGCAATACCATTCAAACGAGGCGTTATAAGCGTGTTTAATATATTCAGGACTAAGGATTGCTTCATTAAGCCACTGCGGAATAACTTCGCCTTGCGCTAAATCAATAATCGAAGGCTCGTCGCCGTTCACGCTGTACGCCATTAGCAGAATCTCAAAGTCTGGACTTCGGACATACTTATACGCGCCTGCTTTAGCAATGGGAACACTGCTGAATGTTTCCAAGTCGATTGAAAGATTTATCATACTTTTCTCCACGTCTGAGCCTTTATTCTCTTGATACATTTCTCAATGCGTTCACGCTGTGTCCCAGTTCTTAGCAGTTTCTCCTCTTCTAAGTCCATAAGAAGATCATTCTGCTGTTCGCTTGTGCAGTGAACCCGTGCGAGTTTCAAGAGCTTATCGATTGTTTTTAGCGTTGTATTGCCGAAGAAATTACCGACATGAACTCTGATACAACCTTTGCTGTAACCTGTTTGATAAAATACTCGAAAGATTTTAGGTTTATTCATTATTTATTCTCCTATGAAGTAGAAGTGCACAGCCGTCGTTCCAATAGCGACTGTGCGTCTCACATACTTAACCGTAGTAGGGCTGACCAGTCAGAGGATTCACCATTCCAGGCTGAATACCCATTGGATTATGGGCTTGTGACATTTGTGCAGAAACAGTAATGGTCTGACCGATACCAGCAAAGTCAGCAGCAGCAGATGCACCGCCAGCAAGAGGTTCACCGTCGCGAGTCTTCATTACGTTGCCAAGACCGCATCCTATTCCGCGTCTACCTGCCTGATTGTAGCCGAAAAAGTTAATCGTAACGCGAGCATACATTCCGCTGTAAATGTCTTGCGGTGCAAGTTCGGTATTAATGTCGCTCTGATGGACAACTTGCGGTTTCTGCTTGGAACTTGCGGTAATAACCCAGCAACCTTTGCATTCAGAACCGTAAGGCGTTCCATTCTCTCTTACACCATCCCCATCATGAATGGGAATAGGCATAACTGGCGGGCGAACTCCACCCCAGAGCTTTGCCTGTGCGTCTGTTGCGGCTACTTCAATGCTTGATAAGATATTCTCGTACACTGCAACATCTGACTTCGGGATTAACAATGTTACGGAGTAACGTGGGTCAGCGTTGGGATTGCTACTATTTACACGAGGTGCTATTAAATTAACATATGACAGGCGAACTTCACCAGTCAGAACGCGAGTCGGATTGTTATTATACATTTTATTTGTCCTCCTATAAATTATTTTTGTGCGACTTCTGCGAAATCTGAAGTGGCACTGTTAAATGCCTTGCGGCTGTCTTTTTCGTCTGCTAGCGTGGGCTTGCCTTGTGGTTTAGTAATAAATTGACCTACAAGCTCGATAAATTTTGCATTGCCTATTACTTTTTCTAACTGTGCCAGACTCTTGGGGACGCTGTCGTAAAGTACAGCTCTGTCGTAACCTGCCTGCTGGAGCGCGTCCATAGCAGCATCTTGATTCATCCATGTGCGGTTGCTTCGACCTTCCACTACTTTGTAGCCCGGAATTGCTTCACCGCTAAGAAGTACCTCAAGTGCATGTTCTTCAACAGCTTTATACCAAGTTACTAGTGTTTTACCTCGTTTCAGCACTTCACTAATTTCTTCTGGCGTAAGGACTGAAGGCGGAATATTCTCAGTTTTAGCAATAGCACTACTTTCATCAGATAATGCCGTAGGATTAAAATCGTCAAGAGCGCTGATTTGTTGCTGGGCTTGCGCTTTGCACTGGCCATTAGCACGGCAGAAGCGACACCATTCACCGGCTTTATACTCGCCAAAACCCATGAATGCCCTCTGAGCAATCGGCTTGATAAATTCACCCCATTCAAGCAACTCCTCAGTTGTGCAACTCCAGCTTTCATAACTATTAATGCGTGGCTGCTCTATACACATTTGTACATTTCTAATAGCATCACCAAAGAGTGGGTGATACAGTTTCAAAGCACCAAGTGCATATAATTTCATTTGCGGATTATTCTTTGCGCTTATTATTACACCTTTACCGTGCTTGTAATCTGTGATAATCAGTGTGTCATCGCCGAACAACGTGCAATCACAACGACCATAACCTTCAGGAATATAATCCGAAAGATCAACCTTTGTTTCAAATGCGATGTAAGGTTCATACTTAAAAGTTAAAGCCCTCTCTAATAAATGGCCGACGTACGTTTCCGCAGTGTTGAGCATTTCGTCATTCCAAAGCGGGTCTTGTTTCAGACGTTTTATGGTGGCAGTGTATGAAGCCTTTTTAATTTTTTTGAAGTGAAGTTTAGCTGTAACTTCACAAACACTGTGAGCTAACGTTCCTTCCATCGCATACTCACTTGTCTTTTCAGGGATTGTTGCTTCCAGTCTTGGCGCAAGTGTACAATTCAGCCATCTCGCTGCTGCTGACGGGGAAAGCAGGGCGTGAGTTTCACTCATATTGCAGCACCCAGTTTTCGCATCTCAGTGGCAAAAGCACCAAGCTGTTCCGGCTTCAGCTCTGTAACTGCCTGAACACCGAAGGAGCGAAGCAAGTTCATCAAGTCTTCAATCTTGCCTGCGTCCATAAGAGTTGCACCTGCTGTCATAATCTGCTCTACGCTAAACTGAGAGGCATTAGCCAGAGGGACACTCGCAACAGGAGTTGCCGGAGTCTGTATTTGCTTTGTCGTGGCCTGTACAGGTGCAACGGGCATCGGAGCATGTGTGGCAGTGTCTAATGTATGAACACTGGTCTGTGTCGTAGGAACTGGCTGTGCTTTGCCGTTAATTGCTGTTACAAAACTGTTAAGTACACCAGTTAATTCGGGAGTTGTTGCGATTGTCACTTTTACTTCTAACATAAATTTATCCTCCTAATTTTGATATTTAGAACGAAATACGTTCTCTCTATTTAAACCTTTACTGATACGGTTCAGAATGACCTCATATACTCGGCGTTTATCGAGCTTCTTATCGTCATAACATTCACCTGCAAGTGTTTTATCAATAGCTTTTATTTCAATAACTAACTTAAGTTGCCTAGTAAATTGACAATAAAGATAAACCACAGCGCCTAAGTAAATTAGGGGCAATAAGGAAGAAGTGGCAATCGGAAATGCTTAGTAACCAAGCCGAAAAGGTTACCTTGTTGGGAAAGTTGAGGCGAGCTACAAGCGGTAGTGCCAAACGCGATGACCCTTGAAAGGGTAATGGCAGAAAACATGAGGAGGATACAGCTTATGGAAGTAAAAGAGAAAATTGCACTTGCTGAAGAGAACATAAGGCAGGCTTTAGCGGATTATGGCAGGTATACAACACAAACTGAAGTACTTGATGATGTTTCGGAATGTTTTATAACGAAGCTGGCACGTGATAACTACTATGCCAAACAAGAACTTCGTGAACTGTTCAGAAAGTCTCCTGTTTGGGATGAAAAGCTGGACGCATTGATAATCAATGGAACACGGACGCACGAACCTGATTACGACCGCATTAAGAATTTAGCAAAGCAGATTCTGGAAGACCCGATGCACAATTGGACTGAGAAGCAGTACTGCAACATTCAGGAAGCAATCCGTTTCTTCTATATTCCTGATTTGACGGATGAAGAGAAAGCAAAAAGCATCGAAGCTATAAACGCTCTCGCACCGAAAGCATATGCTGATGGTAAAAAGTTGAGTCGTGTGTTTAGAGCTTTATGTGTAGCTTTGGGAGTAACAGAAAACAAAAATTTTAATTACCTGTATGCACAATTTGCGGATGAGATAACGTCTCACAAGATTGATTTTAAATTATTTGTTTCGCTCAATCCGGCGCACTTTATCACTATGAGTAATCCGAAAAACGATGAGCGTGGCTGTACATTAACAAGCTGCCACTCGTTTAATTCTACGGAATACTCCTATAACAATGGATGCACAGGCTACGCTCGCGATAATTATACATTCATTGTGTTTACAGTGCTAGACCCCACGAATGTAGAAACGTTGAATAACCGCAAAAACATGCGACAGATATTTTGCTACAAGCCCGGAAACGGATTGTTACTTCAGAGCAGGCTTTACAACGATGCAGGCGGTACGCACAGGGCATTTGCTGAATCCAAGATATATCGTGATTTGATACAACGTGAGATTTCAGCACTTGAAGAACAGCCTAATCTCTGGAAAACGTTTAAGTATTACGATAATGGAAAAGTTAATCTGTATAGTGGCTGTGGCTTTGGTGGTTATGAGGATTGGAAATATCAGGACTTCGCAGCAATGGTCAGCATCAGAAATGATCGCAAAGATGACTTTGAGGAGTTTCAAATTGGAACATACGGCCTCTGCATAAAATGTGGCTGTGAAATAAGTGAAGGTTTGTACTGCTACCACTGCAAAGACAGCACAACATGTTGTGATTGCTGTGGTGAATACTATGATGAAGACGAGTTGCACTATGTCTATGACGAAAATGGAGACGAGATAAGGGTATGCGATGACTGTTCAGACCGTTACTACGTATACTGCGATGAATGTGAAAGCTACCACTATTACGGTAACATGAGTTATGTTCAGAATGATGAGTGTTATGTTTGTCAGAATTGCCTTGATCATTATTACACTTATTGCGAACGTTGTGATGAATTGGTTCACATAGACAGTATTATGGAAGTCTACAACGAATACGGTGATGAAGAGCATGTTTGCGTAAATTGCGCCCATCACTACTACAGAGAATGCGAGCATTGTAACAGGATGTTTCATGAAGATGTAATGCAGGATGGTCTTTGCCCTGATTGCTTATCAGATGCAGAACGTGCTAAGGAGGATGAAGAAACAGTGAAGGAGGAAATAGTATATGAATAAGTTAGAAGACTTTGTGAAACCAACGCAAAATGAGTTGTTCAATATGCTTCTCAAGAAGTACAGAGATGTAGCTATCGCCCATTTTGGCAACTACATTTTAATTCCCGGCCAAGCCCCAATCATGCTACTTGCTCATATGGACACAGTTCATGAAAAGCCGGTTAAGCACATATGCAAGTCTCCAGACGGAAACATTCTGATGTCACCACAGGGAATAGGCGGAGATGACCGCTGTGGCGTTTATGCACTAGTGAAGGTTCATGAAGCCTCGCTAATAAAACCCTGGCTGTTGTTTACATGTAATGAAGAAATCGGAGGGCTTGGAGCTGAAAAATTTGTTATGGATTATAGTGATGACGGCAGATTGCCAAAAGGTAAGGGCAGACTTCCGGAGGATATAACCAAAATGAAGCTCTTAATTGAGATTGACCGTAAAGGCAAGAATGATGCAGTGTATTACGGTTGCAACAACTCAGAGTTCGAGAAATACATAACGAGTAAGGGTTTTATTACAGCTTACGGCTCATTCAGTGACATCTCGGTTATTGCTCCAGTAATGGGAGTTGCAGCAGTCAATCTGTCTTCAGGCTATTACAACCAGCACACGTTACATGAATATATTAACTGTAAACAGATTGGCGCTGTTATTAAATCAGTCGTTGAAATTGTAGCAGACGCGGCCAAGCCTGATTTTCCGAAGTACGAGTACATTAAAAAAGTCTACAAACTAACGCCGTCCTCAAAAGCTGATGTAGTGGAAGAGTATGTACCGTTTGATTTGCCCAGTGACATGGTTCAGATGTACAGCGATTTGCTTGAGCTTTATACGCAAAATGAGCTGGAGTTGTATCGCAAGGAATACGGTAATCAGATTATAACGCAACTGTATAACGAGGAGTTTAGCTCATTTTATGATACAGATGACGTACTAAATATTATAGATGGTCAGTTCTTTGAATAATAAAGGGAGGAGACACAAGTAATGTTACATGAAGGAATGACGCGGCTGGAAGCCGCACAAATATGGGTAAATGGTTTTAATGCGATCCCTACGCCAATGATTGCAAAATTATGGCAAGCAGACCCCGAAGATTGGGAAGAAGTAACAAATTCCGACAATGAAGTCGAATATTATGACCAACTTCCTATATGGGGACCGATGTGGACATTCGGAGAAAGTCTTGATGAAAGAGAGAGACGGAATAAAGCAGATGTCTAAGTGTGGATTTCGTATCTTCAAGAGTGAAGAATTTGGTTATTTCTTCGGTATTGACGGAGCAGGTTACGACTTCTACGAAGCTCACTGGATACCGCTTTACAATGAACGAGGTCTGAAATGGCATGATCCTCAGACAGACAATAATGAGGCAGACGCACAATGAGATTGAAGAACGATGAATACACGTTGTTGAAGCGCATTCATTGGGAGCTGGTGAGCAGCGGCAAAAAGGAGCTTGCCACACAGCTCCTTAATATTTTGAACCGCTTTGAAGTAGCACGTGAGAGAACACGAGAGCATAATCGCCTGAATGCTCAGGCAGACCGCGAGGCAGGCTATCGTTGGAACTCAGCCCAACGCCCTAAGAACAGCAAGTATTATTCAGCAGAAAGCGAGGATTAAACATGCTAAAGAAAGACAAAGTACGTGAAGCAATATTAATCACTAAAAGAGTTGATAATCTAGATTATTTTGGATGGGATCAGGCTTATGTTACTTATCCGACAGTCTTCCCAACAGTTATAGTTCCTATCGAGGCAACTAATGAGCTATGCAGGTTATTGACAGAGGTACGGGGTATGTCAATGGAGCATGATGAAAATGTTTGTGATTTCTTCATTGGTTTAAATGGTTTTCTCCCGTTAAAAATTGACACATGCATTGAATTTCTAGATTATGACGGTGTGACGTATGTAATTGACATTGATAATAATGCTCTGCAGGAAGTCCGTAAGGTTCTTGATGAGCAACTAGCAAGACATGGCCAGTCAGTCGAGGAATTGTTGGGAGAAGCAAGGAAGAAGATGTTGTTGTGAACGTCAGTATAGAGAAAAAGAAGGCTGAAGCAATTAGCCGAATGAAAGCGTTAGGTATCTTTGAGCAGACCATCGAGCAGTTTGACAAGTTAGGAAAGATTAGCATCAGCGAACCACCTGCTGGTGCTTTTTTCTGGATTGATGGTGAAGACTTGAAACGGGTCAGGGAATTTGAGCAACAGTTTAACACTCTTGTTTATGCTGTCATTCGCACATACACGAAAGCAGGTACACTGGACAGTTACCTGTTTGTTAGTGATTATCCCGAAGAATGGCAAGATGAGCGTAGGCTTTTGAAAGAAGGAGAAGTAACAGCATATGTTTATAATCGCGACCTCCCGTTTTGTTCAGATATGGGATACATTGGTATTGCACTGACTGTTGCGGCAATTTTAATTCGAACTTGGTAAGAGAGGTGGATAGCATGAATACGTATCAGGTCAATGGAAATAGCTATATGCGAGTTATATTTAGACAACTTAATAAAACATATTGACAGTGTGTTAAGTGAGAGAATAAAAAATTTCTCATAAATCTTTCTTCAAACTATTGACAAATAAGACTTTAAATTGTATTTTTATACCATAAAGAAATAAAGTATAGGCAAATTCGGCAAATTATTAAGTAAATTTATGTCGTACCAGTTTGAGGAAAAAATTTTATTTGATTCGTCTCACAATAATATTACTGTTTTATTAAATTTTTCTGCCTGTCTTAATGCATAATTCAAATATTCCTGATTGCCTTCATGATAAAAAATTACGGGTATATCCTGATCTTGATCCCTGATCCCTGATCCCTGATCCATTATGTCCGTGCGTCCGAAATTAGTACTCAAAATTTTTCAACCGCCTTTTTATGTATTTTTTATAATTTTATCGAGCTTAATTCGTACAATAAAAAATAATATAATGCTCCTCTTAAATTTTTTACGTTATTGCTCCCGATTACATACCTGCTGATTAAACGTCTATACGCGAAATTATTTTTATTTTCAGCAGCCATTAAATAATATTTTATTGCGAGATTATCATCAGAAATAATATTTTTACCAGGTACACGCCCCCTCGAATCGTATAATTCTCCAGCTAAAATTTGAGCGTCAATATTCCCGGCTTCAGCAATATTTATAAATGGCGTAAAATCTCCGTTTAGAAATTTTTGCGTTTCACTTTTATTATTATATAAAACTTGAGGCAGCGCGTAAATTTTATTGATCCCGTGAACTTCCGAATACGATAAATTTTTATAATCGCCATCATACGGAGTAATATCCCAAAAATAAAGCATGTCGGGTTTTAAATTCAATATCGGCACAATAATATTTTTGATCCCTTGAGCCTTTTGCATTTCAACGAGTTCCGAACGTTTTATATTTTCGGCCAAATATTCCGGAGCTTCGAGCAAATTTTTTATTACATCGTGAGAATTGAAACTGATCAGGAACGCTAAAATTAAATATAAATATCTGAACTTGTAAAATTTATTTGACTTTATAAATTTGCCGTCGTAAAAAAATATTAATAACAAATTCCAGGCTATAAACATGAAAAATAATGCTAAACTTTCACCGCGCGGAGGTTGACCAACTCCCAAAGCCCAGCCCGTTATAAATTGCATCGAAAAAGCTATTAACGCAACAATAAAAATTATGTGCTTAAATTTTAATTTGGTCTCAAAAATATTTTTATGAACATCAGGCAGAAATAATATTAATGCGTAAATTATTGGCTTGACGAAAAATTTTATAACCGTAAAAAATCCAAATCCAGCACTTACCATTAATGCCCGCGCTAAATGTGAAATAAAATTCATTTTGGCAATATTTCCCATTCTTAACGATGTCGCAGGCGAAAAATATACCGTCGAAAATGCTCCGAACGAAATTATTATAAACATAATTGAAATTGTTGCGTTACGAAAATTTTTTATGCTGACGAAATATATTAACGTGAACATAAATATTAAAATTTGAAATGCGCAGGGCTGTTCTAGTAAAGTCCCGTTTAAAAAAATCAGGATCGCACAAAATATTAAAGCGATGAAATTATTATTAAATGCTTTATATGCCAATGAGATTATTATTAAAATTAAACTCGCTGAAATAAAATGCGCTGAACCAGTCATCCAATATAATGACTCGTTTAAATACGGAACAAATGCGAGAGTTACAGCCGAAAAAATTAAAGTTAATTTAAAATTCCTGCTCAAATAATATAACGCTGATATATAAAATAAAATTGTTCCGAACGCGAAAAATTTATAATATAAATCATAATTCAATAATCCCAGCGAAGTCATTATAAAAGAATTTAAAACACGGCCATGCAGATTAAAATATAAATCTTTTTGAACGCCGAAAAATTTCCCGATTGAATTAACATTTAAAACATCGGCTTTAAAATTAAAATCATCAGCTTGAGGATATGCGAAACTTCCGAGCCAGCAGAATAAAAAAATATACACGGCGCAGAATGTTAAAAATAATTTACGTAACAATTTATAAATAAGCTCCATAAAAAATTTATTTATATTTAATGGATTATATTACGCGTTATTTTTCGTAATTCAAGCATTTTATTAAGATTACCAGAACCGCGAAAAATGTTATTGAAAAAATTTTATATGTGAAAAAATAATGTATTATTGAGTGATTCTGCAACAACGCGAACCATATAACAGGATATAAACTCACTACGATCAACGGCAAAATATTATTTAAACTTGTAATTTTTAATTTGACGGCTCTTAAAATTATCGCGAGAAAAATTATTATTGATGCTATAAATATTAAAGCGATAATCCAAGAATAATTTAAATTTTTAACGTGATCATATACTAAATTCCAAGTTACGGATCTTCCAAAATATGCGCTTGTTCCGTGTATTCTGTCGTTGATGGCGTTTGAAACATCTGAAAAAATGTTATAACCAGTAAAAAAATAATTTGCGAGCCATTTGCCCGACCACATTCCAGAATAACCCATCAGCCATGACAGCGAAAATTTAAAGATTGTAATTAATTTTGATTCCGGATTTAAGATCAAATAAATTATTAACGGAATCCCTAAAGTTGTAAGCGGATAAGTCAGGAAATCTATAAAGGCCGTTAAAATTCCGTTGAGCAGAAATAAATATAAATAATTAAAATTTTTCGACAGCATTACTAAAATTGAAATTAACGTGATGTAATAAACTCCTGAATACTGGAAGCATTTTGCGGAATTTACTGGATCAATAAAAATTATTGAGAGAATGAAAGCGAGAATAAATTTAAAATTCGTGCGTTTAAATAGTTTAGCGATGATCAATATTAAAATTGAGACTTGCAAAATAAAATTAATAATTCTTAATTGAGCGACCGTGAAAAAATTTAAAAGCGGCTTAAGAAAAATTAAATACCCGTGCCAATATCTGGGATAAAAATTTATAGATGCATTATTATTATTTTTAACTGATTCGGCTAAGATTTCAATTAAAATATTGTCGTTGTTAGTATTCTCATTAATTTTAAAAATTTTTCTTGGGTTCATCATGGCATTAAAAATTATTGAGTCGTTTTCATAATATAAAGCGTTGTTTAACATAATTGCATCAGTTGCGCCGTCAGCAGTAGAATAAAATTTGCGTCCAGAGAATCCGAGCCAGGAATTATAACCGCCTTCACGTAATAATAAATTAATTGAGCTTGAAATATTTTCGCGTATATTATTATTTGGAATTGAATAAGCCGAGCACATTAAAATAATTCCGAGTATGATCGAAACAAAAATTATAAATATAAAATTTCTGATAGCTTTCAAAATTTACGCCTTCCCTTTTAATTTATTTAATTGAATTATTGCGCACATCATAGCAAACAACGAAACGGACAAAATTTTATTTGTGAAATAGTAATGTAAAACAGAGTGATTCTGTAAAATTAAATACCATCCAAACGGATATAAGCTAATTAATATTAATGGCAGAATTTCGTAAAAATAATATTTATTCCTGATTAAAATTCTTGCGATATAAAAAATTATTCCGGCCATGATGCATAAAAATATAACGACGAAAATTAAAATATTAAAATTTTGAGTTATTCGTGAAAGAGCTAATTTAATATTTATATTTTGCCCGAAATATTCATTAAAACCTTGAGTGCGTTCTGTCATTGCGTTAAAGGCATTTGCGAAAGTGTTATAACCAGTCAATAAATAAGAGATTACCCATTTACCGGACCACATTGATGCATAACCGAAGCTCCAATAAATCGAAAATTTTAAGATGTCATAAATTTTTTTTGAGGATGCGAAATTATTATTTAATAATACGTAAAATATTAAAGGGATGCCCAAAGTTATCAGGGGGTATGTTAAGAAATCAAAAAAGGCTGTAACGATTCCGGCGATCAAGAAAAAATAAATATAATTCTGATTTTCAATTAAATAAAAATTTTTTTTCAGGACATACATAACCGCAAATAACATAATGTAATACATTGGTGAATAAGCTAAACATATAGCGGACGAAACTGGATCAATAAAAATAATTGTTATGAGAAAAGCAATTAATAATTTTAAGCCGAATATTTTATAAATTTTAAATGAGACGAATGCGAGTAAAATAATTTGTAGGAATGCATTTATAAATTTAATTTGGTTTACGTCAAAAAAATATAATAACGGCTTCAAAAAAATCGTATATCCGTGCCAATATCTAGGATAAAAATTATTTTGGGAGTCAATGGGGTTTAACATGGCTTTAAAAATTGCTGAAGCGTTATAATTTGAGGCTGAAATTTGCATCATATATTTATCAGTTGTGCCGAAAGAAACCGTAAAAGGAGATTTAAGAGGCAGGCCGGCCCATGAAAATAGTTCCGCTTTAACTGAAAATGAATCAGGAGTATTAAAAATATTTTCGTTAATCTTATCTGTTGGAATTAAATAAACGCTTATTAAGAGTAATGCACCGATTAAAATTGATGACATTATTATAAAAAAAATATTTCTGATGAGTTTCAAAAATTTTCACCTGAATTAAAATTTAAAATTAAATAAAAAAGGAGACTCAATGATAAATTAAGCCTCTTAGAAATTTAACAAAAAGTTTAAAAATATCAAGCTCAGAAATTAATTTTTTTCGTTATATTTAAATACCGCGCTTAAAATTGCGAAAATTGATATAGATAATAATCTCCTTGCCGTGCTGTGTATTATAGAATGATTTTGTACTACAGCGTACCATATGAACGGGTAAAGGCTAATAAAAATCAATGGAATTATTTGGGATATGCGATATTTTTTATATTTGACTGTTAAAAAAATTAAAATTGGAATTATTATGATTAATAGACACAAAATAAACAAAATTGGAATAATATGCGAATCGACTCGTAAATAATCATGAATATGAGAAAAAACAAATTTCCAGGTAGCATTTTCACCGTTTATTCTCAGTGAAACTCTGTTTAAAGCGTCTTGAATTACGTTATTACCTGTTAATAAATAAGCAGTTATCCATTTACCTGCCCACATTCCTACATAACCCACGCTCCAAGCGAAAGACAATATAAAAGTTGAAAATAAATTTTGTTTAAAATTAAACGAACCTGAATTTATTATTAAATATGCTGTAATTGGGATTCCTAAGGAAATTAACGGGGAAGACAAATGATCAATATAACAAGTAATAATCCCAGTAAACAAGAATAAATAATAATATCGTGAATTTTTCAAAAAATAATTATTTTTAAAAGTTATAAGAACGAGAGCGATTAACGTCAAATAATACATTTGAGAATAAAATGTTGAAATTGCAGCGGAAACGGGATCGATTATTAAAAAGGCAACAACGAGAGCGGAAGTATATTTATAATTAGTAATATAAAAAAATCTTAAGATAACGGCCAAAGTTAAAGCGGACAAAATAAAAAAATTAAAAAATCTAATTTGCTGGACATTTAAGAGCATAAAAAGAGGTTTTAAATAAGTTAAATAGCCGTGCCAATATCTTGGGTATTCAAAAATTGATATTTGCTCATTTGTTTTTATTTCTCCTAATGAGACTGCCAAACTTAAATAATTACTTGTAGATTCTGTATTATTTTTTTCATTGTCATATATAATTTTCGCTCTTGGGTTCATCATTGAATTATATATGACTGAATTATTTTCAGGATTAATAAAAGTCGCATTATTATACATAATTGAATCTGTTAAACTTCCTATTGCAGAATAGCCAAAAGGTCTCCACCCTATCCAAGTTCTATTTTGATCTTCTTTTAACAGTCTGTCGATAGATTTAGCGACGTTTTTCCGCATAGGTTCGACCGGTAATGAATAAGCCACGAACATCAAAACAGTGCCGATTATGACGGAAGCAATTAAAATTAAAATTGTTGAAAGTATAAAATTATGGTTTCGGTGAGGTGAGGTGAGGTGAGGTGAGGTATTGTACACGGTCATTTTACTTTGTCAAGCTCCTTTTTAATAAATTTTGTTACAAAAAAGAGAGGCCATTCAAATTAAATAACCTCTCGAAAAAATTTAAATCTGGCAGTTATCTGCTCTCCCATATGTACCCCATATAGTACCATCGACGCTAACAGGCTTAACTTCCGGGTTCGGCATGTAACCGGGTGTAACACTGTCGCAAAAGCCACCAGAAAATTTATAAATACTCCATGCAAACCAGCAAAAAAAATTTAAAAGCTACGATGAAGAAGAGAATAAAATTTCAATAATCAGAACCGATCAGCTCAACGCCTCACAACGCTTACACTTTCGGCCTGTCTAACTATTAGTCTCATAGTCATTTCTCGTTTAAAAGGTATCTCATCTTGGAGGGGGCTTCCCACTTAGATGCTTTCAGCGGTTATCCCACCCAGACCTTGCTACTCGGCTTATGCACTTGGCAACACAACCGATACACAAGCGGTCTGTCCATTCCGGTCCTCTCGTACTAAGAACAGCTCTCCTCAAATACCTTGCGCCTATGGTGGATAGGGGCCGAACTGTCTCACGACGTTCTAAACCCAGCTCACGTACCGCTTTAATGGGCGAA
>ERZ842401.1790-NODE-1790-length-29797-cov-50.602649_pt1 | contig 29797 bp, 27 predicted proteins | sample MGYA00521270_ERZ842401 | MGnify/ENA primary metagenome ERZ842401 (study PRJEB31892, sample SAMEA3878208) | bioreactor metagenome | biome: Moose rumen | place: Sweden | collected 2011-10 | study: EMG produced TPA metagenomics assembly of the PRJEB12797 data set... | reverse complement strand
TTTAAATAGTATGATAATGGAAGACTTTATATACAGTAATGATAGGAAAACCTTAATGGGAATTTTAGACAAAAAGATCCAAAAAGTAATAATTCCATTTGGTGTAGAGGTTATTGGTAAAAAAGCTTTTGAGAATTGCACACATTTGGAATCTGTAGACATACCTTTAAGTGTAACAAGGATAGAAGACGATGCCGAACGTGTCACTGACCGGTGCTTGGCTTTGGGGCAGTGAGCAGCAAGGCTATTACGAGCTGCTGACGATTAACGAAGACCACACCTACACGGGATACGACCAGTACTTCACCTACGGCTTCGACACGACGACGTATGGCTGGTGGGCGCAGATTGGGGCTATGCTCAGCCTGCAGTCGAACGGCTTTGGCTACCAGCGGCGATATAACTGGTATATAACCGAACTGACAGAGAAAGCCCTGGCAGTTATGACAAAGATGGGGCCGTTTACTTATTACAGGCTGCAGCCCGAAACGCTGAGAACACGTGTCAATGGGCAGCCACTGACGTGCGAAGATGGCGACACCTTCGTCTTTGCCGACGGTGTGACAGCAGCCATTCAGGACAACCAGCTTGTGGGGGTGGCAGCGGGTGTGACGTATGTTCAGAAGCACATTGCTGCCCGCAACGCCATCCTTTCGTACAAGGTGATTGTTGAATAGGAACAGTTACTTGCCCAGGAAGTTGCGGCAGAGATAGTCGTTGAAGCGATCCTTGTAGAGGTCGCCAATGGGCAGGCTGACCTCTTCTTCGGCATTGTGACCGTCGGTAAGGCCTGCCTTGGCGAGGATGACACGGTTCTTGTTCACCTCCTGAATCATGTCGAGGTTGACGATGTATGAGCGGTGTATGCGCATGAAGTGGGCTGGCAGCCGCTCTTCGAGCTTCTTCATCGAGAGCAACACGATGATGGGCTTGGGCTGGGTGGTCAGATAGATGCGCAGGTACTCGCTCATACCCTCGACATAGCGTATGGTGGCAATGCTGAGTCGCACCACACGATAGTCGGTCTTCACGAAGATGGTATCGCCGTCGGCCGACGGGACATCGGGTGCTGACGGTGTGGCTACGGGTGTTGCAGCAGGTGGCGCAACGGCTACACCACGGCGAAGCTCCCACTGGCTGCGCACTTTCTCGGCAGCACGCTGGAAGTCGCTGAGGCCAAAGGGCTTCAGCAGATAGTCTACGGCATCGACCTTGTAGCCTTCGATGGCATATTCAGAGTAGGCCGTGGTAAAGACAATGAGCGGACGGACGGCCAGCTGGCGGACGAAGTCCATGCCTGAGAGGTCGGGCATGTTGATGTCGCAGAAGATGGCGTCGACCGTCTCGCGGTCTACTATCTGGCGTGCTTCGAGTGCACTGCGGCACTGTCCGGCCAGCTCGAAATAGGGAATCTTGCTGATGTAGGCCACGAGCTGCTTCAGTGCCAGTGGCTCGTCGTCGATGGCTAATACGCGAATCATCAGAGAAGGAGTTTAAAGATTTAGGTGTTGTTGCTGAGCGGCAGTTCGAGGCTCACGCTGTAGGTACTGTCGGCATCGGCGATGTCGAGAATGTAGGTGTCGCCATAGATCAGGTCCATGCGCTGCCGGGCGTTGGCCAGTCCTACGCCGCCCGTGTTGCCCGGATTGTCGTTGCGCGGTGCCTTGCTGTTGCGGCAGGTGAAGCAGAGGCGGCTGTCGCTTACCTTTACGCTGATGTCGATGAACGACTCTTGCTGATAGCTGACGCCATGCTTGAAGGCGTTCTCGACAAAGGTGATGAGCAGCAGTGGCGGTATGTCGTATTCGGGCACCTGTGTGGGCAGGTCGAGGGCAATATCCACCTGGTCGGCCACGCGCTTCCACATAAGCCGCACATAGTTCTCGACGAACATCAGCTCGCGGCTCAGCGGCACCAGCTGCTTGGCTCCGTCGTAGAGCACAAAGCGCATGATCTTCGACAGCTCGACAATGGTCTGCTTGGCCTCCTCGGGGTCTATGTCGACGAGGGCATGGATGTTGTTGAGCGTGTTCATCATGAAGTGGGGGTTGATCTGATACTTCAGAAACTCCAGCTGTTGCGCCAGGTTGCGCCGTTCCATCTCGGCCATCTCGTCGCGGTCGTTGCGCTGTTTGAAGTAGAGCTTCACGCCGATGTTCATGCCCAGCATGAGCACCAGGATGATGGTGGCTATGAGGTCGTGTTCGCCCATGATGCGTGGGTGCTCGCGTTCATGGTCGCGAAAGTGGGGCGGTTCGGCTTCACGAAACCCGTCGGGCGGCATGAAGGCAGCCGTGTCGGGTGGCAGTGGATGATCGCTGTGAGTAGCGAAGGGCGACGGGCGATGGCTGAGTGGCGACGGGTGATGGCCGAAAGGGCGGTGGTGAGTGGGGCGGTGGGCACACTGCACCAGTACGAAGGCGCCCAGCAGCACCACTATCAGCGAGAAATAGAGTGCGTGGCGATGGCGATAGACCAGCAATGGGGCCAACAGGAAGTTGTGCAGTAGGAAGGCCACGAAGAACACGCCCATCTGTCGCCACACGAAGAACACGCTGCTCCAGGAGAATGCTGTAGCGGTGTCGTGGACCGATTGGAAATAGGTGACCAGTAGGGGCGCCACAAAGAGCGCCACCCACAGCACCAAATAGACGGTCAGTTCGAGTTTGTTGCCTTGCTTCTGCATGTGTTCTTAGGCTCCCCGTCGGTTCCTGATTACAATCATTTTACCATGCTTTTCACTATATGTCCATTGCGCCTCACGATGTAGAGGCCAGGGCGCAGCGACGTGCCAGCGGGCATCTGTCGGCCACTGAGCGAGTAGACACGGTCGGTCTGTGTTGTCGTGGTGGCCACTGTGGCGCTGATGCCATCGGCCAGTGCGTTCTCCTTGCAGTCGGCCAGCGTGAAGTTGCGCGTGCCACCACTCAGCGTGATGGTGCCATCGGCCTTTACGGCCTTGCCCTGATAGCCGCTGAAGGTCAGCGTGCCACCCTCTTGATAGAAGTTGCCCGAGTCCTCATCCTCATGGTCGCTGATGGTGCCGGTCATGGCCGTCGGGTCGCCGACCTCTACCTGTATGGCATCGTCCTGAGCACCGCTGATAGTCAGCGTGCCACTCTCCATGAGGAAGTATTCCTTGCAGTGTATGCCGTCTTTCTGGGCAGCGGTGATGTTGAGCGTAAGGTTCTTCACCTCGGCATACTCCTTGCTGTAGATGGCATGCTTCGAGTTGCCCACAACGTTGAGCGTGCCCTTGCCCTTCATCTTCAGGTGGCCCTTGCAGTGCAGACAGCCGTTGTAGGTGTCGTTGGCACCGTCGGTCAGCGTGTTGGTGGTGCCGTTCTTGGCGCTGAGGCTGATGCGCTTGCCATCCTGCAGGTTGATGGCCGGACCGGAGGGGTTGGTAAGAGTCAGGTTGCTCAGCTCGACAGTGGCCTTGAACGAGCCGTCGAGGTAGAACTCGCCATCGGTCGATGTGCCGGAGAGCACGTAGATAATCTCGCCCGTGGTGTTCGACGTGGTGGGATTGATGCCCTCGAAGTTGGCCGACTGCATCAGCACGACGTGCGACGATGTGCCACTCATCAGTGTCACATAGCTGCTGATGTTGGGAGCTATGCTGACCGTGGCCGTCGATCCGTTGTAGGTCACCTCGACCGTGTTATTGCTGATAGCACTGGCAGTGGTGAGTCCTGCCACAAAGGCAGCAAAGAGGAGTAATGCTTTTCTCATAAGTTGTCGTTGTTTATTAAGTGTTGATTAAGAAGAAAGTTGTGGGGGATGGCAGGCCAGGCCTGCCGCCCCCTTGTTGTTTTGTTGTGTTATCGATGGGGGCCAAAGCTGTTGTTGCCACCCGTGTAAGAGGAGAGCGAGACTGTGTTGCCGCCACTGACAGTGGCATCGGCATAGGCCATGCCGCCCCAGAAGGCGGTGCCGCCCGAAAGGCTGACACCCGACTTGAGCGAGGTGGTGCCCGACGTAGAGACCACCAACGGCGTGCCACCGCTCTGCGGTGTCTGGAATGCGAGGGCCAGGGTGCTGCCACTGTAGAGGGCATACCAGGTGCCTGCACTCCACGACGAAGCCTGATAGCAGGTCTGCGTGAGGCTGGAGCCAGACTCCAGTCCGCCTATGGCCACAAGCGTGCCACCACTGACATAGAGCTGACAGCGCTCCTCGGTGTTGGCGTCGATGGCCACTTCGGGCGACGAACTGCCGATGGCGTAGACGGTGCCACCCTTGACATAGCAGTTGCCGTTGGCATCGATACCGTCGTTGCCCGTGCTGTAGCCGCATACCTGTCCACCGGAAATGGTCAGGTTGCCGCCAGAGTTGATGGCGTCGTCACTGCCCTTCACGTAGACATTGCCGCCGCTGATGTCGATGGTGCCCTTGGCCTCCATGCCTTCGTGGCTGGCCGACGTCACGCTGACAGTGCCTGCACTGATGCTGATGTTGCCCTCGGCCTTGATGCCCTTGGCACTGCTGCCCGACGACGAATCTTGTGCACGCCATCCACCACCCGGGGGGGTGTTGTTGCTGCCACTGCTGCTGCCAGTGTTGACAATGGTGACAACAGTGGTGCCCTTGTCCTCGTTGATGGTCAGGTTGCCTTCGGCCTTGATGCCTTTAGAGCCAGTAGCCGTGGTGGTGATGCTGAGTGTTCCGCCCTGAATGAGCACCTCGCCGGTGTTCTCGTCGTCGGTCTCGACATTGCCATCATCGTCGGTCTCATAGCTCACCTGCACGCCGTCATCGCCCACGCCAGTCACATTGACCGTGCCACCGTTCATCTGGAAGTACTGGTTCACGTTGAAGCCATCGCCCACAGCGCTCGCCACGTTGATGGTGCCTGTGAAGCTCTTCTTCAGCTGGCAGTACTCCTTGCTCCAGAAAGCGTGGCCGGTGTTGCCCTTGATGGCCAACAGACCGTCGCCACTGAACTCTGCGTGACCCTTCACCATAAGGCAAGCCTTGTGCGAACCGTTGCTTTTGTCGGCCAGACTGTTGCTGGTACCGTCGGCCAGAACGATGGCTATGCGCTTGCCGTCGCGGATGTTGATGGCCGCACTGTCGGTGCTCACCAGGTTCAGACCATTGAGCACGAAGGTGGCCTTGTAGCTACCATCCATATAGAGCGAGCCACGACTGCTGTTGCCGCTGAGCGTGTAGGTCACTTCTTCGGCCAGACTGTCGGCAGCCAGCAACGTGACATTGCCACCACGGATGATGCCACTGACCACACCTTCGAGGTTGGCCGACAGCTGCACCGTGGCCGAAGTTCCGTTCCAGACCACAGCTACGTTGTTGTCGTCGAGCTGACTGGACACGGTGGCATACTCGGTGTCGGCCTCGTCCCAAGGGTCGCTGGCCTCAGCGGTCTGCCCACTTTCGGTCGATGACGCAGCCTCGTCGTCGCTCGAACATCCCTTTGTAGTGAGGGAGAAAGATGCTAAAAGCATCATTGCATACATTACCTTCTTCATAATCTTATCCTTTTTACGATGAATAACACGTGGCAAAGGTAATGAAACATGAAGAACGGGGCAAATTCGTTCAACGAATGCCCCGTTTTATTCAGCCAAATGAACTACAGGCCAAGACCCTTGCGAGCTTTGTCGGCAGCCTCGTTCAGTTTGTCTGTAGCCTGCTGCTGAGCGTTGTCGACAGCCTCCGAAGCCTTCTGCTTGGCGGCATCGACCTGCTGCTTGGCGGCATCCTGTGCAGCCTGCTTAGCGGCATCAACAGCACCCGTGGCCTGGTCGACAGCAGCGTCGACGGCAGCCTGGCCAGCCTGACCCGTAGCATCGAGCTGCGACTGCAGCGTGCTGATAAGGCTCTCGGCAGGTGTTTCCACGAGCGAAGACACCACTGCCTGCACGGCAGCATTGTCGCCCACCACCTCGCGCACCTTGTCGGCGTTCTCCTTCAGGAAGTCTTGCACCTTGCTCAGGTACTCCTTGGCCAGCTCAGGGTTCTGCTGCAGCAGCTCGGCAGCCTTGGCCTTAGCGGTCTCGATGGCGGTCTGCAACTTGCTGGCATCGCCCGAAGCCAGCTGGGCAGCCAGGTCGGCTGTAGCATTCTCGACGTCGGCATTCTCTGCAGCCACCTCGGTCTGATCGTCGGCAGGTGCCTCGCTTTGGCTTGCGCTCTTGTTGCCACAAGATGCGAAACTGATGGCCACTGCTGCCATCACCATGACAAATACTTTTTTCATACAATTCTGTTGTTAATTGGTTATTAATGGAGATAAATTATGCTTATCGGCGGCAAAATTAAGAAATAAAGTTGAGAAAAGCAAAAAAAATCGACATATCGTTTGGCTGATAGCAAAATTATTGCTATTTTTGCCAAATCTAAACAATCAGAAGCATACCGATTCTATAGCTATGACCCTCAACACGACTAAAACACGGGTGGCAGGCATCGACATCAGTCTGGAGCAAACAACGTTTGCCCTTGTCGATGTTCGTGGCAACATTTTGGCCAAGGACAGCTTCCCTACGACTGACTACCCCAACATCAACGACTTTGTGTCGCACCTGAGCGAGTGCATCATCACACTGGTCGAGGCCAATGGCGGCTACGAGAACATACGTTCGGTGGGTATCAGCGCCCCCAAAGGCAACTACCTGACGGGCTGCATAGAGGATTCGCCCAGCTTGCCGTGGAGTGGCGAGGTGCCCTTGGCCGCCATGTTGCGCGACCGTCTGGGCATCGCTGTGGCCGTGGCCAACAGTGCCCACGTCAGAGCGCTTGGCGAAGCCACCTACGGCAGTGCCCACGGCATGCTCGACTTCATCGTGGTGGCCATAGGCCGTACCATAGGTAGCAGCTTCTTCTCCAACGGTCATGCCCACCTGGGGGCCAACGGCTATGCCGGCGAGCTGGGCCATGTGTGTGTGGTGGACGAAGGCCGCGAGTGCGAGTGCGGTGGCCGCGGATGCCTGCAGGCCTACTGTGCCCACGACGGCATCATCACCACGGCACGCCATCTGATGGAGCGCACCGACACACCCTCGATGCTGCGCGGGGCCACCGAGCTGTCGCCAAAGTTCATCGAGGACTGCTGCGAGCAGGGCGACGAGCTGGCCATCGAGGTTTACCGTAAGACCGGCCACATACTGGGCATCGGACTGGCCAACTATGCGTCAATGCTGAACCCTGAGGCCATCATCCTGACGGGCGGCATCGTGAAGACGGGCAAATGGCTCATAGAGCCAGCCTTCAAGTCGTTCGAGGAGCACATATTCCACAACACGCAGAACAAAGTGAAGTTCCTCACGTCGACACTCAGCGAGACCGAGCGCGACGTGCTGGGTGCCAGCGCCCTGGCATGGGACGTTAAGGAGTATTCGCTGTTCAAGTAAGCAAGAGAGAGAGAGACTATCACCTATTTATTATATAAGAGAGAGAACACATTTTCGCTATGGACCAGATGACCATCAAGAACCGAGTCGTAGGAGTAGATATCAGCAACGAGCGCACCACGTATGCCATTGTCGATGTGCGTGGCAACATCGTTGTCCAGGACAACTTCCCCACAAGCGACTATCCCAACGTGAGCGACTACATAGCAGCGCTGAGCGAACGCATCATCGAGATGACCGAAGCCAACGGCGGCTATCAGACCATCCGCTCCATCGGCATCAGTTCGCCCAGTGCCAGCTACCTGACGGGCTGCATAGAGAATGCTGCCAACCTTGAATGGAAGGGCGTCATTCCCCTGGCCGCCATGCTGCGCGACCAGCTGGGTCTGGCCGTGGCCGTGGGCAACGATGCCCACGTGACGGCGCTTGGCGAGCATGCCTTCGGCTGCGCCCACGGCATGCAGAACTTCATCATCGTGACGCTGGGCTATGGCATAGGCAGTTGCATCTTCTCTCATGGCGAGGTACACCTGGGGGCTGGCGGCTTTGCCGGCGAGTTCGGCCACACCTGTGTGGTGCACAACGGCCGCGAGTGCGGTTGTGGTCGCAAAGGTTGTCTCGAGGCCTACTGCGCCGCCAAGGGCATCGTAAGGACGGCCAAGGAGCTGCTGGCCGAGAGCAGCGATCCCTCGCTGATGCGAGACCACGAGAAGCTGACACCGCGTTTCATTGCCGAATGCTGCGAACAGGGCGACCAACTGGCCATCGAGGTCTACCGCAAGACGGGTCATATACTGGGCATCGCCGTGGCCAACTACGCCTCGCTGCTCGACCCCGAGGCAGTCATCTTCACTGGCGGCATAGCCAATGCCGGCCACTGGCTGTTCGACCCTGCAGCCGAAGCATTCGAGCAGCATGTGTTCAAGAACATCAAGGGCCACGTGAAGTTCCTGCGCTCTGCCCTCAACGACCGCGAGCGCGACGTGCTCGGCGCCAGCGCACTGGCATGGGGCATCAAGGAGTACTCGCTGTTCAAATAGACAGACGTAATGAGCATACACCACAGACAATGGATGTAGAAAAGATCAACCAGATAATCAACCAAAGCCCTAACCTCAGTACCGCCCTTGGGATGGAGTTCATCTCCACGCCTGAGGGCGATACTTGTATGGCACGTATGAAGGTCGACGAGCGCAATCGTCAGCCCTTCGGCTATCTTAGCGGCGGCGCCTCGCTGGCCCTGGCCGAGAACCTGGCAGGTGTTGGCTCGTCGGCACTGTGCGAGGGATGTGCCTGTCTGGGCATCGAGGTGAGCGGCAGCCATATAAAGGCAGTGGCCGAAGGCGACACCGTGACAGCCCTGGCCCGGCTGCTGCACTGCGGCAACAAGCTGCACGTGTGGCAGGTGGACATACGCGACACCAGCGGCGACATCATCTCGAGCGTCAGAGTGACCAACTTCATCACGCACCACCCCAAGCCATGAACAGCTTTGCCATTTACCGACTGCCCTACGCCACCACATGCACAAGGATAGAGCAGCACGGCGACAGGCCGCAGCAGCTGCAGTCGTGCACCCAGCTCGACGGGCAGCAAGGTTTCGTGCTGGCTCCCTTCCAGGCCACTCCCGCACAGCCCATCCTGCTCATCAGGGCCGACCGTGTTGAGCAGCTGCCCATAGAGTCAGCAATCCCCACGCCACCGTGTGTTGCCACCACCGACGACCATCGCAGCGACTATGCGGCCGACTTTGCCTGCTTCCACTCACAGCTGGCCGCAGGCACGTTCAGCAAACTCGTCCTGGCCCGCAGCGTCACCCTGTGTTGCACTGTCACACCCGACCCCATGACGCTCTTCTGGCAGGCCTGCCAGTGCTATCCGCGACTGTTCATCGCACTGGCTGCGCTGCCCGACGGCACCTGCTGGCTGACGGCCACGCCAGAGATTCTGCTGGAGAACACTGGCCACGAGTGGCGCACCGTGGCACTGGCCGGCACCATGTCGCTCAGCGGCAACGAGCTGCTGGGCGAAGGCGAGAACGCACGCTGGTCGACCAAGAACATACAGGAGCAGCGCTACGTGGCCACCTACATTGCCGAAAACCTGAAGCAGCAAGGCATCAGCTATAGCGAGGAAGGGCCACGCACCGTCAGGGCGGCCAACCTGGTGCACCTGCGCAGCGACTTCACCTTCGGCCTTCCGTCCCACTGCAAAGCAGGCCAGCTGCTCCAAGCGCTCCACCCCACCCCTGCCGTCTGTGGGCTGCCCAAGCAGGCAGCACTCGACTTCATACTGCGCCACGAGCACTGCCAGCGCCAGTACTACAGCGGCTTCATGGGGCCACTGGGCGTCGGAGGCCAGACCCACCTGTACGTGTCGCTGCGCTGCATGCAGCTGGCCCACGACCGTCTGACGCTCTATGCCGGCGGCGGGCTGCTCAGGGACAGTGTGGAGGAGCAGGAATGGCAGGAGACAGAAGACAAGCTCGAGACAATGCGGCGCCTGCTTAGACCGCATAAGTGAACAGAAGACAGCAACCACAGAAACGCTAATAGAAGACCTACAGCAGTGTATAGCGACAAGCAACATATCAACATACTGACAGCCCTGCTCGTGAGGCACGGTATATGCCACGCCGTGGTGTGCCCGGGCAGCCGCAATGCCCCCATCGTACACAACCTGAACGAGTGCCCCGCCATAGCGTGCCACCCCGTCACCGACGAGCGCAGCGCGGCCTTCTATGCGCTGGGCATGGCACAGAAGCTGCACAAGCCCGTCGTGGTGTGCGTCACCAGCGGCACGGCACTGCTCAACGTGGCGCCAGCAGTGGCCGAAGCCTACTATCAACACCTGCCACTGGTGGTGGTGAGCGCCGACCGGCCACAGCAGTGGATAGACCAGCTCGATGGCCAGACGCTGCCACAGCCCGACGCACTGGGACGATTCGTCTGCAAGGCCGTCACGCTGCAAGAGCCTCACGACGACGAGGAGCGCTGGTACTGCAACCGCCTGGTCAACGAAGCCCTGCTCAAGAAGGATGGCCCAGTACACATCAACGTAGCCATAAGCGAGCCACTGTTCGGCTTCAATACCGCCGAGCTGCCACAAGAACGTCTCATCGAGTGGCAACCGGCCGACGTGTCCTCCATCAAGCTGCAGCACATCGGGCACATGTTCATGCAGGCCAAGCGGCCCATGCTCATCAGCGGACAGCCCATGAACCCCAACCTCGACGAGGCCGTAGTGCTGGCCGAGGGCGACGAACGCTTCACGCCCGACTTCGTGCTCTACACGGGGGGCGCCATCGTGAGCAAGCGGCTGAAGCGCTTCCTGCGCAAGGCCAAGGAGACATGGGTGGTGAACAAGTCGGGCGACGTGACCGACACGTTTATGAACCTGACCAATGTGATTGAGGGCGACGGCGAGATGGTGGCCGACTATGTGCGCTTCCTGTGCGAGGAGCAGGTGCATCCCTTCGTTCAGCTATGGGCCGAACTGCTCGCGAAAGTACGTCGGCATGCGGCTACCTACGAGCCTCCGTTCTCGCAGATGGCCGCTGTGAAGTATCTGGAGCAGCAGCTCAGCTCCCCCTCCGGCCCAACCGGACACCTCGCTTGCGATGTTCGCTCACCACTCACCCACTATGCCAACAGCACGGCCATACGCCTGGCCAACATCTATGCCCGCCATCCCGTCTGCTGCAACCGCGGCGTCAACGGCATCGAGGGGTCGCTCAGCACTGCTGCCGGCTGCTCGCTCGTCAGCGACGAACCGGTGTTCTGCATCATCGGCGACCTAAGCTTCTTCTACGACCAGAATGCGCTGTGGAACCAAGAACTGGACGGACGCCTGCGAGTCATGCTGCTGAACAACGGGCGCGGTGGCATCTTCAACATGCTCGGCGGACTGGAGCAGAGCGCTGCCCGCGACCGTCTGGTAGCTGCAGCCCATGCCACAACAGCCGAGGGCATCTGCCAGCAGAACGACATCTACTATCAGCAAGCCACCAATCTCGAAGAGATGCGCCGGGGCATCGACCTGCTGCTCGCATCGTCCTTCTCACGCCCCATGGTGTTAGAGGTCATAACCTCTGCCGACACCGATGCCCAGACGTTGCGCGACTACTACGCAACACTGCCCACCACCTGACCACCGTCTGTTTCTCAATGGAAGCGGATCAGGCCGAACAGAGCATATACTAACGCCACTTTAATCATATACTAACGCTACCTAAACCATATACTAACGCCACTTAAGCCATATTATTTGGTGTCCGGAGAATAAGTCACACAGCATTGCTCGCAGATTCTTTCAGCACAGGCTTTTTGAGAATCAGACAGTATGAAGGGCTTGTACGGTCTGAAAGGCCAATAAGCTGTCAGCCCAGGGCGGCGCCCTGGGTATGACGTGCGAATGCGAAAGATGGCCCAACGGCTTGGCGAAGGCGCTGGAGACACAGGGGACGGAAAAAGGGGAAAAGCCCCTCAATACTTGAAGCTCGACCCACCTACGAACTCGCGCATGATGCTGGTGGGCGGTATCTCCTTGTCGCTCACGGGCAGGAAGAAGTGGATGAACTTCAGCAGGCGGTGGGCTTCAGAATACTCAGGACAGTTCTTCGGCACCGAGGCCAGGATAATCTCGGCATGCGTACGCAGCACAGCAAACTCGATGTTGAGCGCCGAGTTGAACATTACATCGGCCGTCTCCTGGAAGGGGAATATCCACTTGTCCTCGGCCTCGCACACGTTCTTCCACTGCGCAATGGTCTGCTGAGCCGTGAAGGCCCCCTTGTTGTAGTCGCGTATGATGCGACGAAGCAGACGATTGTCGCGCACGGGAATCCAGTTGTGGTCGTCGAGCGAGATACTCGTCAGCGCCGATATATATATCTTGTACTTCAGCGAGTCGTCAATCTTCTTGGTCAGCAGCGGGTTCAGCGCATGTATGCCTTCGATGATGAGCACACTGTCGGCACTCAGCTTCAGCTTCTTGCCGTTCCACTCACGCTTGCCCGTGGTGAAATTGTACTCGGGCACCTCCACCCGCTCACCCTTCATCAGGCGCATCAGGTGGTCTTCGAGCAAGTGGTAGTCTACGGTCTCTATGTTGTCGAAGTCATAGTCGCCGTTGGGCAGCTTGGGCGTGTCTACACGGTTTACGAAGTAGTCATCGGTAGAGAACGACAGCGGCCTGAGTCCGCAGGCCAGCAACTGCACAGAGAGTCGCTTGCAGAACGTGGTCTTGCCCGAACTCGACGGCCCCGTAATGAGAACCAGCTTTATGGGAGTAGAAGGCGAAGCGTGGAGGGTGGCGAGAGAATCGTCTTGCTGTTCGGCCCTCTCTCCACGCACTCTCCTTGCAATATCCTCGGCTATCTGCACGATCTTCTTCTCCTGCAGGGCCTCGCTCACCTGTATCAGCTCAGAGGCATGGCCACGCATGATGGCCTTGTTCACATCGCCAGCGTTCGACAGGCGCATGATGATGTCCCAACGTGTCTTCTCGGCAAACATCTCGTAGGTCTTGGGCATGTCCACCTTCTCTGCCAGGCGCGAGGGGTCGTTCCAGTCGGGCACGCGCAGCAGCAGGCCATCGCCATAGCGCTCCAGTCCCCACACCTTCAGATAGCCGGCCGAGGGCACCAGCGGACCGTAGTAGTAGTCGGCCGTATCGCCCAGCATGTAGTAGTCGCTGTAAATCTGGCCACTCGTCTCCAGCAGCTTCACCTTGTCAGAGAATCCACGCTCGGCAAACACACGTATGGTCTCCTCGGTGGTAGCCTCGTTGCGGCGGAAGGGCATGTCGAGGTCGATAATCTCCTGCATACGCTCCTTGATGCGCTCCACCATCTCGTCGGTGACCTGCCTTCCCTCTCCCCTGGCCGAGGAGGGCGTGGGCCTGAAGTTGCAGTAGTAGCCGCGCGAGATGGAGTGCTCTATGAACAGCTTAGAGCCAGAGAACAAGTCCTGCGTGGCCTTGTAGAGCACAAAGCATAGCGACCGCACATAGCAGCGGTGGCCACTGCCCTCACGCGCATCGAGAAACTCCACGTCGCGGTTCTGATAGAGCCTGAACTTCAGGCCCTGAGAGGCGTTGTTCACTTTGGCCGAGACCACTGGGTAGGGGAGCTTTATCTCGTCGGCAAACTCCTGATAGACGTCGAGCAGCGAGCTGCCCTCGGCAAAGCTCTTCGTCGTGTTGTTGTTCTTGCAGCGTATTTGGAGCATAGAGCGGTTGTTTTAGTTATCGACGGCAAAGTTACAAAATAATTCTTAATTCCTTGGCCCTTATTCTCTTTTTTTTCGTACCTTTGCCCTGAAAACAATACAACGACAATCTATCATGGAGAAAAGACAATGGAACTCCATCAGGGAGTTTAGCGAGATTTTGTTTGAAGAGTACAACGGCATTGCCAAGATAACCATCAACCGTCCACGCTATCGCAACGCCTTCACGCCAAAGACCACGCTCGAGCTGAGCCAGGCCTTCGCACTGTGCCGCGAGATGCAGCACATACGTGTGGTGCTGCTCACTGGCGCCATGTCGGAGGTGCCTGAGGGCAAACGTCTGGTAGACGTGAAGCATGCCTTCTGCTCCGGCGGTGACATGCACATGAAGGGCCGTGGCGGCTACATCGACGACGAGGGCGTGCCACGCCTGAGCGTGCTCGACGTGCAGATGCAGATACGACGTCTGCCAAAGCCCGTCATAGCCATGGTCAACGGCTATGCCATAGGCGGGGGGCACGTGCTTCACCTGGTGTGCGACATGACCATCGCCTCGGAGAATGCCATCTTCGGGCAGACTGGGCCTAAGGTTGGCTCGTTCGACGCAGGCTTCGGCTCGTCATACCTGGCACGAATCGTCGGACAGAAGAAGGCTCGCGAGATATGGTTTCTCTGCCGTCAGTACACAGCACGTGAGGCCGAAGAGATGGGCATGGTGAACAAGGTGGTACCCTTGGAGCAGCTCGAAGACGAGTGCGTGAGCTGGGCCGAGGAGATGATGCTGCGCTCGCCCATTGCCCTGCGCATGATAAAAGCCGGTCTCAATGCCGAACTCGACGGACAGGCGGGCATACAGCAGCTGGCCGGCGACGCCACTATGCTCTACTACTTCCTCGACGAAGCACAGGAGGGCGGCAAGGCTTTCCTCGAAAAGCGCCGCCCCAACTTCGACCAGTACCCACAGATTCCGTGAGATGCACTTGTTCCTGCCCAAAGTCACATACGCCGTGTAGGAGTTGAGAGGACGAACAAGGCAGGACCAGGTGCTATCATTGTTACATTTCTTCTGCGTAGTGTCTGTGCAGAATCTCCACCATCTCGGTAGGGGTTACTACTATTGGGGTGCGCGGGAAGTGCTTGGTGTTGCCTGTCACGAGATAGGCGTCTTCTTTCGACAGGGCCACTTCGTAGAACACAATGTCTTTTGGGTCGGGGAAGTGCTCTGTGCTATGGATGCGCAGGCTTTCCTTACCTCTCTTTTTAAATGCGCTCAGATAGTTGTCTACCGTTTTATTGGAAAACCCGAATTTCGGTCGATGAAGAACGTCTGCATATTCGTTTAATATTTCTTCGTCGTACAAAGGAATGATACGTCCAGATATCATAGCCTCAATAACCAAAAAAGTGGGCGATTGCCGGTATGGGTTAGCAAAGCCGATACAAGAACGTTAGTGTCAATTACTGCGTAGATCATATTGCTATTTCTTCTTTTGCAGCCCTTTCCAGACGAGCTTGGCGTATTTCTTCGTTGATTTCCTCAAGCGACATACCTTGAACTCCATTCTTACGGGCTTGCTCTCTTAGAGCATAAAAGGCATCTCTGAAGCTTTGGCTATCAGTTTCCTCATTGGCTTTGATTTCAAAAGGAATCTTTCTGTATACCACCACTGCATTGGCGAAGATGTTCATTGCCGTGTTGGCGCTCATGCCAAACTGCTGGCAGAGTGCGTCGAAGTTCTGTTTCAGTTGTGCGTCCATCCGCACCGTCATTGATACTTGTGCCATAGTCCTTTTAATTTTGTAAGATGTTGCAAAGATAGCTATTTTATTTCAAACAACCATCATTTTGCCATAAATTTGTGTCGTTCTGATAAAAAAAAACGGACCTATCAGACACCTCTTCTTTTTGACGTTAAGACCAGGAAGATGGAAATTATTGCATCTGAAAAAAGCTTTTTTCAATGAAAATGTGTACCTTTGCACAATATTAAGATGCAGAAAGATGATGAAAGTGACTATCCAGGAACGTGTGTTCCACTTCCGCCAGCCGGCGGGAACGTCGCGAGGAGTATATACCGAACGTCGGTCGTGGTTTGTTGTGGCCAGCGATGGCCAGCGGCAGGGCGTGGGCGAGTGTGCCCCTCTGCCCGACCTGAGTTGCGACGCACTGCCCCCCCATATATATAAAGAGGTGTTGCGACGGTTCTGCGACCAGGTGGAGCAGACGGGACAGATAGACTTCGAGGCCATGCGCGACTATCCCTCCATGCTCTTCGGTTTGGAGACTTGCCTTGAAAGCCTTGCCCGATCTTCTTCCAAAGGGAGGGGCAACCTCGACTCAGTGGCCTTGCAGCCTGACGTCACGCTGCAGGAGGATGGCGGTAAACTCTCCATCCCCATCAACGGACTGGTGTGGATGGGGTCGCACGACGAGATGCTGCAGCGCATAGAGCAGAAGCTGGAGCAGGGCTTCCGCTGCGTTAAGCTGAAGGTGGGGGCCATCGACTTCGACCAGGAACTCGACCTTGTGAAGCGCATCCGCCAGCGCTTCAGCCATCGCGAGGTGGAGCTTAGGCTCGACGCCAACGGCGGATTCCTGCCCGACGAGGCGCTCTATCGGCTGGAACTGCTCGCGCAATATGCCATCCACAGCATCGAACAGCCCGTCAAGCCCAACCAGTGGGCACTCATGGCCGAGCTGTGTCGCGACGCCCCACTGCCCATAGCCCTCGACGAAGAGCTTATCGGTGTGAACGACCCCGACCTGAAGCGACAGATGCTACGCATCATCAAGCCCGCCTACATCGTGCTGAAGCCGTCGCTCCATGGCGGCATGGCAGGCTGTCGCGAGTGGATAAGCATCGCCCGCGACGAAGGCATAGGCTCGTGGATTACGTCGGCCCTCGAAAGCAACGTCGGCCTTTATGCCATAGCACGGTTCTGCTACGATGTCTATGGCCCGCACATCACCATGCCACAGGGCCTCGGCACTGGCCAGCTGTTCACCGACAACATTCCCATGCCCCTCGAAATCCGTGGCGACCACTTGTGGCTTGAAAGGTAAGAAAAAAGCATCTTAAACGTATCTTAAACGTATCTTATCTATCTTAAACCTATATATTTTTTTGCCGTTTATGCGTGGTTCTTGAGAAAAAATGCGTATCTTTGCGGCTCACAAGCTTGAATACTAACCCCAAAACGACTGCAAAACAACTATGATGAAAGCAAGACTGACACTGCTCCTGATGGCCCTGCTCACCGTGATGGGCATGGAGGCCCGCAAGCCACAGTACGCCAAGTACCTGTTTGTCTACTTCCCCTCTAACGACAACGAGAACATCTACTATGCGCTCTCTACAAAAGAGAAGCCCTTCGACTTCGTGCCGATGAACGGTGGCAAGATGGTGGTCAGCGCCGACTCCATCGCCCTGAAGAAAGGTGTGCGCGACCCCCACGTGCTGCGTGGCAAGGACGGCTGGTTCTACATGGTGAACACCGACATGCGCTGCGCCGAGGGATGGGCCAGCAACCGCGGCATCGTCTTGATGCGTTCGCGCGACCTCATCCATTGGCAACACAGCACCGTACACTTTCCCGATAAGTACAAGGGAACCAATTTTGCCAACGTGACCCGTGTGTGGGCACCTGAGACCATCTGGGACCCGAAGGCAAAGAAATACATGGTCTACTTCTCGCTGCTCACCAACGACGGCACCATTCCATACGACAAGGTGTTCTACTGCTATGCCAACAAGGACTTCACCGACCTGGAGGGCCAGCCACAGTATTTCTACGACCGAGGCTCGGCCACCATCGACATGGACATTGTCTACAGCAAGCGCGACAAGCTCTACCATGCCTTCTACAAGAACGAGGGGCAGGGCGGCATCTGCAAGGTGACGGCCAAGACGCTGACACCTAAGAAAGGCCAGCAGCCCGGACAGCAATGGAGTGCACCAAGCTCTACCCTGCAGCAGACGAAGGTAGCCGTTGAGGGTGCAGGCGTGTGGCCACTCATCGACAGCGACAACTGGATACTGATGTACGACTGCTATGGCTCGGGCTACTATCAGTTCTGCGAGACGAGCGACCTGACCAACTTCCAGCTGAAGGCACAGACCAACACCAGTGGCATGTTCACGCCACGCCACGGCACTGTGCTGCCCGTCACTGATGAGGAGGTGGCTGCACTGGAGAAAGCGTTTTCAAAATGAGGCAGTCGTGGAATGAGGAATGACGCTCGCTGAATTTCTGAACGAATGGAACAACAATGCCGACCACGTGCTGGTGCACACCAGCGGGTCGACAGGCAAGCCGAAGCCGCTATGGGTCGAGAAACGACGCATGGAGGCTTCGGCCCGCATTACGTGCCGGTTCTTAGGACTGCGGCCAGGCGACACGGCACTGCTCTGTCTGCCACTCGACTATATTGCCGGCAAGATGATGGTGGTGCGCGCACTGACCTGCGGGCTGCGGCTCGTCAGTGTTGAGCCATCGTCGCACCCGATGAAAGACCTTGCCCCTGCGCCCATCGATCTGGCTGCCATGGTGCCGCTGCAAGTGGCCCAGACGCTACGAGTGGCTGAGGAACGCCAACGACTGATGCAGACAAAGCACCTGATTATAGGCGGAGGTGCCATCGACGGGCAAATAGAGAAGGAGCTGCAGCATTTTCCCAACGCCGTATGGAGCACCTACGGCATGACCGAGACACTGTCGCACATCGCCCTGCGACGTCTCAACGGCAAACAGCGTGACGACTACTACACCCCCTTCGACGGTGTCGGCGTGTCACTGAACGACGAGGGGTGCCTTGTCATCGAGGCACCTGCGGTGTGCGACGGAGTGCTGACCACCAACGACCGTGCCGAACTGGCTACCGACGGGCGTCGCTTCCGCATTCTGGGGCGCAAGGACAACGTCATCTGCTCTGGCGGCATCAAGCTACAAACAGAAGAGATAGAGAAGAAGCTGAAGGAACACATCCACGTTCCTTTTATGATTAGCAAGCGTAGCGACACAGAGCTGGGCGAAGCCGTTGTATTGCTGATAGAAGACAAACACTGCGAACCCTACTACGACCTCTGTCGCCACACCTTATTAAGATATGAGCGCCCGCGAGACATCGTGAGCGTAGACCACATCCCACTGACGGCTACAGGCAAGCCCGCCCGCAAGCAGGCGGAGGAACTGGCTAACCAAAACGCACGTCGGTGATGACCTGTGCACCCACCCTGTCGTTGAGCAGCCGCACAAACTCCTGGCGGCGCATGCTGAGATCGGCCCGCAGCGCCGGCACTCGCAGTCGGACATAGAGCGTCTGGTTGAAAATGCGCACATCGGTGGTGTAGCGGGCCACAGCCTCGCCAGCCACTTCAGGCCACGCCTCAACGAGCCGCTTCTGCAGCAGAGGCGTCTCCAGACCGTGCACCCGCAGGTTATACAGGATGAGGTCGTTCAGGTTCTTTACTTCGCGCTTAAACAATTTCCCCGTCGTTTACGTGAAACATTCTATAGTCGTGCGACCCTGCCGAGAGTATCTGGTCAAGGTGGTCGCGGTTGGTATCGGTGATGAATATCTGTCCAAACTCGTCGCCCGACACCAGCCCTACAATCTGCTCAACACGCTGGGCGTCGAGCTTGTCGAAGATGTCGTCGAGCAGTAGCAGCGGCGACGTGGCATAACCATTCTTTGCGCAGGCCTGTTTCAGGAAGCTGAACTGTGCCAGCTTCAGCGAAATGACAAATGTCTTCTGCTGTCCCTGCGAGCCTTCGCGCCGCATAGGATGGCCGTCGAGCAGGATCTCCAGATCGTCGCGATGCACGCCATGCAGCGAATAGCCCACGGCACGGTCCTTCAGACGGTCGCGACGTATCACGTCGAGCAGCGGTCCACGCTGGCAATGGCTGTTGTAGCGCAGCGACACCTGCTCGCGACCGCCGGAGATGCGCGAGTAGAAGTCCTGGAACAACGGCACCAGCTCGTCGACGAAGGCACTGCGTCGCTGATAGATAAATTCGCCCTCAGCGGCCATCTGCTCTTCCAGAATGGCCAGCACGTCGGGGTCGGGTTCGCGGTCTTCCAGCTTCAGCAAGGCGTTGCGCTGCTGCAGTGACTTGTTGTAGCGGTTCAGCGACTCTAAGTAGGGGCGGTCGAGCTGCGACACTACCATGTCCATCAGTCGGCGACGCTCCTCACCCCCCCCCTCTATGAGCATTGTGTCAGACGGCGACACCATCACCAGCGGTATTAGCCCGATGTGCTCCGACAAGCGTTTGTAGGCCTTCTTGTCGCGACGGAACACCTTCTTCGTGCCACGCTTCATGCCACAATAGATTTTTAGTGGGCCAGCCTCCTCGCTCCTCTTTTCGCCTTCGCCCCTTCTCTCTTCACTCTCCACATAGTCCCCCTCGAGCACAAAGAACGGCTCGTCGTGGCATATGACCAGCGAGTCGATGCTTGTCTGGGCCGAATGACAGAAGCTCAAGAAGTAGATGGCATCAAGCACGTTGGTCTTACCCACCCCGTTCTGGCCGATGAAGCAGTTTATCTTCGGCGAAAACGCAAGCGTGGCCTCGCGGATGTTCTTATAATTGACGATTGATAGGCGCTGGAGTATCATCCTTTTAGCTATTTTGATGCAAAATTACTGCTTTTCGGGCGCAAAAACGAAAAAAGTCTGAAATAAATTTCAATATGTGCGATAAAATGCTTAATTTTGCGGCGCAAAAGTGGCCTTGCCAATAAATTGGCAGGAAAAAATGTTGTGCGAAACTTAAAAATGAACTAAAAAATAATGGCAGATTCAAAGAAAAACGTGAGCGCTCCCGTTGCAGAAGAGACGCTCAACAAGAGCGAGGCATTCATCCTCAAGTACAAAAACGCAATTATCGGCGCCGTGGTGGCACTGATAGTGATTGTGGCAGGTGTTATCCTGTATAAGAACTATGTGTCAGGTCCTGCTGAGCAGAAAGCCAGCACCGAACTGGCCAAAGGCCAGAACCTCTTCCAGGCCCAGCAGTTTGAGCAGGCTCTCAATGGCGACAGCACTGGCTACGTAGGATTCCTGAAGATAGCCAGCGAGTACAGCTCGACCAAGGCCGGCAACCTGGCCAACCTCTATGCCGGACTGTGCTACGCCAATCTCGACAAATGGCAGGAGGCTGCCCAGTACATTGAGAGCTTCAGCGGTCAGGACGACCAGATGGTATCGCCTGCAGCCCTGGGTGCTCTGGGCAATGTATATGCCCACCTGAACCAGCTCGACAAGGCAGTGAGCACACTGATCAAGGCTGCCGAGAAGGCCGACAACAACTCGCTCTCGCCCACCTTCCTCATTCAGGCAGGTCAGATTCTCGAGAGTCAGAACAAGAAAGATGAAGCTCTGAAGCTGTATAAGAAGGTGAAGGAGAAGTATTTCCAGTCGATGCAGTATCAGACCATCGACGAGTATATCGAGCGCGCCTCCAAATAACAAATGGCTACCAAGAACCTCTCACTCTACGACTCGGCCAAGGTGCCTGATGCATCGAACATGATATTCGGCATTGTGGTGGCTGAGTGGAACCCTGAGATAACAGGCGCACTGCTCGAGGGCTGTGTGAGCACCCTCGAGAAGCACGGTGCACTGCCTGAGAACATCCACGTGAAGACCGTGCCAGGCTCGTTCGAGCTGATATACGGCGCACGGCAGATGACCCTCAACGATGGCTACGATGCCGTCATCATCCTGGGGTCGGTCATTCGCGGCGAAACGCCCCACTTCGACTACATCTGCCAGGGAGTCACCGAAGGCATTGCACGCCTGAATGCCACCAACAACATTCCAGTCATCTACGGCCTGCTCACCACCAACGATGTGCAACAGGCACGCGACAGAGCCGGTGGGCGTCTGGGCAACAAAGGCGATGAATGCGCTGTGGTGGCCATCAAGATGGCAAAGTTCTGAGAGACACGCTTACATTATAATATAATAAGACAACAATAAGCTGGCAACCTAACCCGTTGCCAGTTTTTTATAAAACAACAGTCTATTACACAAGCATGAAACTAATCAGTTGGAACGTAAACGGGCTAAGAGCCTGCGAAGGCAAGGGCTTCAGCGACATCTTCCGCCAGCTCGATGCCGACTTCTTCTGTCTGCAAGAAACCAAGATGCAGCCCGGACAGCTCGACTTGCAGTTCGAGGGCTACGAGTCGTACTGGAACTCAGCCGACAAGAAAGGCTACTCGGGCACAGCCATCTACACCCGCCACAAGCCGCTCAGCGTGGCATACGGCATGGGCATCGACCAGCACGACCACGAGGGGCGCATCATCACACTCGAGATGCCGTCGTTCTTCCTCGTATGCTGCTACACGCCCAACTCGCAGGACGGCCTGAAACGACTGGACTATCGCATGCAGTGGGAGGACGACTTCAGGCAGTATCTGCTGCGACTCGACCAACAGAAACCCGTCGTGCTGTGCGGTGACCTGAACGTGGCCCACGAGGAGATAGACATCAAGAACCCCAAGACCAACCGTCACAACGCAGGCTTCACCGACGAGGAGCGCCAGAAGTTCAGCGATCTGCTGGCCAGCGGCTTCAGCGACACCTTCCGCACACTCTATCCTGAGCAGGTGACCTACTCGTGGTGGTCATATCGCTTCCAGGCACGACAGAAGAATGCAGGTTGGCGCATAGACTACTTTGTGGTGAGCCAGCGCCTCATGGAGCAGGTGGCCGATGCCAGCATACACACCGACATCATGGGCAGCGACCACTGCCCCGTAGAACTCCTGTTAAACCTAACCGACTGAGACAATGAAGATAAAGAGCCTTGCCATCATCGCCCTGTTGCTGACAAGCAGCATGGCCATAGCACAGACAAAGAGCGTGTCGATCCTGGGCGACTCCTACTCCACCTACGAGGGCTACCTCACACCCGAGACCAACGCCATCTGGTATCACATTGACAACGCCCCCAAGAAGACCGATGTCACCAGCGTGACCCAGACCTGGTGGCACCGTCTTATCAGCCAGAAGGGCTGGCGGCTGTGCCAGAACAACTCATACAGCGGCGCCACCATCTGCCATACCGGCTACGACGGCAACGACTACAGCAGCCGCTCGTTCGTCAGCCGCATGAACAACCTGGGCTGTCCCGACGTCATCTTCATCTTCGGAGCCACCAACGACAGCTGGGCCCACTCGCCCATAGGCGAATACAAGTACGACAATATCACAGGTGCCGACCTGTGGACCTTCCGCCCTGCCATGGCCCACATGCTGCACTGGATGCAGGAGCGCTATGTCAACACCGACATCTACTTCATCCTGAACGACGGTCTGAGCAGCGACATCAGCAACTCCGTGCGCACCATCTGCCAGCACTACGGCATCAAGTGCATCGAGCTGCACGACATCCACAAGCTGTCGGGCCATCCCTCCGTGCAGGGCATGCAGCAGATAGCCGAGCAGGTGGCCACAGCCATCGACAAGCCATAGCTGCCATTTTCAATTCTGCCATCACCTGGCTCACCCCCTACTCTCTGACAACGAAACTACAACTACTACACCTACACTGATATGCGCAAACTGTCATTCACACTCTTCATGCTATGGGGGCTGCATCTGTCGGCCCAACAGGTCATCTCGCTGGCAGGCTCATGGGACTTCTGCACAGGCGACTCGTGCAAGTACGACGACTATGTTGTGCTGCCTGGCTCAATGCTCACCAACGACAAGGGCGACCCTGTCTCCGTGAGTACGCGGTGGACTGGCTCGCTCTACGACTCGTCCTTCTACTTCAACCCCTACATGGAGCGATACCGGCAGGAGGGCGAGATGAAGTTCCCCTTCTTCCTCACGCCCGAGCGCCACTATGTGGGTGCAGCCTGGTACAGGCGCATGGTCTACGTGCCAAAGACGTGGAGCAAGCAACGCATCACGCTCTTCCTCGAACGGCCACACATCGAGACCACCGTCTACATCAACGGCAAGAAGGCAGGCCACCAGCTGTCGCTCTCTACGCCCCACCGCTACGACGTCACCAACTTGCTGCGCCTGGGCAAGCGCAACGAGATAGCCATCTGCGTGTATAACGGCATAGAGAACGTGGGCGTGGGGCAGGACTCGCACTCGGTGACCGACCAAACCCAGGGCAACTGGAACGGCATCACGGGCCGCATAGAGCTGCAGGCACGGCCTCGCCACGTGAACATCGAACGAGTGCGCGTCTATCCCGACGTGGCTGCCCGTAAGGCCCACGTGGTGGTAGACCTCGACAACAATGCCAACAAGTGGCTGGGCGCGTGGCACATCATGCAGGTGAAGGAATACGGCATTACCTACCAGCTGGAATATGGCGGCAATGTGCAGCAGAAGAAACCCATCATCTCGCCCTCGGCCCACTGGAGAGAACTGAACGGGCGTCAGCACATCAGCTTCGACATCGCCATGGGTAATGATATGAAGACGTGGGACGAGTTCAACCCCATAACCTATCGTCTGACGGTCTATGCGGGCGACGATGCCTACGAGACCACCTTCGGCATGCGCGACATAAAGATTCGCGGTCGCCAGCTCTACATCAACAACCGCCCCCTCTTCCTGCGCGGCACGGTTGAGAACTGCTGTTTCCCCGAGACGGGCTATCCCCCCACCACCGAGCAGGAGTGGCTGCGCATCTTCCGCAAGTGCAAGGAATACGGACTGAACCACGTGCGCTTCCACAGCTACTGCCCGCCCGATGCTGCCTTCACGGCTGCCGATCAGGTGGGCATCTACCTGCAGGCCGAGGGTCCCTCATGGCCCAATCACGGCGTGAAGCTGCGCCGTGGCCAGTCGATAGACAAGTATCTGCTGGAAGAGTCGAAGCGCATCGTCGACGAATATGGCCACCATCCCTCGTTTGTGATGATGGCTGCCGGCAACGAGCCAGCCGGCGACTGGGTGTCCTATTGCAACGACTGGGTCAAGGAGATGCACCAGTACGACTCTACCCGCGTCTACTGCGGTGCGAGCGTTGGTGGCGGATGGGCCTGGGACAGCGGCTCCGAATATCACGTGAAAGGTGGCGCCCGCGGTCTTGACGAGTGGAACAAGTCGGCCCCATCGAGCGATAACGACTACTACAGCGGCATAGAGTTCCCCCGCAACTATAAGGGCGAGACAGCCAACCAGGCGCCCATCGTCACCCACGAAAAGGGCCAGTGGTGCGCTTTCCCCGACTTCAAGGAGATAGCCCAATACACCGGTGCCTACAAGGCCCGCAACTTCGAGGTGTTCCGCGATCTGCTGCGCGACAACGGCATGGCCTCGCAGGGCGAGAAGTTCCTACATGCCAGCGGCATGCTGCAGACACTGTGCTACAAGTACGAGATAGAGCGCAACCTACGCACCAAGGACTATGCCGGATTTCAGCTGCTGGGCCTGAACGACTATAGCGGACAGGGCACCGCCCTCGTTGGTCCCCTCAACGTGTTCTGGCGCGAAAAGGGCTACTGCACAGCCGACCAGTGGCGACAGTTCTGCAACACCGTTGTGCCACTGGCACGTTTCCCCCGCTTCGTCTTCACCACGGCCGACACGCTCAGCGTGCCCGTTGAGTGCTACAACGCCTACAAGGTGCAACTGAGCGATGCCACCGCCAGATGGTCCGTTGCATTGGCCGACAGCGTCTGCGCCAGCGGAACACTCTTCAGCGGCACCCTATCCGTGGGAAAGAACCAGCCCCTGGGCACCGTCAGGCTGCCCCTTGCCGCCATGCCAGCTCCCTGCAAGCTGACGCTCACCGTGCAGTTCACTGCGAAGCTTAAGAACCGATGGGACTTCTGGGTCTATCCCGACCACACACCTATGCCATCGCGCGGCAGCGAGGCCATCCTTATTGCCGACAGCCTGGACAACAAGGCGCTGAGTGTGCTCGACAAGGGTGGCACAGTGCTCATCACCGCTGCAGGCCGCGTATCGCTTGGCAGCGATGTCAGGCAGACCTATCTGCCCGTATTCTGGAACACCTCTTGGTTCAAAATGCGCCCGCCACACACCACGGGAGCCTATATACAGACCGACCACCCACTCTTCAGACACGGGTTCCCCACCGACGACTGGTCGAACCTGAACTGGTGGGAGCTGCTGAACAAGGCCCAGGTGATGAACCTGCGCGAGCTGCCCCTCGACTATCAGCCACCCATACAGCCCATCGACACGTGGCACGTCAGCCGCAAGCTGGCCATGCTCATAGAGGCCCGCGTGCTCAACGGCCGTCTGCTAATGACTACAATGGATATCAGCTCTAACCTGTCGTCGCGCCCTGTGGCTCGCCAGATGCGCCAAGCCCTGCTCAGCTACATGCAGAGTGCCGACTTCCAGCCACAGCTCACACTCTCGCCCGACATTGTGCGCCACTTCTTCACCGAGCAGGCACCACCCGTGAACATGTTCACCAACGACTCGCCCGACGAGCTGAAGCCGAAAATAAAATAGCTCTATTTCTTTTCAGAAGCAGGGAAGGCCTTGCCCTCGCTGAGCACCTTCAGGGCCTGAGCCACCGTGGCATCGTCCTTGTTGATGAAGGCTATCCACTGCGGCTCGCTCAGCATGCCATAGACAATGCGGCCCAGCAGATACTGCCCGAGCAGATGTTGCGAGCGCTGTATGAGCAGGTTGCGGCGCTTCAGGCCCTTGCCTTCGGCCCACTGTGCAAACTTGTCGACAAGGTGCTGACGGCGCAGGTAGGCAGCCAACTCGTCGGCCGACTCATACTGCGCGAGCTGCTTGCGGTTCTGGTCGGTGTACTCATAGCCATACTGCAGCAGCAGGCCCGTCATGGCGGCCTCCTTATAATAAGATGTATAGTTGGCAGTGTCCTCAGCCACGAAGATGTCGGGGGTTATGCCACCACCGCCATAGACTGTACGCCCTAAGCGTGTGCTGTAGGCAGGACCGGTGTGGTGGATGCTGTCCTGCGAGAAGAACTCGCCGTGCTGATAGCGGTCCATCAAGTCTTCCTCATACTGTCGTCCCTGTCCCAATGTGTAGGGTTTCTGTATGCAGCGGCCCGAAGGCGAGTAGTAGCGTGCAATGGTCAGTCGCATCATAGAGCCGTCGTTGAACTCGATGGGCTTCTGCACGAGGCCCTTGCCAAATGAGCGACGGCCCACGATGGTGCCACGATCATTGTCCTGTATGGCACCAGCCAGAATCTCTGAGGCCGAAGCCGAGCCTTCGTCGATGAGCACTACGAGGGGCATCTGCTGATAGCTGCCTCGGCCATCGCTGACAAAGTCCTGTCGGGGCGAGTTGCGTCCCTCGGTGTAGACGATGAGCCTCCCCTTGGGCAGGAACTCGTTGGCTATGCGCGTAGCCGACTCCAGATAGCCGCCAGTGTTGCCACGAAGGTCTATGACCAGTTGGCCGAATCCCTCCTGTGCCAGCTGTGCCAGCGCGATGAGCAGCTCAGGATAGGTGTTCTCGCCGAAGTTCTTGATGCGTATATAGCCCGTTTCGTCGTCGAGCATATAGGCAGCATTGACGCTGTGCATGGGTATCTCGCCACGCACCACGGTGAAGTGGCGCAGCTCGCGCTCACCATAGCGTAGTATGCCCAGACGCACCTTCGTGTCCTTGGGCCCCTTCAGCCGGTGTATAGCCTCTTCGTTGGTTATCTGCGGCCCCACGAAGAGCGAGTCGTCTATGGTCACGATCTTGTCGCCAGCCAGCAGTCCGGCACGCTCTGACGGGCCGTTTTTTATTACGTTCTGCACGCGCACGGTGTCCTGGCGTATGGTGAACTCGATGCCCACGCCCGAGAACGAGCCGCGCAGGTCGTCCTCGGCACTCTGCTTGTCCTTGGCCGAGATATACACTGAGTGAGGATCCAGCTCAGAGAGCAGCTGCGGCATGGCCTTCTCTACAAGGTCGGCCACGTCGACAGTGTCCACATACTGGTCGTCGATGATGTGCAGCAGGTTCTGCAGCTTGCTGGTGCCCGAGTTGATGATGCTGAGGCGCGTGCCCCCGAAGTGGTTGGCATAGAAGGCGCCGATGAATATGCCCACAACGGCACTCAGTGCGAGCCACAGGGGCGAAAAGCGGTTTTGTTTTGTCATAAGATTCCCCCTTCTGTCTCTGTTGGGGCTGCATTGTCATTGTTAATAGGTTCCTTGACTGCCGTAGCGACCGCCGAGGCAGCTGGCTGTGGGGTCACCTCCAGGTAGACCACATCCACGCCAGCACGCTGCAGCAGCTCTATGCCGTCGGTCAGACGATACTTCTCGCCGTAGACCACGCGCTTGATGCCAGCCTGAATGATGAGCTTGGCACACTCTATGCATGGCGATGCGGTGATGTAGATAGTGGCGCCATCGCTGTTGTTGCCAGAACGGGCCAGCTTGGTGATGGCGTTGGCCTCGGCGTGCAGCACGTAGGGCTTCGACACGTTGTTCTCGTCCTCGCACACGTTCTCGAAGCCAGTGGGTGTACCGTTGTAGCCATCGCTGATGATCATCTTGTTCTTCACCACCAGCGCCCCCACCTGCCGTCGCCGGCAGTAGCTGTTCTCGGCCCAGATGCGGGCCATGCGCAGGTAGCGCTCGTCCAGTTTCAGCTGTTTCTCGTTTATCATCGTTAGCCTATGGTCTATGTTTCTTTTGTTTTCTCACCGCAAATCTCTAAGTTTTTTATAACTCACTGACTATCAATTATCTCTCAAGCCAGTACAGAGGAGAGGTTACGAATTAGTTACATACAGAAGTCCGAAATTCTCCACGATTTGCTTAGGACTCTGATAGCTCTCTATCGACCTCATTTGCGGCTACAAAGGTACAAAAATTATTTCAATTAAAAGACACTTATACCAATAAAACGATTTTATGTAGTGCTTTTTAACTTCTGCAGGCTCTTTCACAGCCAAGAGAATGGTTGTGCAAGCGATTATTGCCGCCCGAAGGAGTCATTAGACTTGCTGATGACATCTTCGGGCTGTTTGGGAATTAACCGCAATGCAGAGTGCCACCGACAGAATGAATGTGTTCCTTCTGCCGACGTTGCACACTTCATTGTGGTTGTTCCCTTTTCTGTAGGTAGACTTTCACAATACACTTTACCGTCAGCACAATGAATCGGTGTTCACCTGATTAAGAAACACAAAGGTCGGTCGGGAAAGGATTAACTTCGCTGCGAGAGGCAATCTTTGGGATGGCCGAGGTGTCGGCTATGCCAAAGATTGCCACTCACGGCTGTCTGTCTGCAAGGAAACAAGGCACACATATTCGTGAAAGCATTGTGGATCAATCTGAGATTGGCACGATGTTTTCAGGAACATGTGCACCACGTTTCTTCTCTTGCAGGCTTGGAAGGTGTCTTTCACGAATCACGTTCTTGTCTGAATAACCCAATGCTTGGTTGTGAAAGCGATTGTTGCCGCTCGAAGAAGTAACCAGACAGGCAGGTAACATCTTCGCGCTATCGGGGAAGTAACCGCAATGAAGAGTGCCACCGCCTGATCGAACACGTTCGCTTCAGCCGACGATGCACACTTCATTGTGGTTGTTCCCTTCTTCTGAAGGTAGGCTTTCGCAAATCTCACAAGGTCACACTCTTAACCGTTAGCCCAAATAGCGATAGATGACCGTTGCCTTCTATCCCATAAGTCTAATATCTGAAAAGCACATCCGACCGTCGTAAAAGGATTTGATGTCGTCGGGCAAGTCTTACAGCCATGTCGGCATGCAAGATACTGATAAGGCCATAAGACACACCCGACTGTCTGCGGACGAGCGAAAACGGCTGTCCTCACTTACGAACTGGAAGCCACGGGGGCATTCAGTATCGCAGGTGAGGACAGCCGATTTCTTGTTCACGTCCGCTTCGTTTTGGTAATCTTTTACGAACAAATCTCAATAACAATCCATTTTGTTCGCCATAGCGAATAGCCTCAAATAGCCTTCTTGTTTGGTTCGCTTCCGCGAAGAAGGGGAAGGGAGTAGCCAGCATGTACGAATCCGTTTCCTCGAACCACCGCATTTTGTCTTCCTGTCGCCTGATGTTTGATCGTTCCTACGACAAAGTTAAAAAGCAGATTGGAATGGACAAGTTCAAGCCCCAAGGGGTTTGCGTGAAAATCTCCACACCCGTGAAGGGGTAGTATTTTCAGGCAAAAACTTGTCGAATCCAATCATGCAAACTTTGATAAAGTCGTAGGAAC
>ERZ842401.1789-NODE-1789-length-29805-cov-13.308672_pt1 | contig 29805 bp, 38 predicted proteins | sample MGYA00521270_ERZ842401 | MGnify/ENA primary metagenome ERZ842401 (study PRJEB31892, sample SAMEA3878208) | bioreactor metagenome | biome: Moose rumen | place: Sweden | collected 2011-10 | study: EMG produced TPA metagenomics assembly of the PRJEB12797 data set... | reverse complement strand
GCGCGTTTGCAAAAAAAATCGGAGAAGAAATGCGCTCTTACCGCGACTTTTTCCCTCATTACAAAGAATTTTTGAATCTGACGGGCGAACTCTTGGAAGAAAGCAAAAAAAAGGAAAGCAACCCACGCAGGAATAAAAGCCATGGAGGCGGAATGCTTTCTGGAACATATTCGCCACGCTAAATGCCGAATCCAAAAAGATTTTTCCGCCAGCAAAATTTTTTTTTCTGCCAGAAAATTTTTTTTTTCTGGCGGAGAAATTTTTTTTTCTGGCGGAAAAAAATTTTTTGTTGCGGAGAAACTGTTAGCCCATACTAACGGCATCTTGACTTTATGCAACCTTTAATTCATTCAAAACTTCAAAAATATCCGCATTGATGCAGATTGACCTGCCGGCAATTTCCTTTGGGCAGACCGCTTCGCCATAGTTTATGCAGGCGTAGGTTGCTCGGGCATTCTGTGCCGTCATCTGCCAGAACGGATACTTGATGATGCCCGGCGTATTGCCGCCCACGCCCAGTTCCAGGAACAGCACGTTGCCGCCATCAGAAGCATTTCGGGTCAGCAAAAAGTGCTCATAGCGTTCAGCAGCATCATACCATCCTTTGTCCTGCACAAACGTATCATCTGCACGAAGATTCATGGACATCGGCTTGCCGCATACGGGACAATGAGGAACAAGCTCACTCGGAATTTTCATGTCCTGCTGCTTTTCATACATTGCACGTATCTGAACCTCGTTGTCGTAAGTCTTGTGCTGGCATATCGCACCCGGTTCCGGACGGCTGCACTGGAACAAACCATAGTCCCCTTGTGTATAGTAAAGCCGCAGTTTATCAAACCCTGCCTTTTGAAAACAATGGTCAACATTCGTCGTAATGACAAAGTAGTCCTTGTCCTTTACGAGCGAAAGTAGCTTGTCATAGGTGGGCTTCGGTGCATCCATGTAGCGGTTCACCATAATATAGCGCGACCAATATGCCCAATGCTCTTCAAGCGTTTTGTAAGGATAAAATCCACCCGTGTACATGTCCCGAAAGCCGTACCGTGCGGCAAAGTCTGCAAAATGATTTTCAAAGCGTTCGCCCGAATAGGTGAATCCTGCAGACGTTGAAAGTCCCGCCCCTGCGCCGATGATGACAGCATCTGCATCATTCAAAGCCTTTTTCAATTTTTCAATGAGTACCGTCATGCAATACCCTCCTGTACAGTTCATAATCCTTTTCGCTGAATACGTTGAACACGACCTTTATGGTGCAACCTGTCCGCTCCTTCCATGCGCGTACCGTTGATACGGCAATTTCTGCGGCCTTGTCCTGAGGAAAGCGGAACACGCCAGTAGAGATGCAGCAGAATGCAATCGAGTCAACTCGGTTTTCCCGGGCAAGGTCAAGGCATGACGTGTAGCAGCTTGCAAGCAAGTCGCAGTCATTGTCGGTAAGGCGAGCACCCACAATCGGTCCGACAGTATGAATGACATACGTACAAGGCAAATTGAATGCCCTGGTAATCTTGGCCTGCCCAGTCGGTTCATCATGCCCCTGCTTTTGCATGATGTCGGTGCACGCAGCACGGAGCTGGATTCCTGCAAAAGTGTGGATGCAGTTGTCAATGCAGGAATGGCATGGCTGCCAGCATCCTGTCATTCCGCTGTTTGCAGCATTCACAATTGCCCCCACTCTGAGTGTTGTGATGTCGCCTTGCCACAGATAAAGGTCATTCTGTACAGGCTGCAAGTCAGCAATGTCTGTAATGGAACGCAATTGAATTTCCTGTTGCAAATATGCATCCTGCACGTGCAAAAATGCCTTGCTTGCAGGAACAGCAGGGCGTACATTCATGAGAGAGCGCAAAAGCTGCTTCTGTTCCCGTTCTTCTTGGGGAACCGAAATGTTTGCATACTCAGGATTTTCTGCAAGCAGAAAATGAATTAAAAAGAGTCGTCGTTCATCCTGTGTCACGGTTTTCTCCTCATCTTTCCGTAATGGAGTCTACTCAAGCTGCGAAAGCAAATCTGCGACAGATGTTTTTGCAAGTTCCTTTTCCATGATAGCCTGAGCATCTTGCAAAACGGGGTCAAGAACACGATGAATGTTTTTTCCAACAGGGCAATTGCCATTTGGATGCGGATGAAAATTAAACACTTCGCGTTCTTCTTCGCCTTCATTGATTGCATTGTAAACGTCAAGCAGGGAAATTGCATCGGGTGTTCTGGCTAAATGGGAGCCTCCTGCACCTGCCTTTGTTTCTACAATGCCAGCTTTTTGTAACTGCAACAGGATTTTTCTGATGATGACGGCATTCACGCCCGTGCTTTCCGAAATAAAGTCAGAAGTCACCCGATAGTCCTTTTCAAAATACTGAATGCACAAAATCGTGTGCACCGCCGCCGTAAAACGCACGCTTATTCTCACACAAACCTCGATTACAACTCGTGATAATACGGGCAGATGTTTTCAAAATGTCCGTCCTTCATTCTGAACCCCTTTGGAATCGTTCCCAACTGTACAAAGCCCAGCCGCTCATACAAATGGCGGGCGTGTACATTGCTTTCCACAACGGCATTGAACTGGAGAACTCCAAAGCCGAACTCCTTTGCCTGAACAAGGCAGTCCTTTACCAGCATCTCGCCAATGTGCCTGCCCCGAGCGGCAGACGAAACGGCATAGCTTGCATTTGCAATGTGTCTACAGCGACCAACATTGTTCGGGTGCAGGATGTAAAGCCCGAAGATGCTGCCGTCTTCTTCTGCAACCGCACTCAGCGTCTGGGAAGCAAAAAAAATCCGTCCGCTTTCTTCCGTCAACGGCTCTTCCTGCGGAAACGCAACACCTTCCTCAACGACCTCGTTCCAGATTGCAATCATAGCAGAAAGGTCTTTTTCGTTATATTTTCTGACAGTCATAATGAAAACTCCTTGGGTTTGGCAAAATCAGTCCGTTCTTCAAGTCCTTTGACATGCCCCAGATTGGTCATGCTTCCACGGATATTCTTTAGATAGAAGACCTTAAAAAGCGGATGATCGGGATTGTTTTTGTAAAGCTCGCGGACAATCGCGCTCTTTTCCATAATAGCCTCTTTGACCGCTCGGTTTTCTTCAAAAACGACTTCCCCGCTGAATCGTATCCAAGAAGTGTTGATTTCATTTTTTTCAAGACGACTTGCACACAAATCGATGAAAGGGGATTTTTGAAGCTCCGCGTACATTGCTTTTTCGCTGTTGGTACAGAACGTCGCAAGCTTTCGCTTGCTTACCGAGTTTTTGCAAGCAAAAACTCGCAGGATTAAAATGCGAGTTTGCATAGCAAACTCGTTAAGTTCGCCAACGGCGAACGACGCTTTCCGTCCAAACCGACCGTGGCCAGGTACTGCAAGCCCATACGGTCAAGGCATTCCGCCACATCTTCTATTGTTGCAGATTTTTCCATAAACTACCTCAATTTTATGACAGCTAAAAAGAAGTCGATTGTCGCAGCCTAACGGCTGCTTATTCATTCTCTCACCAAAGAAATTCTCTGTTTAATGTGCTTGCCCTTGGTGATTTCCTCCACCAGAGCCGCCGCGTAGTCCGCATAGCTGATAATGCTTTCGCCTTTTGCATTGAGGATAAGTTCCTCGCCGCCCCAGAGCCATTTGCCGGTCTTGGGAGCGTCAGCCTGAAAATCTCCTGCCGGGCTGATGTAAGTCCACTGCACGTCATCGCGGGCGCGGAGTTCGGTCAAAGCCTTTCCCATGGCACGTGCAAGGGGTTTGAATGCATCAGGGAAGCCGGCCCCGTCCATGACCTGTGCTGTGTGCTCCTTGTTCACATAAAGGCTTCCCGCGCCGCCAACGACGATGAGACGGGTTTTGCTTCCGCTCAAAAGGTCGCACAAGTGAACCAGAGATTTTGAATGATTGGGCAAGTCCTTCTCCACCCATGCGCCAAACGCGTCAACCACGGCATCGAAACCAGCAAGATCTTCTTTTGTAAGGGCGAACAAATCTTTCTGCACGAAAGACTTTGCACTGCTCTTGTTTTCGCTTTTTGCAAAGCCTGTCACTTCAAGGCCTGCTGCCTGTGCTTCTGCGACAACCAGTTTTCCAACTTTTCCATTTGAACATACAACTGCGACTTTCATACGCTTTACTCCTTGTGGCATATTTATTGCCAATGTGATGGTAAGCCGATATTGTTCTTTTCAATCCCAGCTCAGCTTTTGCTGCGACTTGCCTTTAAAAGCCTTCGCGACAACAGGTGCGACAGTACAGCAATCAGCACAAGAATGGAAATATAGTCAAGCACAAAAAGCAGGTAGCCGCGCCCCATGTCAAAAAAGAAAAATGGCTGGAGCAAGAACATGTATTTCCACAAGCCGCGGACGGCACATGCATACACTCCATAACCACAGACAAGAACAAGAATCAGTCGAAACAGAATGCTCCGTGCAGTCATTTTTGACGTGCCGCTGCTGTCTGTCGAAGACCCTTTCCCTGACCGTTTTGCCTTTATCTTGTTGAAAATGATACTGACATGCATCCCCACATGCACGCACATGAAAAGATAATACCAATGCGAAGAAACAAGGTGTGCCATCCGTGCAAATCCAAGCGGCACGCTCACCGTTTCGGGTATAAACCAAGCCATCATCATGCCGCTCACACCAAGAAGCACGGCACAGACAAGGATTCCGACATTCACCACAGTCTGCATTACGCGAAAAGGATTGTACCGTCCTTTGAAAACTGACCCGTACCATCGGTGATTCAGTGCAATGTGCACAGCCCACAGTACAAGTAAAAACATTCCCAAAATCTGATGCACGCGATCATCGGGAAACAACATCGTGCCTCCCATCAAGACAATGGAAAGAACGGTCATTGCGATGTCTATAGGCATTCTGAGTCGCTGCATTACATTCATTTTTCGCTCCACACTTCCTTTGCCAGACGGAACACTGCCCATCCCTTAGGCCAACCGGTGTACATTGTTGCATGAGTAATGATTGCCGCAATTTCTTCTTTGGTAACGCCATGAGATTTTGCATTCTGCAAATGATAGGTGAGCGATGAATCTGTAATGCCGCTTGCCATGAGCGACACTACCGTAATGATGCATTTTGTCTTTACATCAATTGCCGTTTCGTTCCAGACTTCGCCAAAAAGAACGTCATCATTCAAATGGGCAAACATCGGTGCAAATTCACCGAGCTGCATTCTTCCTGCCGTTTGGGTTATTTTTTCTGCCATACATGCCTCACTTACTTTATTTCTACCAGCCGATATGAACGAGAACCGAAACCTATTTTTTCGGCATGGTCAAGCGTGTGGATTCCGTTTCGGCTTTCAATGCGTTCAATCAGACTGCCGGAATCCGATGCCTTGTACACCAAGTCAACGCACGCTTGGTCAAGGGCAACTGGGTCTAGACTGGCCAATATGCCGATGTCATGCATGTCTGGCTCTGCAGGGTTTGAATCGCAGTCACAGTCCACGGAAAGGCGATTCATGACATTCACGCAGACAATTCCCTTGCCCCCTGCCATGTAGTCGCACACAGACTTTGCAGCTTCGGCCATGCTTTCCAAAAACTCGTTCTGTGGACAGTGCGTCCAGCTTTTTACGCTCCGGCCGGCACTGTGAATGTTCAGCTTTCCTGACTTTTCCACGCTCATTCCCGAAGCAAATCCGATTGAAAGATTTTTGATTGCACCGCCAAATCCGCCCATGGCATGTCCCTTAAAGTGTGAAAGAATCAGATAGGTCTGATAGTTCTTAAAGTGAGAACCAACATAGTTTTCCTTAAGTCGAACTCCTCCCTTTACAGGAATCGTCATGTAGCCGTCTGCATCCTGCAAGTCAAAACCATTTGCCACGTCCAGAAAGCCATGGTCTTTTGCAATTTTCATGTGATTGATGTTGTTGCTCCGATTGCCGCCATAGGCAGTATTGCATTCTACAATCGTTGCATTCAGTTCGTCTTTTACCAGATTTTTAATGAGCGCAGGACGCAAATAGTTTGCATTTTCGCTTTCACCGGTGCTCACCTTTACACCAGTCTTTCCAGAAGCCTTGTACCCGGTGGCATTGTATACTTTGACCAGAGCTTCAGGAGAGATGTCTCGAATAAAGTACACCACCGGTGCAGATTTGTCCGTTGTCTCGTAAGTTTTATACGTTAAAGCCTTTTTATTTTCCTTTGCAAATGATGCGGTTGCCGTTAAAACGAGCAAAGCTGCCACAGCAATGAATGATGATATTTTCTTCATGCAAATCCTCCTACAAAAGTGATTTTACGTCGTTTACAATCTGCTCAGTCGTCATGCCGCATTCGTGCAAAAGCTCGGCAGGGTCATATCGATCATAGAATTGTTTTTTCAGACCGTAATTTTTTACCAGCATCTTGTCCGCTCCACAGAACGAAGCAATTTTCTGTCCGAATCCGCCCTCAAGAATTCCGTCTTCAAGCGTAATGACAAGCTGATGATTCTTTTCAAGGGCATGCAAAAGGTTTTCGTCTACACCAGAAGCGAAGCGCGGATTTACCACGGTAGGTGCAAAGCCGCAGCTTTTTTTGATTGCAGATGCAAGTTCTTCTGCTTTTTGGAAAAAGTCTCCGAGAGCAATGATTGCAACTTTTTCACCCTGCATCTCAATCTTGTAGCGATTTATGTCACTGTAGCTTTTGTCTGCCGGTCGATGGCTCACTGCATTTCCAGGAATCAAAATAAGAACAGGGTGTTTCTTTTGATCAATGCTCCAGTCCAGCATGGAAATGTATTCTTCGGCACTCGAAGGGCAGAGCACCACAAGATTCGGAATATTGGTAAATGCAGCAAGTCCGAAGATGCCCAAATGGGTCACATCGGTAAGACCGTCAAACGAGGAATAGTTCATGAGCATGGTGACAGGCGTTTTGTTGATGCACACGTCCTGAGAAATTTGATCATAGGCACGCTGCAAGAATGTCATGTTCGTGACAACCAAAGGCTTTGCACCGCGGCGGGCAATGCCAGAAGCAATTGCAACAGCTGCCTCTTCGGCAATTCCCGTGTCAATATACTGTTTGCCCAGTTCAGAGCGTTCCTTTGGTCCAAGACCTACGGACATTGGCATTGCAGGTGTTACCACTACAAAATCCTTGTCTTTCTTTGCTTTTTCTACTATATATTGGCTCGTCATGCCAAAGTATGATTCTCCGTCATCTAAATGCACGGTTGGCTTTCCCGTTGCACGGTCAAACGGAACGCACCAGTGCCAGCCCTCCTTGTCTTTTTCCGCCAGAGCATAGCCTTTTCCCTTCTGGGTGTGGATATGAACTACCACAGGATGATTTGAGTCCCTGACCTTTTCAAAGACGGCAATCAACGAAGCAATGTCATTGCCGTTTTCTTCGTAGATATAATCCAGTCCGAAGGCTGTGAACAAGTTGTTTTCAGCCGTGCCATTGGAATTGCGGAGAGCCTTAAGGTTTTTGTAGATTCCGCCATGGGTTTCGGCAATTGCCTGTTCATTGTCATTTACTACAACAATGAAATTTGAATTAAGTTCGCTGCCTGCAAAGCTCAAGGCTTCCATTGCCTGTCCACCAGAAAGAGAACCGTCTCCAATAATGGCTACGACATTTTCTTTAGTGCCAAGAATATCCCTTCCCTTTGCAAGTCCCAAGGCCAATGCAATTGAGGTAGAAGTATGTCCGATGTTAAAAAAGTCATGTTCGCTTTCATCGGGATTCGTGTATCCCGAATCCTCTGAAAAACGGCTGTCGTCAAAGTAGCCGGCCTTTCGCCCTGTAAGCATTTTATGGGCATAGGCTTGATGGGAAACATCAAACACAAACTTGTCTTTCGGAGAATCAAATACATAGTGAAGAGCAATGGTAGCTTCTACAAAACCAAAGTTAGGGCCAAAATGTCCTCCGATTTTTGTAAGGCGGTTAAAAAGGCCTTCACGAATTTCCTTTGCGACGGTTTCCAATTCCGAAACAGAATATTTCTTTAAATCTTTTGGTGTATTGATATTGTCTAAAATCATAATAATCTCCTTACGTTTTTCTGTGCTTGGGCATCGCCAAAACTCAACGGCAGACCGAGTTTGCCTTTACTTTATCTCCACAAGTCGATAGTTCCGCTTGTCGCCCCCTTGTTTTGCGCATATTCAAGAACGTTCCTCCTTTATGAGTTTTGGATTTTTCGGATACCACCCCTTTTCTACGCGACGTTTCTGATGAAACAATTCGACAATGCTCCACAGGCACGTAATTCCCAAAAGTGCCACGATGTAAGAAAACACCCCGTGCATGAAAAGCGATGCTGCAAGCAGTCCCGTACCAACAACCGCAAACAGCCACCAAATGCGTACCGAAAAATAATATTCAGCCTTGATGACAATCGGGTGAAACACTCCTATAATGGCAAATGCAGCTACTCCAACAAGAATTGATTCATAATTCATTTACCGTGCTCCCGTCTTTTTCAGCCATTTTTCTACATCTTTTTTCAAGCTGTTTCCACCAGAATAGTGTACGGAAAGCCCTTCTGTAAGACGTGCTTTTGGTGCAAGCTTTGCAATTGCAGTAAGACTCTGCCCAAACCTTCCGCCACCATGAGAACAGAACGGCATGATTGTCTTTCCAGAAAAATTACTCGGATTTTTACCTGTTATTTCTCGCCACTCTTTTTGGGTTACCTCGAATCGTGCCATGTAAAATGGAGCAATCGTTACGCTGTGCTGCATTTCGTCATTGCTGCGCCAGTCTTCAGACTCTGGACTCCCCATGGTGAATGAACCGCCTTTTATCAGTACAAAATCTGAATTTGGTGCAGAATATGTCAAAGCATGTGCCATTACAATCGTTCCCACTGCCAATAAGATGGAAGAAAGGCATTTTTTCATTTTGCCCCCACGTTTTTAAGCCATTTCACCACATCACCTTTTGCACTCGCCACACTTGTGTAGTAGACATGAAATCCATTTTTGTTTACGCTAGCTTTTGGTTCAAGCTTCTGAATCTCGCTTATTGAGCGCATAAGTCCACTTCCACCGCTTGTAGCAAAGACATAGACGTTCTTTCCACTTAAATCGTGCTTGTCAAGAAAGTCAAAGAGAGGGTCTGGCATGTCGTACCACCATGCTGGGAATCCAATGAAGACACTGTCATATTTCGACAGGTCAATATTCGTCTTTGTTGCCTTGAACTTTGTATTTTTCGTGTGCTTGCCTTCTTTGAGCACTGCATGGTAACCGTTTGAAAATTTATTTTCTGTTTCAATCAGCACCATGTCGCCGCCCACTTCATCTTGAATCATCTGAGCAATAGTTTCCGTATTTCCGAGAACCTTTCCGTTGTAAAGCGTTCGGCTTGCACTGGTGTCTACATCGGTCAACACGGATTTTTGGTTTCCGTAGAGAGAAAAGTAGACAATAAGATTCTTTTTGGAATTTTGTGCAAACAAAGCACTTGTTGCCCCCATCGAAACAAGCAATACCCATGTTGCAAGCATTGTAATAATTCGTTTCATATATTTCCTCCTGAAATTATTTCCTAAAAAACTTTCTATTTGTTCATCTTTCCGTAGTCACCGACCTTTAAGCCAGCTTTCATCTACGACATTTATAGAAAACAGCTTTGATTCGCGGATTCCCTGATTGATGTAGTGAGCCTTTACGAGCGAAACCATCACGTAAGAATGCGCCACTGTTCCTGCGTGAGCCGCAAGCGTCCACGAAGGTTTTCCTTCCACCATTGCACCAACCACGATGACAGGTGCAGGATATAATGCCAATGTTTCTCCAACATTCCTTTTCATTCAATGTCTCCTTTTATCCGCGCTATTCGCAGCATAGCTTCCCACGCTATTTGCAGCGAAGCTTCCCCCGCAGGTAATCCATGCGTTCCAACTGCTTTTCTTTCAAATGAATTTCGTTCAACGTACTGTTCCTCTTTTTCTCAATGATGTGCAACCGCTCCGTTTCCGTTCCCACACCAGCAAGATAGAGCCTCATGTATTGCTCAATTTCCGTGCACTCAAATCCAAGATCATTGAGCGTAAGAATCATGCTCAATCGGTCAAGGTCAGTGTCATCGTATTGCCATGCACCCATCACTCGTTTGACTTCTTCACATAAGCCCCACTGGTGGTACTCTTCAAGCACATCGGGCGTGATTCCGTATTTTTGCATGATTTCATCTTTAGTCATGCTTTTATGATACTGATAGCAGTATGAAATAGCAAATACTTTGTTTTTATATCATACAATGCTTTTTAGGCATTTTATCATGTCAATTTTCCCTGCAGCAGAGCTGCCAAACAAGTCGGCTAAAACAGCTCTGTTTAAACCGACAGGCAAAACGCATGATGCACCTTATATAAAATCCATTGTTTTGGTATACTTTCCTCATGGAACTGCGAGTTTTGCGATACTTTCTAATGGTGGCGCGCGAAGAAAACATAACACGGGCAGCTGATTTTCTGCACATCACTCAGCCAACACTTTCGCGTCAACTTGCAGATTTAGAATCGGAACTGGGCGTAACGCTTTTTGAACGCAGCAGTCATCGAATCAGACTCACTCAGGATGGACTGCTGCTCAAACGTTCTGCACAGGAAATTGTCGAACTGGAAGAAAAAACGCGAAACCAATTCTTGAACAATGATGAAACCATTTCTGGAGAACTCAGTTTTGGATGCGGAGAACTTTCGAGCATGACGGAACTTTCAGCCGCACTATCCCAATTCCATGCAGAACATCCAATGGTACACTACACTATTTTCAGCGGAACGGCAGACGACATCAAAGACCGAGTGGAAAAGGGACTGCTTGACTTTGCCCTACTCCTAGAACCCGTAGATATTTCCACGTATGAATTCATACGCATGAAAACAAAAGAAAAATGGTGTGCACTGGTCAAGGCAGATTCAGAACTTGCTCAAAAAAAGGAACTTGCTCCAAATGATTTAAAAGACATGACTCTCATTTTGCCGAGCAGGGGAATGGTAAAGAATGTAGTATCAAACTGGTTGGGTGACTATGCAAAAAACATAACCATTGCAGCAACGGCAAACCTTCCGTACAATGGAGCAGTTGCCGTAAAACAGGGGCTGGGCGTTTCCCTTACACTGTCACTCGAATGTCGCTATGACGGTGTAGCCGCCATTCCCCTTACTCCAGCAATCGAGTGCGGTTCGGTTCTCGCATGGAAGCGTGGTCTGCCACACTCGCGGGCTGTAGAAAGGTTCATTCAGACCATAAAGTAAACGTCAATCAGATTCTTCAAGATAAAACAGGAGCCGCTTCAATTCCTCCAGTTCCGACTGCTTTGCCAGGAAATCTTCTTTTGCTGCATCCAGTTCAGAATGCAACGCAGGGGATGGAAAGCAGCCGGAATCAAGAAATTCATACAAAACTTTATTATAGTGCATGCGGACATGGGGAATTTCCTCAGATTCCAGCTGTCGAATGCGGCATTCTATTTCAGATTCATCCATGTCCTGCATACGTTCAAACGTTCCGAATGTCTTCCAGCTTCAAATTGCTGTCGTGTATAATCTTTTCAAGGACAGAAAGTTCTATGTCTGTCACCCTCATGGTCACTTTGCGACAGCTTTCATCTTCAACATCAGACGTTACCAGAGAGACAATGTTCGCCTTGTTTTCGGCAAGAATCTTTGTAAAGTTTGCAAGGTCACCAGGCTTGTCGCTCATAATGAATGTTGCACGCACACCGGCATGGCGAGTGCCAAACATGTTCACGAAAGAGCGGAACAAGTCTTTTTCCGTAATGATACCAACAACAAGCCCGTTGCGCAAGACGGGCAGGCACCCCACGTCCATGTCGTCCATGAGCCGTGCAGCTTCTTCCACCGGTTCGGACTCAATGACAGTTATCACTTTTTTTACCATCGTCTTTTCAACAGTAAGCTTGCTCAAAAGATAGCTCAGTTCAAACATGTCCAGCGTTGTTGCTTCGCTCGGAGAAGCCTTTATCAAGTCACTTTCCGTTATGAGTCCAACCAAAGCACCATTCTTGTCTAGAACAGGAAGCTTGCTGACATGCTTCTGACTCATCAGGCCTTTTACTTCTGGAATGGAAACTCCTGTCGTTACCGTAACAGGATTCTTAGTCATTACGTCTTTTACCAACATACCTTAGCCTCCTAAGTATGCAGATTTCACTGCATTGTCATTAATCAAGTCTTTTGCGACTCCACTCTTTGTTATGCTTCCGGTTTCCAGCACATAGGCGCGGTCTGCAATTGATAGTGCCTTGTATGCATTTTGTTCAACCAGAAGGATAGTTGTTCCATTTGCATTTATTTTTTTAATGATATTAAAAATTTCATCAACGAGTATAGGAGCAAGCCCCATGCTTGGTTCATCCAGCAAAAGAAGTTCAGGCCTTGCCATCAAGCTCCGCGCCATTGCAAGCATCTGCTGTTCACCACCACTCAACGTGCCTGCAAACTGCTTGATTCGCTCCTTAAGCCGAGGAAACAGATCAAACACCCATTCCAAATCCTTCTTGATGCCGGCTGAATCGCTACGGGTATAATAGCCCATTTCCAGATTTTCCTTTACGCTCATGTTCGCAAACACACGTCTTCCTTCGGGAACTTGAATGAGTTTGTGTCTGACAATCTTGTCGGCAGAAAGCTTTGTAATGTCAATGCCATCAAACACTATAGAGCCGCCGTCTTTTTTTATGAGATTGCTGATGGAATGGAGCGTAGTAGTTTTTCCAGCACCGTTTGAACCTATCAAACTGATGATTTCACCTTTTTCCACGGAAAAGGATATGCCTTTCAAGGCCTTTATTGCTCCATACGAAACTGCAAGATTGTTTACTTCTAGAATGCTCATTCTGCACCTCCTGCTTGAACGGCTTCGTAGCCAGAGCCCAAATACGCCTTGATGACTTCTTTGTTCGACTGAATTTCGGCAGGCTTTCCGCTGGCTATAATGCGTCCGTAATTAAGAACCATAAGCCGTTCGCAAATGCTCATGACAAGCTTCATGTCATGCTCAATCAACAATACCGTCAGATTGAATTCCTTGCGTATGAAAGAAATCATGTTCATAAGATTTTCCGTTTCCTGTCCATTCATGCCAGCAGCGGGTTCATCCAGCAAGAGCAGCTTTGGCTTGCTTGCCAGTGCACGGCAGATTTCCAGCTGCCGCTGTTCACCATACGGAAGATTCTTTGCAAACTCGTTCATTTTTCCGTCCAGATGGAACAGTGACAACAGATTTTTCGTCCGTTCCTGCATCATTATTTCATCCTTGCGGAATTTCTTTGTTCTGAACTCAACGTCCAACGGATTGATGGTACGGTTCTGATGCAAGGCAATCTTGATATTGTCGGCAACAGACAAATTTCCAAACAGGCGAATGTTTTGAAACGTACGGGCAATGCCAATTCGGTTCAGCTGTGCCGGAGACTTTTTGTTTATCATCTGAAGTCTGCCGTTTCGGTCAACAAACGTTATGGCACCTTCCGTTGGCTTGTAGATGCCGGAAAGCATGTTGAATACGGTCGTTTTTCCTGCACCGTTTGGACCAATAAGTCCAATCAGCTCGCCGTTATACAGATCGAGACTAAAATCACTGACGGCACGAAGACCGCCAAACTGAATTGCGATATTTTTTGCACGAAGCAACAATTCTCTTTCTTCTGCCATTACCGGGCCTCCTGCTTACGAGTATCTTTTTTCAGAAGTCTGCGCACAAAGCCAGGAATGCCATCATACACCTTTACAAAGCTAAGCTCGCGTGTACCAAGCAGCCCCTGAGGTCTAAAGAGCATGACGACAATCAAAATGACAGGATAAAACAGCAATCTGAAATCCTTGAGGAAGCGCAGGCTTTCCTGCAGCACAGTCAGCACAAATGCGGCAAGGATACCGCCAGTGATGCTGCCCATGCCACCCAAGACAACATAAATCAAATCGTTTATGGAATTGTTGAACGAAGCAAGGTCAGGCTTTACAAATGCAATGAGGGCAGCATACAGCGCACCGCCAATGCCAGCAATGAACGATGCAATGACAAATCCTATCATTTTGTACAGGAATACGCTGATTCCATTGCTGTTTGCTGCAACTTCATCTTCGCGTACAGAAAGGATGGCCCGTCCATACGTGGAACGCAAAAAGTTTTGGAGCAACACAATGATAAGGACAAGCGTTCCGATGATTGACAGGTATGCAAGACTTGCACCATAGTCAAGGGATGTAGTAAACACCGTAGAAAACGACTTTCCGTTTGGACCACCCGTAATGCCCTTCAGGTTTACCAGTACAACGCGGATGATTTCGCCGAATGCAAGGGTAACGATGGCAAGATAGTCTCCTTCAAGCTTTAAGGTCGGAAATCCAATCAAAAAGCCAAAGAATGCAGCCACAAGACCTGCAATGACAATACTGATGCCAAGAGGAATGTGGCAGTTTGTCGTAAACAGAATGACGGCATACGCACCAAGGGCTTCAAAGCCAGCCTGCCCCAGTGACAGCTGCCCCGTTATGCCGCAGATCATGTTTACGCTGATTGCCATGATTGCATTGATTGCAGCAAGCGTAATAATCTGGGCAGGATAGCCCTTTATGATACCCACCTGAATGAGCAGGGCTGGAATGACGATGCACGCAACAGCCACAACGCCGGGAATAAGCATATTTCGCAAAACTTTGTTTTTCATCATTCAACTCCTCATCACACCTTAACGACATGCTTTTTGCCAAGCAATCCGGCAGGCTTTACCAGCAACATGACAATCAGTATGCTGTATGAAATTGCATCGGCATACTGAGAAGACAGATAGGCCTTTGTCATTGTTTCTGCAATACCAAGAATGACACCGCCCACCATGGCACCAGGGACAGAGCCGATGCCTCCAAGAACAGCAGCAACGAAGGCCTTTAAACCAGGGATGTACCCCATTGTCGGAGAAATCTGGGGATACGCAGTTGCATACAGAACCCCACCAGCACCAGCAAGAATGGAACCTATGACAAACGTAATGGCAATAGTGCTGTTGACGCTGATTCCCATAAGGCTTGCCGCACCCATGTCGTAACTGACAGCACGCATGGCTTTTCCTATCTTTGTATAATTGATGATGTAATTCAGCACGAGCATGAGCACTGCCGAAGAAATGATGACGATAATCTGTATGTTTGAAATGGTAATGAGTCCGATGCTGAACATTTTTGTAGGCATTGTAGGGAACTGGCGCGGTGCAGGTCCAACAAAGGGAAGGACGCGCATCAGGTTTTGCAGAATCAGTTCCACGGCAATTGCCGTAATAAGGGAATTGAGCCGAGGTGCATTCCGCAGCGGCCGGTACGCACAGCGTTCAATCACAAGACTTAACAAAGAACATATAACCATGGCAGCCACAAAAGCGCAAAACAGGCCGACAGGAGTTGCCCCCATTGCCCGAAGCACAAAGTAGCCGGCATACGCGCCAACCATCATGACATCGCCATGTGCAAAGTTTATGAGCTTTACAATGCCGTATACCATCGTATAGCCAAGAGCAATCAATGCATAGATGCTTCCCAGCGAAAGCCCGTTTACCACTTGTCTTAAAAAGGTATCCACCACATCCTCCACATAAAAAAAAGAGGTGCACACCAAAAACGGCATGCACCTCTTTGTGCAAGTGTATTTTAGCAAGTTTCTACAATAGACGCAATAGGGTTTTCAAAAGGCCCCCAAGGCAGTCCATTGCTACCTTTTGTAGTTTTTCAAAAGGTCTACCATGGCAGTGTATACAGGTTTTGGATTCCGGTCATAATCAAACGGCAGTGCATAGCCGAATGAAGGAAATGAGCGGGGAATCCAGCTGCCGTTGTCGCTGTAGCCCCACATGATGTAGCTTTTGACATTCGGCTCGTCAAGGGCAATTTTCAGCAGGGTACAGTAGATGTCTTCCTGAACCTGCTGGTATGCTTCTGGATTCGATGAAGGAATCCGCACATCTATCTCGCTGAATGACACTTCGATGCCGATTTCCGCATACCGCTGTATGTTTGCCCGTATTGCCTCAACATCCAGCGGCTGCGTGCCGTCCAGATGCAACTGCATGCCGATTCCATCGATTGGCACCCCACGCTGCCTAAAGTCCCTTACAAGATTGTACATGGCATCGGACTTTGCATAGCCCTTGTTTTCATTGTTGTACTCATTCAAGTACAGCTTTGCCTTTGGATCATAGGCATGAGCAGTGCGCAGTGCATGCTCAATGTATTCTGGTCCCATCAAATCCAGCCACACGGTCTCTCGCAGCGTACCGTCTTCGTTGAACATTTCATTTACCACATCATACACTTTGACCCTGCCGCGATAACGTTCCATAATGGTCTTTATGTGTTCGTCCATTGCTTCAATGGCTTCTTCCTTTGATGCAAGGTTTATGATAAAAGGAGGATTCTGCTGATGCCAAAACAGCGTATGAAATTTAACGGCAATATCATGCGTAGCTGCAAAATCCATGAGAGTGTCAACGTCACTCCAGTTCCAAAACCGTTTGTTTGGATGCAGGTTGCCGCTTTTCATGTTGTTTTCCGACACAATCATGGTTGCATTTTCGATGAGAATATCTACATTCGGATGCTGGGTAAGATCTCCGCTCGTTACGGCAAATCCAAAATCCAGCCCCTGCTTTTTTGCGTAATAATGTGCATTTTTTTTAGCACAGCTACTCGTCATAAGAACAATAGCAAGTGCACATGACAACAAAATCGATTGCTTCATGCAAACATTTTAGCACACTTTCAGACTTTGTAAAGGGTCACCCTAACAGGAAAGCAAAAAAGGAAGCAGGGGCAGACCGTTCACACCAAACCATGTGACAGGACCGTAATTGTACCATCCGTACCTGATTCCCGTTGGACGAGTAACGTTTTCAGCAGTTACAGCAAGCAGAACGACTCCGTCGGAACACCCCTGTACATATTCCGCCGTGGCAGGATGATACACCCCGTCACTTGCACACACTTCCATGCCGGTAAAATCGTCAGGCACAGCATGCCCCTGAAGGGCTTCCATGTCGCGGTAGTGTTCCAAACGCACGGCATCAGTGCGGAATGTAAGCCCTGCTCCGGCATGTGCCACCGTAAGGATGACCTTGCTGCCGGAACGCAGGGCATTGCATGCCACAGGCGGCAGGGCAAACGCTGCCCCTTTCTGCCTGTAAACATCATACAGCAATGCCGCACAGATGCGTTCTCCCAGTTCCTTTTTGTGGACAGGGTGAATGTTATCGTAGGCACCCAATCCCAAGGCAGGAACAAGAACCGTGTTGCGGACAGTCTGCCACACATGCTGCTGTGCTTGCCGTATGACACACCATGAATGCGAATCTTCCCGATTGGCATCGCGGTGTTCAGGAAGCTGCACTATCACAAAAGGCATTGTACGGTTGCCCCAGTCACTCCTCCATTGAGAAATGAGGGTTGCTAGCAGGCGGTCATAAGTATGGGGCTTATGGTCGTCGCTTTCACCCTGATAGTATAAAAAGCCCTTCATTGTGTACGGCATCACGCGTGAAACAAGGCAGTCATACAAACCGCATGGGCGGCATGGATTATGACAGCCCATAGGACCTGGCCAAGGATCCGGTTCAAGCTGTTCTGGAGGATTCGTTTTTGCTTTTTCTAACCAACGTTCACGCTGTATGCTGTACGACTCGAATTCATCGCACTGCTGCTCAAGGCTTTTGCCGCTTACTGCTCGTTCATAGTCATCAAGATAGGATGACAGATGCACATCTTCCTGTAGACGCGCTCGGGGAATCCATGCACTGGCAGACGTACCGCCCCAGTTGCATCCAATAATGCCCACCGTTACTCCCAAGGCCTGCGAAAGACGCTTTGCACAGAAATAGGCAACAGCGGACCATGTTGCACACGAACCGTTTTCAGAGCAAAGCGAATCTCCCCACTTTGTCCAGTGGGAAGCGTCTTCCTGCTCATAAAACCGAGGACTAAAAAAAGAGTTCTTGGGAGTATAATAATAGCGCACCCGAACGGATTGTGCAGTGTCATTCATTTTTGCAAGTTCCTCAGGACCTTCGGCACAGTTTCTCAGCTCAAACTCCATGTTCGACTGCCCACCGGCAAGCCATACTTCGCCCACGGCCACATCGGAAAACGAAATGCCCCCACACTCTTCAGCATCATCTGATTCACAGGACACGGCAAGGGTGCACCCTTCGCAAGCAGATACAGGAGGCAGAAAGACACGCCATTTTCCGTCCTTTACGATTGAATCATTTTCTGCAAGAACGGTACCCTTTTCAGAAGACAACGTGGCGGACACGAGGGCACCGTCTTTACCTTCTCCAAATATGCAGACAGTTTTGCCGCGCTGAAGGACACAACCGTCAGAGAACACGGCAGCAACACGAAACTTCTTCATGCTTCATCAACCTTTTACTGCACCGGCAGTAATGCCCGAATAAATGTGCTTCTGGCACAATATGAACACAATGAATGCAGGAACAAGAGAAATGATGACTCCTGCACAAATCAGGTTGTAGCGGCTTCCCAAAGGCCCCGTAAAGGTGTACAGAGAGATTGACACCGTCCGAAGTTTTTGAGACTGCAAGTACAGGTTGGCAGCATAGTACTCATTGTATGTACTCACCCCTTTGAGGATAAGACTTGTAACAATGGCAGGCTTTAAGAGCGGAAATATGATGCGCGCATAGATTGTAAAATAGTTGGCACCGTCCATGATGGCACTTTCGTCAAGAGACAGAGGAATGTTTTCCATAAACTGAATGAATATGTATATCGTAATGACATCAGTTCCCATCATCATGATGATGTATCCGTACAAGTGGTTGATGAGCCCCAGAGACCCCATTATCTTGTACACGGAAACCTGCATGGCAACACCCGGCAAAAGCGTAGCAAAAAGAAACAGGCGGCGGATAAGACTGTTGCCAAAAAAACGAAATCGGTTCAGCACGAATGCAAGCTGGGAGCTGATGACAATGGAGCCTACAAGGACACATACAAGTACGATTGCCGAGTTCATGAATGCCCGTCCCATGTCTGCCGTTGCAAAAGCCTTTACAAAGTTTGACCACTCCCAGACGTGCGGCAGAGTCATGACTGACGTTGCCTGATATTCTGCTTCATTCTTGAACGCCGTAATAAGGCACGACACCAGCGGAAGCAGAGTCCAAAACGAAAAGAACACGAGGGAAAAATATTTTCCAAAAACGGAAAGTGCCGAGCCGGCAGTGCAGCTGGCATAATACTTTTTTTTCATCATAAGATGTTTCCTCCTTCAGAACTTTCAGCACTAGCATTGCGGAACACATATTTAAAGAACACATTCTGAAGGACGGTCACCACAATGATAACGACCAGCAGGAATACTGCCATGGCACTTGCAAGGCCAACTTTCTGGCTGGTGTGGGCAATTCTGTCCATGATGATGAAATACGTTCCCGTTCCGTTGGCTCCGCTCGTAATGACGTACGGAGGCTCAAACGCACTCAGGGAACCAGTAATGGACAGAATGACATTCAGCGTAATGATTGTCTTTATGCTGGGGAGTATGATATGAAAAAACTGCTGGAACTTGTTTGCACCGTCAATGTCGGCAGCCTCGTACAGAGAGCCGTCTACAGACATGATTGCTCCAATGAACAGAACCATATTCTGGCCAAAGTATCTCCACACGGATGTTCCCACAAGGCACACATTGTTCAGGCCTCTGGTTCTCAGCCAATACGGCATGCTGTCCATGGAAAAGCCAGCCCAGCTCAATACCGTATCAAACACAAAACCGTGCGTAAAAAAGAATTTGAATATAAAACCAATGGCAATGCCGTTAATAAGGTACGGAAAGAACATGATGCCCTTGAACAGATTGCCGCCTTTTGTCCTAAAGCTTAAAAGCGTTGCAAGAAACAGAGCCAGTGTCAGCTGAACAAGAGAGCCGCCCATGTAGTAAAGGCTCAGTTTTAATGACTGAAAGATGTCAGAGCGCGTAAACAGTTCACGATAATTGGAAAGTCCGACAAACTTTCTTGCACCAATGTATTTCATGTTGAAAAAGCTGAATCCAACCATCTCTCCAAACGGCAGGTACGTAAACACAAACAGAAGAACAAGCGGAACTGCTATAAATGCACAAATCACAGCCAGCTCTCCTGCAGGTCTTTTCTTTCTATGTACAAAAGACATCTGCATCCTCCTTACAAGTGCAACAACGGACAGGGACAACCCCTGTCCATCATTCACCGCATTTTCATCAGTTGACGCTCACCGCGTTTTTCTTTTGTGCAGCAGACCATGCAGCATTCCATTCTTCCATGATGTCATCAAAACTTTCGTCCTTGTTAAACGCATGTTCAACAATGCTCATGACCTTTTCGTTTCCGCCGCTGTTTATGTTCAGTTCAGAATCGGCATTCAGCACGTTCAGAATATCTTCTTCACCGGCATGGGCAGGATTGTCAGGAACAAACTCTATGCCATCGAATGCCTTGTACAGGTCAGGATAATCATTGTCCTTTGCAGAAATCGGAATGCCGCCTTCGTTGTAAGAAAAATGAGAGCGTTCCGTCAGCCACTTTACGAATACAAGGGAAGCAAGCTGCCTGTCCGAAGAAATGCGGGCATTGATGCCATAGCAATAGTCTCCGCCCGAAGATGCAAACTGCTTTCCGTTTATTGTAATGGGGAACGACATGTAACCGATGTCATCGGCATTCGGACCAGCCCCCTGCATCTGTGACACAGCCCATGAACCGAGCACCATGGTGGCAATCTCACCACGGTTCATCATGCCCTTGCAGCCCTCCCAGTCAGTGGTAGCATAATCGTCTTCTATAAGACCTTGGGCAACAGCATCGTACAGCACTTTGTACACGGCATAGGCATGAGTGTTGTCTCCGTAATTGCGGAACGGATTCGATTCGTGCAGCAATGTATGATTCTGATATTCGCCGCTTCCGGTAGCACTGCCTCCAATATAGGCATCCCATGCACCCATAGTCCACTTTGCAGCATAGTTTGTGTACAGAGGAATGGCATTTGTCTTTGCCTTTACCTTCTTGAGGGCTGCAATGAATTCATCTGGCGTACGGGGGAGTTCAGTAATGCCGGCTTCGCGGAAAATCCGCTTGTTGTACAGTACCCCCTGTGCGTTTGCCATGTATGGAACACCATACACAACATCATCATACATCCACTGGTTTGCAAAGCGGATTTCCTTTTCCATGTCGGAAATGCTTCCGTAAGGCATAAAGTATTCAGGCAAGTCTTTTTTATCTACGGCAGGAATCATCATGATGTCGCCCCATGCACCACCCTGAAGACGCATGAGCGCCGTATCTGCATAGGTTGTAATTCCTTCCACCTCAATCTTAATGTTCGGGTACATCTGATTGAACTCTGCAATGTAGGCAGCCCAATTTTTGCCAGGATAATCGGCTGCAAGCATATCAGTCTTGTGGTTCAGCAACTTAAGCGTTACGTTCAGGTCTTTGCCTGTTTCACCCAGCACAACATCCTTGTAGGCAACAGTCGGTGCATTCACCGCTGCAGCTTCTTTCTTAGAACAGCTGGAAAATAATGTGGCGCTGAGCACCACGCATGTTCCGGCAACCACTTTCAGTACATTTACTCTTTTTTTCACATGTTCCTCCTATACCCTATCCGTTAAAAACGACCTTCATCACCATCACCGGCGACAAGTTCGTTGTTTTCCTTTATGTAGGCAATCACTTCGTCCAACTGGCAGAATGCCAGAGCCACCACCGTATCAGCTGCACCATAATACAGCGCAATGCGCCCAGTCTTCTGGTCTGCAAGGGCAGCAACAGGAAATGTTACGTTCGGCACAAAACCGCTTGTCTCGTAGCTTTCCTCGGGCGTAAGCAAATAGCGTCCACTGCGGTACAACACTTTGCTTGGACAGTCCCGGTCAAGCAATGCAGCACCAATCGAATATACAAAGCCTGAGCACGTTCCCGTTACACCATGGTAAAAAACCAGCCAGCCTTCATCAGTTTCGAGAGGAGCAGGTCCACAGCCAATCTTTACAGCCTGCCACCAGCCGCTTCCGCCCTTGCTCATGACAAGGCGATGCTTGCCCCAAAACGTAAGATCCGGACTCCTGCTCAAAAACACATCGCCAAAGGGCGTGTGTCCACTGTCGCTAGGACGGCTCAAAAGCACATATTCGCCATTTATTTTGCGTGGAAACAGAACTCCGTTCCTGTTAAACGGAAGGAAAGGATTTTCAAGGCGCACAAACGTCTTGAAATCACTGGTGCGTGCAATGCCCAGCGATGCACCGTCAAAGTCTCCGCACCAGATAAGGTAGTACTGTCCGTCTACAAGCACGCAACGGGGATCGTATGCATACAGTGGATTCCACGTTTTTCCCTGCTCATCAACCATGGAGATTTTTTCTTCATCATACTGCCAGCTGACGCCGTCTGCGGAATGCCCCAAATACAGGAACGGACGGCCTGTCGTCGTTTCACCCCGAAACACGCCCACGAATGCACCCTTGTATGGCACAACGGCACTGTTAAAGATGCGCCCCATGCCCTTAAACGGATTCCGCTTAATGACAGGGTTTTCTGAGTACCTCCACACAGGAAGGTTCCATCCGGCAGGCTTTTCCTGCCACGGCATATCAGGAAGATCAATTCCATTGACAAAATGGCTCATACGTAAAACTCCAAACGAAGCCGACAGCATTGTTGGCAACTGTCGGCATTAAAAGTTAGCTAATAAAATTAACATTTATTAATTTATTTAGCTAATTTAATTGTTAATCAGTTTCTTTATTTTGTCAACAAAAATTTAGCTTATTAATTAATTTTTTACATATTTTTTAACTAAATAATAAACAAACCCCTCGAAACTCATCGTTTCGAGGGGTTTTTCGCAGAGAGAAAGCGCTGGTACAAATGCAAAAAAAAAGAAGGTCAGACAGGTTTGTCGGAATCCCTGAATACCAACTTGCCTCCAACGACAGTGCATCCTTTGTTATACGGCTGACCGTTAATCTTTCTGAGCAGAACATCTACAACGGTACGTGCCATGGCTTCAAAGTCTACGGCCACAGTCGTAAGGGCAGGACCGTCATAGGGGGCTGCATAAAAATCATCGAAACCAACGACGGAAACGTCTTCGGGAACACGAATGCCGTGGGAGCGCAGCTCGGTGATCAGCCTGACGGCCGTTTCGTCGCAGTTGCACACAAAGGCCGATGGCAAATCGTCCTCTGGCAGCGGAGGAATGACAATGCCGCCCCTCGCATCGCGATCCGGAATGACATCATCAATGCTGACAGGAATGTTATTTTCAAGCAGGGCTTTTGCAAACCCCATGTAGCGGTCGTTTATGCTGGTCGTCGAGTTGAACGTACCCACAAACCGAAGCTTTCTGTGTCCATTGTTGATAAGGTGACGCGTCAAAAGATATTCAAGATAGAAATTGTCCGATGTAACACAGTCATCCTGCAGTTCCCCCACAGAAAAATCAAGGAACACAAACGATTTATAGTTCTGGGAAAAATAATGGGCATACGACTCGGACACCTGTCCCATAATCATGATGCCGTCAACCTTGCCGTCTTTTATGACTCGTGGAAGCGTAAGGTCAAACTCCATGTCATCGGTCAGCTGCTCAATGATGGCATAGTATCCATAAGAAAGCAGCTCCCGCGAAATGGCATTGTACAGCGTCCAGTAAAAAGAACCGTGCCTGTCAAAAAAGCGGACAGGCGCAACAATGCCGATGTTTCCAGTTGCCCCATGAAAGTCAGCCCCTATCACGATTCCTTTTTTCTGCTTGTATCCCATTTCATTTGCACAGTCCAAAATCCGCTGGCGCAGTTCATCGCCTACACCGCTTTTTCCTGCCAGTGCCTTTGACACCGATACTGTGCTTACATTCATTTTTGCGGCTATATCAGAAAGCCTGATTTTCGTTTCCTTTGACATACATACCAGTTTACTTCAAGCTTAGCTAAAAAACAAGGAATAAAACACTTTTTTAGTCTTTTTTTTAGTTTTTTTTAACTTACTACACATAAAAACAACCCTGTTGTGCACAAGCAATTCTTGCACACAACAGGGCTTGCCATGAACATTCAGTCATGAAATGCTAAATCAAATTACGGATTAACAGTTGCTTCGTATTTTGTACCGAGACCGTCAGCAGTCTTTACAAGCTTAATCATGACAGCAGACTTTACAGGATTGTGATGCTCATCGAACGTCAAATGTCCTGTAACATAGTCTCCGTTTGTCGTTTCCAGTGCAGCACGTACTTTTGCAGCATCCGTCGTACCAGCCTTTACAATTGCATCCCGGAGCATGTACACGCAGTCATATCCGAGAGCAGCAAATGCATTCGGAGCCTTCTTGTACTTATCTTCAAAAGATGTCACGAACTTCTGCACGGCAGGGCTGTCGCTGTCTGTAGCATAGTGGTTTGAATAGAATCCGTTGAGAACTTCGTCGCCGGCATTGTTTGTCAAACCATCCCATCCGTCAGCACCAATAATAGGAACATCAATTCCCTGTGCACGGAGCTGCTTTGCAATAAGGGCAACCGTACCATAATAGTCAGGAAGATACACTACCTCAGGATTTGCATTCTTGATTTTTGTAAGCTGAGCGTTAAAGTCCTTGTCATCCGTACTGTACGATTCCTTTGAAACAATAGTTCCACCAAGAGACGTAAAGCGTTCTACAAAATTGTCGGTAAGACCGACAGAATAGTCATTCTGAATGTCATACAAGACGGCTGCCGTCTTTGCTCCAAGATTTTCGGCAGCAAACTTGCCACCAACCTTTCCCTGGAACGGATCTGTATAGCATGCGCGGAAAATGTAATTGCCGGCATCTGTAATGGAAACTGCCGTTGCAGCAGGTGCAAGCTGAACGACACCGTTTGACTGGGCAAGATTTGTAACGGCAAGCGTACATCCCGATGTCAAGGAACCGATTATCAAGCGAATGCCGTTCTGAGTCGTCAGCTTTTTATATGCATTTACAGATTTTGCAGGATCGCCTTCGTCATCTTCACAAACAAACTCGATCTTCTTTCCATTAATTCCGCCAGATGCATTTATTTCTGCAACGGCAAGGTCAATTCCATTCTTGCATTCAACACCATAAACGGCAACACCACCGGAAAGAGGAGCAATGCCTCCAATCTTGATGGCATCGCTCTTTTTAGAAGAACAGCCCATCATGCACAATGAAGCCACAGCAGTAGCCACGACAGCAGCATTTTTAATGATTCTTTTCATATTAACCTCCAGAATATGAACATCGTAAACCTACTGCATGATAGCGAATTATTCTTATTTAGTAAAGTAAAAGGAACTGTTTCAATTGCCCGCTAAAAGGAGCCTTTGATAACGACACCGTTCCCGTCTTGCGTAAGGTCACAGTCAAAATCGTCCTTGTCGTTTTCCTTGCCGAAATCGTTTCCCATGGCTTTTTGCCGTTTGGACTGATAGTCATTTGACAGGGAACTTACGCTTTGCTTCATGGCCTTGAACGTCTGCTTGAAGGCCTTGGTCCACGCTCCTGCATCGACATAGGACACACAGCCAAACGTGCTGAAGACAATCAATGCAACCACAATGCAGATTATCATTTTAATGGAATGTTTCATATTTGCTCCTGATGCTATCTGTCAGGCAAGACCTTACAAAAGAAGCTGCACTTTTTACCTTTTGAACTGCCTGATTTTCTTCTTAAAAAAGTATACAGTCACCATGGATGTTTTGCAACATTATTTCCTTTATGTCTTCAATAACTCGATTGTCCTTTAAATAATTTTCATGGACAATATCAGGATATATTTTTAATGATGCGTCTTTATAACAGGCCGACAATTTTTTTTGCAGCCTCGCACTTAAAGTCTTATCTGCGTTTGAGCCGAATATATATATTTTGCAGCCAGATGTATGCTTTGCATATTTTTTTACGATTATATTGTTCGTAATAAAAAGCTTAAAAGGCCCCCAAAAGATTGGAACAACTTTATTATAGAGATCCGATAAGTCCCGATAGCCGGAAATTAAAATCAGATTTTCGCTTTTTTTGACGCTTGCAAGATAGGCTGCCATGCCACATCCGTAACTGTGTCCGATGATTGTAATTTTTTTATCGGGAAACTTTTCTTGAATCCAATCATAAAATTCAACAGAAGCCTTCTGCATGGTTTTTAGATTCATGTGACCAGAACTTTCCTGCGTCCCATAATAATCCACTGCAAAAACAGGGCATCCGTAATAACCGCCAAATTCACCAACCGAATTGTAGGCCACATAACATGAACCGCCAAACATAAGAATGACATTATCGCTATTGCAATTTTCAGACAAACCGTATCCGCTTAATGATTTATTGTAATCAATTTTTTCCGGCGCAAACTGAACGTTTTCAAGTCTTTTATCACCTTTGTAAAATGAATAGCTTATTGTTTGCATTATAAAGTTTGCACCAAGTTCTCCAACACAAATCCAACCGAGCATTTTCAATGCAATAAGTAGAATTTTTGCAATCCCCCTGTTTCCTATCCTGTCCAAAACTTCGCACACGGTCATTCCTCCTTCCGCTGCATCGGGCGGCACTTGCATGTCTGAAAACCTTCTGACCTTCGCCAGCACTGCCATCAACTGCAATTATTACAAGCAGACCAGAGACCTGTCGCCTACCTAGCGTTTTAAGCCATGTTAGTTTTTGCTTACGCTTTTACCCAATCTTCTATTTCTAAGTTACTTACACGAGAGAATTCACCTACATTATGAGTAACGAGTATTTCTTTTTTGCTTCTTGCAGTCGCAGCTATGAAACAATCTTTTGCACCTATTGTTTTTCCTGAAAGTTCTAATTCTGCACGGATTGCTGCATAATCTTCTGTCATATCATCTGTGAATGAAATTATCTCAAAAGGTTTTAGGAAGTCCTTGACTTTCTTTACAGTCTGTTCTCTTGTCTGACTTTTATAAGCGCCTAAAAGCAGTTCTGCCTTTACAACAGAAGAAATCTTTATTTCCTTTGGAGAAATAGACAAAAACATTTCTTTTATGGAAGGATATTTTCCATTCATAAAGTAGATGCAGGTATTTGTATCCACAAAATACATCAGAAAGCCTCTCTCTGTTCAAGTTGAGGCTGCTCAGGACGAAAGAATGAAGAATCATGAACCGAGCCGAACAAATCTGCCCAGCCGTCTGGATATCGAGGTTCTATTCTGTTTATTATCTGTGTTACAACCCATTTTGACAAAGACATTTTGTCTGCATGAGCTTCTCTTTCAACTTTTGCAAGCTGTTCCTGTGTCAAATATAAGGATAACTGCGGCATATACAGTACCTTCGGTTCCTAATATACAACTGGACAAGTATAATTGCAAGTATATTTTGAACTCGATTAAAATTTCCACCAGGGATCACAGCTATATGTGTCTCCATTTTCTTGCGTTGATTGCGGATCCAAGCAAATGTCGTCTCTCTTCTTTGCGTATTTTGGTCTGATGTTGTAGCTTCTTCCGTATGATCACAAGCATATACTTCCCAATACGAATAAGTCTCCGCAAAAGCTAGCCCATCAACTGCAACAAATACAGTCAGTATTACAACTAATTTTTTCTTCATAAAATCCTCCTAAGATTTTATCGTTTTCTCATTCAACGAATGAGTTTTTTGGAGAAAATCTGCCGGAAGATTTACCTTATTAACAATAAGTGGCGCAGTGCGCCATCAACTGATTGTACCGCAGCGGGCATGCCCCGGTGTCGGCTACGAACCTTTGCTTTTTACTAAATATAATTAAATTCTACGGAATTGGCAGTACAGCTTTTATTAAATATATATCGGAAATACACGTATCATTGTATTTTGTTCCAGGATATACTTCAAGGATTTCTATTTCGATATTCTCTTTAGGCCAAAAGGCCCCTGCATTGCTCATAGATTTGCCATTATTTTCTTTAAAAAAATCTCCATTAAGATTTAACAATTCTCCCTCATCCAAAATGTTTGACATATCGACATGACAATAAGGCCGGTCAGGAAAAGTCATTTCTCCAAGCTTTACTCCGTCTACATAAAGCGCGATTCTTTTTACACGGTTGTTTTCATAATAAGTTTTCTCAGACTTTCTAAATCCGTTTACAATTAAAACCTGAGTGAGCAAGTCATTACACGGAATTTTGATTCTTTCATTTTTGCCAAAATCAGATTTTGATTCAACCCATGCAGTTCTACAGTCATTATCCATAAGATTTGAAGCTGCATACAAAACTTTGCCCTCTTTTAATTCGGAAGTTGCACTTATACCCTTTGTTCTGAATCCGTACATTTTATAAAGTTTGGCAAAATAATAATTCTTTATATTGTACGAGATTTTAATCTGCCTGTTTTTTTTCAAGTCCAGATTTTTAATTTGTTTTGTCACTATTTTTTCTGAATTGCCAAAAGGTACATCTAATCCTTCTATTTTAGAAATCTTTCCGTTCCAGCTTAGAATATCCGACGCATCAATCGTCAAAGAAAAATCTTCGATAATTCCGTCTCCAAAACTTAAAGCCGGATAGAGGTTATAGACAAAACTGTTGTCTCTGTCAAAAAAACTTCTGTAATAAGTTCCATCATTTGAAGTCTTTACGCGATAGCAAATTGACACATTTGTTTCTTTTTTTTCATCGAGTTTTATTTTAGAAAGTTCCCACCATGAATAAGAACTTTCATTTTCTTCATGAAATGCTTCTTTATGAAGGTCTGAAGGAAGTTTTTGTCCGTCAACAGTAATGTAATAATACATCAGTGAATCATACGACGATTCTGTTATGTTGAATGCAAAATCAAACTGCTTTTCTTCATTTTGTTTGTTATATAAAACATAATCACAGGAGACGATAACAGATTCATCCACAAAACGAAGAACAAGATTTTCTTTTTTTAGAATAATGTCAGCATCATTTTTTAATGTAATCACAACGGGGGCTGTGCCTGATCCATTCTCTCTCCAGTGTATTCCACCGTTTGCACACAATGGTATTGAGCTTATCAATATAGATACCAAGATTAAAATTCTTTTTCTCATTTTTCTTCCTTACCACCCCAGAGAGCTGTGAGCATAACTAGCGTTTTAGAACCGCAACGCAGCTTGTCAGCGTTGTCGGCTTTGAAAACTGTGTTATGACAAAAATATTTCTTATACAGAATTAGCTTTCTTAAATTTTTTTTCTTTAAGAAAATTCTGTACAACCATTAGAAGCGTATGCTTCTATTATTAAACTTTTCCTAAGCGGCGTAAAGCCGCGTACTACTGCTTCCGTGCGCAAGCCCTAAAGTTCTATTTCATTTCAGAAAGCAAGCTTGACTTGCTTTCTGAAATATTCTTTTTTTCTTAATAGAATTATTCCTTCATATATAAAGGAAATTGGAATTATTATACCAGATTTAAACCACAATATTGAATCCATATTATTAAAACCAAAAAAGCCAATAATCCAATCATTAGCTTTTATTAAATTAAAAATACAACTTATCAGAAACATAAAAAGTGGAACAGAAAAAAAAGAAAAATAAAGAATTACCAATTCTTTTCGCGCAAGCTGTATTTTATTTAATTTAAATGAACAAAAATTAAAACCAAATGAAAACAGAGAAATAAGTATAAGCGAAATAGGTTTGTAAAGCAAAAATCTAAGGGGCGAAAATATAATTAATGCCTGCTGAAAAAGTCTCTTTTTTGCAGGCACTATCAAAGATTCATAATCATGGCAATTAAGGCGACATGAGTCATTGTTGTTGACTT